>Ga0351965_1065_pt2 | contig 29765 bp, 20 predicted proteins | sample TotcelT113001K13_FD_206839 | JGI IMG/M metagenome (GOLD analysis project Ga0351965, IMG submission 206839) | Enriched cells from coal bed in the Powder River Basin, Montana, United States - Total cells T11 rep3 HSBNCT.T11.300.1.K13 ... | reverse complement strand
TGCAGGGCATAACCTGGGATTCAAAAGCGACCGCGGCCGCCATAAAGGGCACCGATTCATGGACCGTGGAAATGAGCATTCCCTGGAAGGACATCGAGGGCGACAATCCAACCGCGGACCAACCGTGGCACATCAACGTCTGCCGCAATCGACCGCGCGACAAGGACTCGGAAGGATCGATTTTTGTTCCCTGCGGCAAGCCCACGTTCCATAATACGGACAAAACATCGGCGCTGATCGTTAAAGAACCAACGGGGGAAGAATGAAATATTTTATAGGCTTTATTTGCCTGCTTTCCATCATGTGTACGGATTCCTTCGCCGCCACGAACGAGACCGGAAAGATCGTCAACGCAAGCTTCGAGGAGGGCAACAAGCTGCCGGACGGCTGGGCTCCATACGGCGACGGCCTGTGCCTGACTTTTGTCTGGGATAAAACCACCGCCCATACCGGCACCAGGTCGGTTTACGTGAGCAACGCCGACCGGGTAAGCTCGGGAGCCTGGATAGCCTCATGCAAGGTCAAGGGAAACACCCCCTACCGCTTCGCGGTCTGGGTAAAGATCAAAAAGGGCAAAGGCCAGGGCATAACCCTGCTCAGGGCGCGCGGCCGCGCCAGCGGCATGGATAAAAAGTGGGAAGCGGGAAGCGAAAGCAAGGGCGCCGACACGGGCGGCAAATGGCAGCTGCTGGAATGGGTTTTCACCACTCCGCCCGGGATGGAGGAATTGGCCCTCTGGCTCTGGAACGTCAACGGATTCGGCGACCAGGTCTGGTTTGACGATGTTGAGTTTGCCGAAGCTGCAAAAACAAACGCTGCCGCGAGGCCTCCGGCTCTTCCGGCGGTGGTAAAGAAGCCTTAGCGCTGTAATCCAGGAAACACCCCGGCCGATCCACCGTCGCCTAAACGGCCCTGGTGGACGCAGGTGGGGCGGCTACAGGCACCACTCTCCATAAATATTACAAAAAAAAGATTGCCATTTCATCAGGCGATTATATTATTCAAGCTAATTGATTATTATGATCATTGTTTTTTAAGGATAAAATGAAAATTAAATACATGCTGAGAAGGACGCTGTGCCCGTGGAATGCAAAAGAAATCGCCGATGAAACCGTCGCCTACTGCCGCAAGAGCAGGGTGGATGAAATCGCCTGGATCACGGAAAGCTCCGGGATGTACAAGGAGCTCCTGCCGATCAACGAAATCAAAAAGATTATTCCCGGCCTGGAGTATGCCCGTAAAAAAACTTTAGCCGCCGGCATGCTCTATTCCATCAACCCCCTCACCACCCTCGGCCACGGCGAATACGGCCATGAACTTAAACTTATCCACCCCGAAATGGACTTCATGGTGGATTTCACCGGCAAGAAATCGCGCGCCTGCGCCTGCCCCCTCTCGCCCTACTGGCGAAAACTCATGACATCAACCTACCGGCTGTATGCCGAAACCAAGCCCGCCCGGCTCTGGATCGAGGACGACTTCCGCTACAACAACCACGGCTCGGTCAAGTTCGGCTGCTACTGCGACCTGCACCTCAGGGAATTCGCCAAGAGAACAGGAAAAACATTCAGCCGCGATGAGCTGGTTGCCCGCCTGCTGCGTCCGGGCAAGCCCGATCCGGTCCGTAAGGAATGGCAAAAATTTCTTGGCGACGTGCTCGCGGAAACCGTCGCGCTCATCGCGAAGGAAGCCCACGCCGCATCACCCTCCACCGAACTGGCTTGGATGTCGGTCACGCCGCTCATCCTGGACGTTTGCGGGGCCGACATCAGGCAGATGCTTTCGGCCTTCGCGGACGGCAGGCGGGGCGCGATCAGGATCCCGACCACCGTTTACACCGAGCAGGGCCACCGCGCCATGCTCTTTGAGGATGAAAGCCTCAAAAAAGCCCTGCCGGATCTGCCCGCCAGCATAACGAGGTGCACCGAGATCGAATCGTGCTTCCATTCCCTCTACACCAAGTCGGCGGCCTTCACCGCCGCGCAGATCGAATGGGCGGGCATACTGAACGTACCCAACCAGACCCTGAACATATTCGACTATATCGGCTCACCGATGAACCTTACCCCGGGCTACGGTAAAATGCTTGCTTCCCGGAAAAACGAGTTCAATTCCTTTGCTGAAGTTTTTGCCGAAGCAAAGAGCATCCAAGGCGTCGGCATCATATCCGCCCCGTCAATGTCCGCCAATGTCCATACCACTGAGGGCAAGTCCTTTGGCGAATTTTCGTCAAGGGAATCCGGCTGGGCCAATCCCCTCAGGGCCTTCGGCATCCCGATCGCATTCGGAACCGGAGAAGACATCACCGCCGTCACCGGGCAGGCCCTGCGCTCGCTGGACAGAAAGGCGATTGAAAGCATTTTTTCAAGGGGAGTAATGCTTGACGCCCCAGCGCTGAAAGTCCTGCACGAAATGGGATATTCCGAACTTGCCGGCGCGGGCATAGGCAAAGAAAAAATCGGTCCTTTCAAAAGCGTCCCGCTTGGGCCGGAAGAAATGACGGACCCTGATTTCGGCGGGGGGAAATATCATTATTCATGGACATACGCGCTGTGGCCGGAAATTGTCCTGAAACCGATGAAGGGCGCGAAAGTGATTTCGCGCATCACCGACGTTGACGGCAAGCCGCTCTACCCGGCCTTTGTCCTCTACGAAAACAAGTTTGGCGGGCGAGTGGCGGTCTGCCCCTACAACCTCGGCGGTTCCGGCCTGGACCCCTACGCCAACCGCGAGCCCTCGTGTTTTTACTCGGAATACCGCAAGCAGCAGATACAGGGGATTGTGAAATGGCTGGGCCGCGGAAAAATTCCACTCATCGTGGATGCCCCGGGCTGGGTTTTGCCGCACCGGGCCGATGCCACCGGCAGGGTCATGCTAGCCGCCATGAACCTGAACTCCGATCCGTGGGAAAGCATCGGCATGAAAGCCCCGGTGCCGGGTAAAGCCGGCAAAATTCTCTGGGCTGATATTAATGGCAACTGGCGGGTGCTGGCGCGCAAAAACTGGTCGCAGGCCGGCGGCCTGGTGTCAATGCGGCTGAAGACGATCGTGCCGCCGCTGAGGACTGTGGCGGCTCAAATCTTTTTTTAACCTGATGGACAGGAAATACAGGATAATTTTGTGATTAACGCAATATTCCTTTTTGGCATTGCGGTAATTGTTACTACCCCATCGTTCGCAGGCATGACGAACGATTATTCCGACGATTTCCAGTCCGCGGTTAAACTTTTTAAAGGCGGCAAGAATGAAGACTCGCGTGCCGCCTTCATGAAATTGGCCGCGCATGCCCCCACCCCGAAATCCAAAGCCAAAGCCATGTCATATGCCGCCCTGAGCCTTGGCCGGCAGAAAAAATACGACGAAGCAATGGCGCTGGCCAGCCGGATTGAAATCCGGCCGCTTTCCATCAAATGCCGCATGGAACTGATGCTGGCAAACCAGAAGGAAAAAGAGCTTGTGGCGGAATTCATGGACGAGGAGATTGACTTGTGGCCTGAAGCGCTCATCACCAGCGGCTTTTATCTGCGCGGCCAGGCTTATTCAAGGCTGAAAAATTACCGGGCGGCCCTGGAAGATTTTGAACAAGCAGCCCGAAACGCCTGCGACCGGGATGAACTGGTAAACGCGCTACTGAACCTGGCAGGCGTCGCGCAAATTTTGAATGAAGACCAAAAAGCCGTTGACGCTTACCTGAATATTTTGCAGCTTACCAACCGCTGGCACCGCAAATATACCCAGGCCGTGCTCGGGCTGGCCGCGGCCCTGAAGCGGCAGGGCAAATATGACGAAGCCCTCAAAGAGCTGGGAAAGCTTGAAATACCCAAAGCAAGCGGGGGAGACTGGCATCTGCAAATTTTGAGCACTTACGGCGAGGTTTACGAGGCCCGCGGCGACAGGGACCAGGCCATGGCCAAATACAGGGAAGCACTGGCCGTGACCAACGCCCAGGCGGGATTCATCGCCGGTGTGAGCAATAAAATTGAACGGTTGGTTCGGATACAATCAAATCCTTGATGAAAAATAAGAAAAAATCTCATGAAATTAATGGTGTTGTTACATGTTGGCAGATCGGCGGTAGAGCCGGTTTTTCCGCCATAGCGGATCAGCTTCAGGCTGAACACCGGCTAATAGCCGACATTAAGTCGGCTCTACTCGGATTGTGGACATAGCCCGAATTAGAACAAAAGAAGGAGAGATAAATATGAAACAAGCACGAATATTGCATGTGATGGTTGCGATGTTAACACTGGTGTGTGTCTGCTACGCTGATGTTGATCTGGTAAAGGACGGCAAGCCGCTTGCCGACATCGTCGTGGAAACCAACGCCATTTCCAGCGTGCAACTGGCGGCGAACGACCTGCAGGAATACATTGAAAAAATATCCGGCGCCAGGCTGGCGATCACTAACGCGCCTGCGCCGGACATTAAGAACCATGTTTATGTGGGACCAAGTGAGTTCACAAAGAAGCTCGGAGTGACGGTCGACGACCTGAAGCCGGAAGGGTTCAAAATTATCGCGAAAGACAATTACCTTGTCCTGATCGGGCGCGACGAGCAGCGCCCGCCGGCAAAGTATCCCCGGCGCGGACCGGACGCCGATAATGCCAAAAAAGAATGGCGGCAATTCGCCGGGGACGAATCCGATCCCCCGGGCGGCGGCGGACTCGGGTCTTTCAACAAGAAACTCGGCTTTGACGTTTACGATGCCACCGCGACTTTTTACGCCGCCACGGAATTGCTGGAACAGCTCGGCGTGCGCTGGTATCACCCTTACGAGGATGGCACGGTCATCCCGGCCGTCAATAACATCTCCGTGCCGGAACAAAATCTCAAAAGGGAGCCTAAATTTCCCTACCGCCAGTTTACCTTCTACCGGACCATGGAGGTGGATGCGGAAGGAGTGAAATGGTTCAAGAGGCTAAAATTCGGCAGTACTTACGAGTATTACAACAACGGGCATTCCACCCGCGACATTCTCACCCCGGACCAGGAAAAAATTCATCCCGAGTATTACGCCATAGCCAACGGCAAGCGCATTCCCGGCCGGGGTAACGACGGCGTGCCGCACCTGATGAGCCCGGAATTCAGGAAGGCCTCCATTAATTACATGAACAAGAGTTTGGAAGCATACCCGAAGTCCCTAACATTCTGTCTCGGCATGCCGGACGGCTTCACCGAAATCGACGAGCGCGACGCCAAGGCATGGGACCGGCCCGACCGCGGTTATGGCGGCAAATTTTCCGATTACATCTGGGATTACTGGCTCTTCGCCGCGAGAGAGCTGAAAAAGACCCATCCCGACAAATACCTTACCTGCTTCTCCTACACAACCTATGCCGAGCCGCCCTCGCAGGTTGACAAGCTGCCCGATAACGTGGCGCTTGCCATGCTTTACGGCGTGAGCATATCAATGTTGCCGGAATATAAATACTACAAGGCAATCCGCGAGAAGTGGCTTTCCATGCTGACATCCAAAAAGCTCTTCATTTATGAACATCTCCTGTTTTACAGGAAAGGAGCGCCCACCTGCCCGGTTTTCTATCCCAAACTGCTCCAGGAGGAAATGCGCTTTCTCAACGGCATTTGCGAAGGCAAGCATGCCGAAATCATGCCGTGGAAAAAGGACGGCAAGGACCGCCTCGCCTACCCCGGCCTGACCCACATGCTTCATTACCTGCAGGGCAAGCTCTACTGGGATCCCAACTTGGACCTGAAAAAAATCTATGAAGAATATTACGAGCTTTATTTCGGCCCCGCGAAGGCGGAGATGAAGGAATTTTACGAGTTCGCCGAGGAGGTCTGGACCCGTCCAGAGACGCGGAGCATAACGATCGTCGGCGGATTTTTAAAAGAAAAGGATGTGGACCGCTACTTTGACCTCCTCAAGCGCGCGCGGGAAAAGGCCGGGAAGGACACGGTCTATGACCGGCGCATAGCCGAGATCGAGGGTGAAATAGAGCCCTTGAAAAAGCTTTTTGCCAACCTCCAGCGGAGCGGGCCTGAATTCCGCTGCTACGAGGCCAAGGAGCCGGTCCAGATGGACGGCAACCTGGACAAGCCATTGTGGAATGACGCCAGCCTGATGTGGTACACCATGACTGACCTGGTGACGGGCCAGCCGATACCGAGCATGAACTCCACCAAGGTATCTTTCCGGCTTACCACCGACAAGTCCGCCCTGGTCATCGGGGTCAAGTGCATGGAATCAAAGATGGACAACATCCTGGCAAAGACAAAGGGAAATGACGATTTCGGCATATTCAACGATGACATTGTGGAAATATACATTGAAACGCCCGAGCGTTCCTTCTTCAAAATCGCCGTGAACCCGAACGGCGCCGTATGGGATGAATGCCGCGATACCACCATCGTGACCCGTGACACCCTGCCGTTGCTTTGGAATCCCGGCGTCAAGGCGGCGGTTAAAAAAGAAAAGGATTCCTGGTCAGTTGAAATCATGATACCGACCAAGGATTTCGGCTCGCTCGGCCCGCGCAAGCCCTACCCCTGGGGCATCAACGTCTGCCGCGCGCGTTATGCCGGCGGCGAAGTGGAAGTCTCCGCCATCTCGCCCACCGGCCAAAGGCTCTTTGCCGTCTTGACAAAACTGGGCAACTTGTATATTGAGTGAAGCAAAATATACCTCCATTGAATGTAATTGTTTTATTTAAGCGCAAATAAAAGGAAACATAACAGATGAATCGAATCAAAATTGCCGGCCAGGCCATCACCAGCACCAACTACACCACCAACCGGCTCTTCAACTTCAACCCGGAATTCGTCCGTGACGCGGCCGATAATTTTTTAAGGGCGGGCGTTTCGGAAATCGAGATTCCACAGGGCGTTCTGGACCCGGAAAAGCGCGCCCTGGAAACGGGGGTGGATGAGCCCGCCGTGCGCCGCACCCTGGAGCTTCTCCCGAAGGAAACACGGGTCATTGGTTCCTATATCAGCGCCGGGGCGGCGGGCAAGGATAACGCCGCCTTCCTGGCCGCGACGCGCAAGACAATCGACAACCTGCTGCGCTTTTTCCCCGATATGATGTACGTCATGCTGCACCCCCCGCGTCTGCCGGAACTCAACGCCCAGGTTGTCCGCGGCCTTGTCGATACCTGGGCCGAGCTGGCGCGTTACGCCGCCTCGAAGCGCAAGGGATTCCAGGGCTGTTTGCACAATCACTTTGACACGAGCTGCGAGACGGCCGACCAGGTCCGGGCTTTCCTCGACGCCATGGCGGAAGTTAACGAGCCGGCCCTGCGCTGGGGCCCGGACACCGGGCACTGCCACGGCATGAAGGATGACTACCTCAAGGTGCTGGACGAATACGCCCCCCTGATCGGCAATTTCTTCCACATCAAGACGCGCGTGCCGGCTTTTGACCAGCTGCACGGCGGCTCCCTCTACCGTCCTGAGCGCGACATCTGGGGCAACAAGGCTGAAGTTGGACGCGGGCTGTACAGCGGGTTCGTGAACTGCGCCGACCCCGAGATCCAGACGCCGCTCAAGGAAATTTTCAATATCATCGCCCGCAAAGCCCGCCCCACAACCGGAGTAGTGACCGGCGCGCTCGAGATAGACATCCCGCGCCAGCACCCCCGCCTGGAAGTTTTGTGCAGCGTGCTTTATCTGAAGCAGGTCCACAAGATCGAGCCGGCGATTTCGCTAACGGCTGAACAGATCGTGGCACGCGTTTTTGCGCCATGAGATCATATTATGTTATTTGTTAAATCCAGGCATTATCCGGTTATCCTGTCGCTCGTTTCAGCCGCCTTCTTCGCTTTGTCCGGCGCCAAGGCCGATCATTACGTGGCCCGGAACGGCCAGACGCCCTCGGGCACCTACACCAGCTGGGCGACGGCGGCCAGCAACATCCAGGACGCGGTCAACGTGGCCTACACCAACTCCACGGTCTGGGTCGGCGCCGGTCGCTACACGGTGCCGACTAATTTTGTGGAATATGCCGGAACCAACGTGGTTTATATCAACCGGCCCCTGACCCTGCGCAGCTCGAACGGCGTGCCGGAAAGCACCATTATTGACGGAGGAGGATCCAACCGGGGCATTGCCATCGTTTATAGTCTTTCCACCACAAACCTGTTCGTGGTAAACGGCTTTACCATTTCCAATTGCTCTGCCACAGTCACCAGCGCGCTTACGGATGTCAGGTGCTATGGCGGCGGAATTTTGTTTAAACCCACCAATGGGCAAACCTGGACAGGCGTGGTCCAGAACTGCGTGATTAGCGGCAATACCATTGGACCGGGAAGTATATATGATTATGGGGCCGGCATATACGGCGGTTACACTTCGGCCGGCAAATATAATCTGCTTGTCACGAACTGTACTATTAGAGGCAATCACAGTATTACAGGAATGGGTGGCGGAATCTATGCCTCGGCTGCTGGCGGATCAATGGTGTACTCTTGCTTGATCGAAAGTAATTCGGCGATATCGGGCGGGGGCGGCGTGGGGGTATCGACCTATGTGAACTGTTTATTTAGAGGAAATTTAGCCAAAGGCACGTTGGGCAATAATGGCGGGGGCGGAGTCAAGGGCGGCTACGTTACGTTCACCAACTGCCTGGCATACAACAACATTGCCGCGTATGGAGGAGGATTTGCGTGGAGCGACAATCAAGGCCCATTATCATTTTACAATTGTACCATAGTCAGCAATCGTTCGCTTTATGGCGGGGGCATCAGGATGGACAGCGCCAGCGCCCAAATAACAGTCGTGAATTCAATTGTCTATTCCAATTCAGCAACGGACTTTTACCGGGGTGCTATTTACACCAATAATATCATGAATTCCTGTTTTCGTACCAATGGGCTGGATGGAGTAATTCTGGGTTCCGGCAACGTCACCAGTCCGCCGGCCTTCGTCAACTTCGGCGGCTGTGATTTCCATCTCTCCATCCGCTCCCATTGCCTGAACGCGGGAACCAACATGGCCTGGATGGCGGATACCCCCGACCTGGACGGCAAATCTCGAATCCGCTACGGCACGGTAGACATGGGCGCCTACGAGATGATTTATGACGGGACGATTTACAGGTTGCACTGATTGAACTCATTAAATCTTCCGAATGGAGATACTGAAAGATAGGACGGAAATAAAGGAAAAAAGTTGAATAGAAAAGGATATTTGGCATTCGGAATTATTATCACAATGGTTGCGCATTCTGTTTCCGCCGCGGAACTGGTCCTGGTGGAAAAAGGCCGGAGTCTGGCCCCGCTCGTGATCTCGACCGACGCCCCGCCGGCGAGCGTTGCGGCCGCCAAAAACCTTGCCGTGTACATTGAAAAGATATCCGGCGCACGGCCGGAGCTTATCACCGGTGCGCCTTCCCCCTTGCCCTCCCATGCCATCTGGGTGGGCATCCAGCCGGCTATGACCAATTTGTTTTCCGGCCTGGACATTTCGTTCCAGAAGCCGGAGGAAATCCTGATCGCCTGCAACGGGCGCCACCTCCTCGTGGCCGGGCGCGACAGGATCACCGGGAGCAACCAGACAGAGTTCGGGACGGCCAACGCCGTCTACACCTTTCTTCAGAAAGACCTGGGTGTGCGCTGGCTGTGGCCGGGCGAGCTGGGGGAGGATTTTGTCAGGCGCGATAAGATTTCGCTTTCACCCTCGGAATACCGGTTCCATCCGCAGTTCCGCACGAGGCTCATGTACTACCCGCGCGAGCGGGCGAAGGCCGATGTCAACACGTGGTGGGATGTCTGCCAGCGCTGCCGCGGCTCTGCCGAACTTCCCCCTAGTCACAGTTTCCAGGATTGGTGGGAATTATACCACGAAACGCACCCGGATTATTTTGCCTTGCTGCAGAACGGCAAGCGGGCTTTGCCGGAGGATGGCTCGGAAAAATCTAAAAAATCCGTGAAGCTCTGCGTGTCCAACCCGCGCGTGGCGGCCCAGTGGCTCGACAATGCCGAAAAGACCTTGAAACAAAATCCGCACCAGGCTACCGCTGGCGCATTTCCCAACGACGGCGGCGGCTGGTGTTTCTGTGAGCGCTGCAAGGCATGGGACAATCCCAACGGGCCGAAGGTCATGTACGGTGACCTGGAATACGTCATGCTGACCGACAGGTATGTCAAGTTCTGGAACATCCTGGCGCGCGGCCTGAAAGAACGCTTCCCGGATCGCGAGATCTTCGTTGGAACAGGCGCCTACTCAAAGTACCGAACCCCGCCGGTGGCGGAGATCCTGGAACCCAACATCCTGGTTCTCTACGTCGGAAGTTTTCCAGTAACATGCGAGGCACAGCGGAAAAAAGAAAAGGCCGACTGGAAAGCCTGGGCCGACAAGGCGACCGTGCTGCTCTACCGCCCGAACCTTTTCGGGTATTCCGGCGGACCCTGGGGTTTACCCTCGATAGCGCTGAAGAACACGATCGAGGATATGCCGTTCCTAGCCCGGAACAAGGGCGTTGGCCTTGTTGTTGACAGCGCCCTCAATAATTTCGCGACCATGGGGCCGCAGAACTACCTCATTGCGCAGCTCGCCTACGACCCGCTCCAGGACGGCCGCGCCCTGCTGGATGACTATTACCGCCGCGGGTTCGGCCCGGCCGCGGAGGTCGTAAGGGCATATTTTGAACTGCTGGAAGAGGCTCACGATCGCTTCGTTGAATGGAATGGATTCTTCACCGGGGGCGGCTACCGGAAAAAGGGGATCGAGGTTTTCCAGCTCATATACACGGACGAGTTTCTTGACCGGGCTGAGAAAAAACTACTCGACGCGCGCGGCATGGTTGCCAGGGGCCCTGCAATCTACCAGCAGAGGGTCACCTTTGTCCGTAACGGCCTGGAGTTCATCCGCCTGCAGGTGCGGATCATGCAGGCAATGAAGCGCGTGCGCGCCACTGAGGGCAAGGATGCCGGCGCAGTTCGCACCGCGGTTGAACTGTGCAATGAACGGGAAAAGCTTTTCCAGCGGGCGGCACCCTTCGCGCTGGACGGCCCGCGGATCAACTCTCAGATCCAGCGGTGCGAGATGCGTGATTACCTCGGCCCGCCGTCTGAAGCGTTCACAAAAGCCGCCGCCCGTACAGTCGACCCGGACGAAGAATAGCCCGGGGTGCATTCCCGCGGGAACATAACTGAACACACAGCTCCGCATCGCTCGTTAAATGATACCGGCAGATCCGCCTTTACTCCAGCCAGGCATAAGACCTTGAAATCTTGACAAAATCCGGCAATATAGATAAAAATTACCATATATTAAGATGGTTTTCATGAAAACCCATGACAGTCAATGTCACAAACGTAAAAGCATGAACGCAATCAAGTCCCGATGCGCTGTGTTTCTTGCTGTATCGGCACTGGGCCTTTACGCCATGCCCAACGCCATGGCCGACCATTACGTTGCCCAGAACGGGCAGACGCCCTCCGGCACTTACACCACTTGGGCAACGGCGGCCAGCAATATCCAGGACGCGGTCAACGTGGCCTACACCAACTCAACGGTCTGGGTCGGCGCCGGGCGCTATACCGTGCCTACCAACGCCGTGGCGTATAACGGCACGAACGTGGTCTATATCGCCAAGCCCCTGGTCCTGCGCAGCTCCAACGGCGTGCCGGAAACCACGATCATTGACGGTGGCGGTTCCAGGCGCGGGATCGTGATGTATAATGGCTCAATCGGATCCACCAACTACGTAGTGGTTGACGGTTTCACGATATCCAACTGCGCCGCCACCAACTTTGGCGCCGGCATTTACATGGTGGCCGCAATATATACAGCCTTGGTACAGAACTGCGTGATCAGCTACAACTATAGCGCAGGCGGGGGTGGCGGGATCGACATTCCTGAAAACTGGCAGCAGTTTCATTACATCATCTCAAACTGCGTCTTCCGCGGCAACCAGGCCCTTTACGGGGGCGGAGTGGATACATTCATCCGCACCGCCGGCCGCGGCGGCGCGATCACCCATTGCATTTTTGAAACAAACACAACCACCGCATACGGGGCCGGACTATGCGTTGCAACCGGGGTTTTCTCTCTTGATAACTGCATATTCCGCGGCAACCGGGCTACCACTTCGGGCGGCGCCATGCATATTCGCGGGGGAACCAATACGGCGCGCAATTGTCTGTATATCAACAATTACAGTGTCACCGCGGGCGGTGCTATTTATTATGAAGGCAGCCTGGGCCATTATCTTTACAACTGCACCGTGGTCAGCAACCGTGGATCTTCAGGATCCGGCATTGGATTCCAGGCCGGGACGATAACATTACAGATTTGCAACTCAATCGTTTATTCCAACTACAACGGCAACGTCAGCGGCGGCACGCCTTCCTATACCAACACCTGCACCTACCCCACCAACGCCTACGTCCTGGCCGGAACCGGCAACATTACCAGCCCGCCTGCCTTCGTCAATTTCTCCGGGCAGGATTACCGCCTTTCGCTTCAATCCCCATGCCTCAACGCCGGCACCAACCTGGGCTGGATGGCGGGTGCTATGGACCTTGACGGAAAAAAACGAATCCGTTACGGCACCGTGGACATGGGCGCTTACGAGATGATTTACGACGGGACGATTTATAAGTTCCGCTGATAACAGCCGTCCTGTCGAACAGCCTCTACATTCGGCCACAGTTATAGCGGCGGTTCGACCGCCTGCAAAGATGTAGCACTGCGGGCAGGTAAGAACCGCAATGGATTGGCCACCAAATGTGAAACCGCTCGCTCTGAAGCTTCGGAACGAGCCTCTGTTGGAAAATTAATATTTATCAAATTATCCGGCTATTGACATTTGACATCCGGCTATTGACATATTCGCGATTGACCTGTATTATGATCCCCTTTCAAAAGCCATTTTTCTAAACATAACCGAAGGGAGTAACTGACTTGGATTTGAATGTGATGCGCCACAGCGCGGCGCACATCATGGCCGCCGCGGTCACGCGGCTTTTTGAAAACGTCCAGCTTGACATAGGTCCGGCTACCGACGACGGTTTTTACTACGATTTTGACCTCCCCGCCCGGATTGCTCCCGAGGATTTCCCGCGCATCGAAGCGGAGATGGCCCGCATCATCAAGGCCGACCTGCCATTCGAAGAAATCCAGATGAGCCGCGCCGAGGCGGCCGCGGCGTTGAAGGGCCGGAAATACAAGCTGGAGCGCTTGGAAGACATTCCCGAAAACGAACTGATCACCTTCTACAAGTGCGGGGACTTTTCCGACCTGTGCCGCGGCCCGCACCTGGAGCGCACCGGCCAGGTCGCCGCATTCAAACTGCTCTCCGTGGCCGGGTCATATTACCGCGGCCTGGAAACCAACCCGATGCTGCAGAGGGTTTACGGAATCGCGGCGCAATCCCAGAAGGAGATTGATGCTTATCTCAAGCGGCTCGAGGAAGCGCGCAAGCGCGACCACCGCAAGCTCGGCCGCGAGCTTGACCTGTTCAGCTCGCACGATGAAATCGGTCCCGGCCTTATTCTCTGGCATCCGAAGGGAGCCATGATCCGCTCCGTGATCGAGGACTTCTGGCGCCGGGAGCATTTAAAAGAAGGCTACGAACTCCTTTATACGCCCCATATCGGGCGCTCCACGCTCTGGACCACTTCCGGCCACCTTGATTTCTACCGCGAAAGCATGTACGCCCCGATGCAGATCGACGACCAGGAATACTTCATCAAGCCCATGAATTGCCCCTTCCATATCCTGGTCTACAAATCAAACCTGCGTTCCTACCGCGAGCTGCCCTTGCGCTGGGCCGAGCTGGGCACGGTCTACCGCTATGAAAAGGCGGGAGTTTTGCACGGCCTCCTGCGCGTGCGCGGCTTCACGCAGGACGACGCCCATATCTTCTGCACCGCCGGCCAGATGGAGGCGGAAATCGGCAAAACGCTGCGCTTCGCCATCAAAATCCTGCGCGCGTTCGGCTTCGCCGATATTTCGGCCTACCTCTCAACCAGGCCGGCCAAGGCGATCGGCAAGGAGGAAAACTGGGCGGCGGCGACCGATTCATTGCGCGGCGCCCTGCAGAATGAAAAGATCGCCTTCACCATCGAGGAGGGCGGCGGCGCCTTTTACGGCCCGAAGGTTGATCTGAAAATCCACGACGCCATCGGCCGCGAATGGCAGATGACCACCATCCAGTTCGATTTCAACCTGCCGGAAAGGTTTGACGTGAGCTACATCGGCGAGGACGGCCAGCCGCACCGGCCTTACATGATTCACCGCGCGCTCCTGGGCAGCCTGGAAAGATTTTTCGGAATCCTGGTTGAACATTACGGCGGCGCGTTCCCGCTCTGGCTCGCGCCCGAACAGGCGCGCATCCTGCCGATCACCGAAAAGGAGCTTGAATACGCCCGCGAGACGGCCGAAGTCCTGCGGCGCGAGCTGTTCCGGGTGACGATCGACACCAGCTCGGGAAAAATAGGCGCGAAAATCCGCAACGCGCAGATTGAAAAAATACCCTACATGCTGATCGTGGGGCCGAAGGAACAGGCAAACCGGACGGTGTCGGTCCGCAGCCGGTCCGAGGGTGACCGGGGCGCCTTGCCGCTGGCGGAGCTGGTTGAAAAATTGAAACAGGAAGCAAAGGTTTAGGAGTTCACTGTTCAGAATTCATGGTTCAGGGTTAAAGATAACAAAACGATCGGAACAACCTTTAACTGTGAACGCTGAACTTACATAACCCAACAAACAAAGGAGGTCCGCTATTCGCTCATTAGTAAGGGTCAACAACCGTATCCGTGTCCCGCAGGTCCGATGCATATCCGCCGACGGCACAATGCTCGGCGTTATTACAACATCCGAGGCGCTCAAACAGGCTTTCGCGGCCGGACTTGACCTGGTGGAAATATCGCCCACCGCCAGCCCGCCGGTCTGCCGGATTATGAACTTCGGCAAGTTCAAATACGAAGAAAGCCGGAAGGAAAAACTGGCAAGGAAGCAGCAGGGCGGCACAATCGTCAAGGAAATGAAATTCCACGCCAACGTTGAAGAGCACGATTACCAGACCAAGCTCAGGCATATCCGCGAATTCCTGCAAAAGGGATTCCGGGTCAAAGCGTCGCTCATGTTCCGCGGCAGGGAAAACGAGCACCGCGAGATCGGCTTTGAATTGTTCAAACGCCTGACAAAAGACTGCGAGCCCGACGGCATTTCCGAATCGCAGCCGAAGCTGCTCGGCAACAATCTCTTCCTTCTCATCCACGCCCAGCACAACATCAAGAAACCGGAAGCCGGCGGGCAGAAGGCTGAAGCCGGCCAGGGCAGCCAGTAAACAGAGATCAGTAGACAGTAAACAGAATTCAGAATTTTCTGACTTCTGCCTTTCCGCCTTCGCGGCTCGGCAAAGCGCCGCTATGGCGCGACGACGGCTGCCTTCTGCCTTCTGCCTTCAGGAAAACCCGGATCAGGCACCAGTAAATCCGGAACAACAGGGAAAAGGCGGCCAAAAGAAAGCGGCCCGGGGCTGATTTCTCCAATCCGCCGGGCAAATCAACGCGTTCTCCGCGAAGAAGCGCTCCGTCACCGATTTTCTTCAAGGATTGCACCGCTTTTCTCTTCCCCATGATCATCGGCGCGCTCCTCAGGGCGTCAAGCGTGCCGCAGCAGAAAGAGCCGAAATCCCCTTTCAGCAGGAAGAAAAAACCGGCGCCGAGCTGAAGCAGCAGAATCGCCGGCAGGGCGAGAACAATTGTCCGCGCATCGTAATTCTTGCCGATAAACCACCAGCGATTCCTGGTCTGGAAACGCACCCATTTGCGGCCACGCTCCCGGCGGATGTGGAAACAAACCGCCTTTGAAACGGCGTAACAGGGGAAACCTGCCAGCGAAAGGCGGAAAGTCAGGTCGCCATCCTCCCACCCGATGAAAAAATCCTCGTCAAAACCGCCCAGGCGGAATACTTTCTGCCGGTCAAGAAGGACGGCGCCGGCCGAAACGCACCCGACCTTGATCGGGTCGGCTGACTCGCGCCGGTTAAGCATAATCTCGCCCGCGTAATGGATATATGTGCCGTTATACTGGATTGTGTCGGGCCGGTCATGGAACCTTATCTGGCCGGTAACCGCCCCGGCTTCCGGATTTTCAATATGAACGCCCATGAGCCGGGAGATGTAGTCGGGCGCGAGCACAATATCATTGTCCATTACAAGGACATGATCGTGCAAGGCCGCGCGCAAGCCCTCGTTACGCGCCGGGTTAGGGCCGCGATTGGCCGGCAGTTTTGTCACGGCTATTTTTGGGAACCGGGCTTTCACAAATTCAACCGAGCCATCCGTGGAATTGTTGTCCAGGATCCTTATGTCGCGCGGGCTGATATCCTGCGCCAGGACCGATCTTATTGTTTGATCAAGCGTTTCCAGCCCATTATAATTAACAATGGCAACCGAAACCGGTCTGTTTGTTGAATTATCTGCGGCGTTCATAAATATTCAATCCGGTTTGCCGGATAGCGGAAGAATTTCCAATGCCTGCGGAAGATACACCGCCCTCTGCGCCTGCGGAAAATCGGACCTGACTTTCAGGCGGTCCTTTGTTTCCGGCGCATCCGGGGGAAAAAGCCCTGTCATAATTTCAAATTTTCCGGCCGGCGCATTGCTTGGAACAACCACCGCGCGGCGGACAACCAGGTCCCGCACGTCCCCGCGCCGGTTAAGGTCATGATCATCCTGGAAGAAATATTTTGAACGTATTTTCCGGAAATGCACGAAAGCTGAAGGAAGCGTTCCCGGCAAATTATCAGGCACATCCCAGAAATAACGCGCGCCGAACTCGCCCCCCGGGCTGAGCGGCTTGCCGGGGATTTGCAATCCGAGCAGCCGGATGCCGTTTTCAAACACGGCCAGGGGCACGCCGGTGTTACGCTGCAGTTCCGGCAATGTCACCAGGACAAACCCGGCCTGCCGCAGCTTGTCTATGATCACCGGCACGGCCGCCGCGGTAAGATGGCGGTCGGCGTCCGGCCTTGTTTCCCAGCCGTCGTGCAGGAGAATAATATCGCCCGGCGTAACCTGGCTCACGATTGCCTCCACCAGCTCTTCCACCGGATGAGGATTCCAGTCGTTGGCGTCAAGCGACCAGCCGGCAATGACCAGGCCTTGGCGGCGGCAGGCCTCCTCAAGCCCTTCCCCGTTTATGCCGTACGGCGGGCGGAACCAGCGCGGCTTCATGCCGGTCAGGGCCTCGATCGCGATGCTTCCATCCGCGATATCCTTCTCCATTTCGGCTTTTGTCACCTGGTCAAAGCGCGAATGCCGGAAGGTGTGGTTGCCGATGAGGTGCCCCTCCGCCGCAATGCGCTTGATTAAATCCGGATAACGTTCCGCGTTCGAGCCGAGCACAAAAAAAGAGGCCGGCGCCCTGCTTTCATGAAGCGCGTCTAAAATCCGCGCCGTGAAGACGCCGTTGGGGCCGTCGTCAAAAGTCAGGGCGACCATTTTTTTGGCGTTGGGCACAAAAAACACCGTTTCACCGGGCGACGAAACCCGGTTAAGATTTTCAAGCGGACGGCTGCATCCCGCTAACAGGAGAACCAGCCCGCAAAGAAAACACAAACATTCAAACTTGATTGTCATCCATTACCTTCAGGCTGCTTTATCCGGCGATTTTACAAAGGACGGATTCCTGTCAAACATGTAAATGAGGCCGCCGACGGCGGTGGTCAGGGTCGTCAGGACCGACACCGCGAAGGAAACCACGAACGCCCCGCTCTCCGGCATGCCCGCCAATGAAAAAAAACTGACAAAGCTGACCTCGCGCACCCCTATCCCGTTAAGCGAAACCGGGAGCATGATCAGGACCATGATCAGCGGAATAAAGACGATATAATACATAAGCGGGGCGTGCAGGTCAAACCCGAGCGCCACGACGTAAAATATCAGGACGCGCACAACCTGCACCGAAATTGAAAGGAGAAAGGCAATGAGCAGCAGGCCGGGATACTGGCGGTATTCAAGGCAGGAAACCATCCATTTCCTCGCGGTTTGAATTATTCTCCAGCCGCTGAACTTCTGGATCACATGCCGGTCCAGCCAGCGCAGTAACGCGCCCTGGAATAAAATGACAACCGAGATCGCCGTGCCGGCGGCAAGAAGAAACGTCAGCACCCGCAGGCGCTCAAGCCCGGGCTGGTAGCCGGCGTACCAGCCGCCGAGACAGGCAACGCAGACAAGCGATACACCGGATATAAAACGATCCGCCGCCATCGAAGTCACGGTCAATTTCAGGTCCGAGGTCGCCCTGGAAAGATAATAACCGCGGACAATATCCGCGCTGACGCTGGAGGGCAGGATCAGACCCCAGAACCCGCCGACGTAGTTGATAATGAACAGGCGCCAGAAAGAGACGGTTGAGCCCTTGACTTTAAGGAAAAGCAGCCACTTGACGACGCTCAGGACCCTTTCAAGGGTAAGCAGGACGACGGCCAGGAGCATAAGCGCCAGGTCCGCCCGCGCGGCGACCTGGATGCAATTCCGCCAGTCAATGGCCGTGACAAGCCAAACCAGCAGGCAGACGCTTACGGCCACCTTTACTGACTGCTTTATTATTCTTGAGACTTGCATATGGAAGTATGTGCTTAATTGTTACATTTCCCGCCCAAGGGAATCAATAACCGATTTTTCTGGGCTGTAACCGCGCCGGCTTAATTTTGTAATTGATGGCAACTATTTTTTAACATATCATGCATAGAAATATTCACCCTAAAGGTTTCATGGCTGATGAACAGGCCGGATTATAAGGAATTTTATCATGCGGAATAAAACCAAACATATCCTGTCAACGATCGCGCTGGCTTTAATGTTTTCCGCCCCGGCGATCGCCGTAAATTTCATCCGGACAAATATTTTTGCGCTGGGCGAAGGAGAAGTATTTAACGATGACCTCTGGTTGTCGGCAGAATCAATTGCGATCAAGGGCAATGCCAGGAATGATCTTTTCATGGCGGCAACAGGCGGGTCCTGGAACGCCCCGAAGGAGGAGGAAGGACATATTCTCCTGGCCGGGCAAATGGAAAACGACGTATGGGCGCTGGGCAACTCAATTTCGCTGTCCGGCTCCATCCGCGATCATGCCCGCCTGCTGGCCAAGTCCATCATAATCAGCGGCTCGGTGTCAAACAGCGCTATCCTCGCCGGCAATTCAATCCAGCTGACCAAGTCCGCCCGGATGGGCCGGGACGTGATGGTTTTCGGCGAAAACGTAATCGTGGAAGGCGATATTGCCGGCAACCTGACAATATACGCAAAGAACGCGACCCTCGCGGGAAAATGCGCCGGCAGCGTCAAAATAACGGCCGGGGATATCGTTGTTCTCGCACACACTCAAATCGCGGGCGACCTTGTTTATACCGCGCCGGCCGAGCTGGTATTGGACAAGGATGTTGTCGTGCGCGGGCGCCTGGTTCGCGAGGCGGAGGATATTGCCAAGGCGGAGCGCAAGCCGCTTGTATCCTGGCCTTCCCTGTTTTTTCAATCATGGCTTTTCGCCGGGGCGCTTTGCGTCGGGGCGCTGGCATTGTTTCTGTTCCCGGCTTTTCTAAATGAGTCCGTGGCGCAGGTTCAAGGCTCAACCTGGAAATGCCTGGCGGTCGGGTTTGTTTTCGTCTGCCTGGTACCGATGTCCTGCTTTTTCCTGGCGATTTCCCTGGTTGGCCTGCCGCTTGCCATCCTGGCGGCAATGATTTTTGCCATCCTGGCCTATCTCTCCAAGATCATCGTGGCGCTTTTCATCGGGTCATTGATCATCCGTTCCAGGCATACCGGATTCAAGGCGTTTCCGGCCATGGGACTCGGGCTGCTCCTGCTTTACGCCGCGGCCGGATCCGGCCTGGCGGGAAGCATTGTTTCTTTCCTGATAGTCTGCCTTGGGATGGGCGGCATTGTATTAGCCGCGTTTGCCCGGCGACCCGTTCCCGCCCCGTAATTTATATTAGCCACGAAAAACGGGATTATCGCTTTTCGGGAGGACTCGCGCCGTTATCCGGTTTTTCGGCAGGGCATCGGGTATAACACACGGAAGAAAATTCCGGCAAATCCACGGTGTTTAATTCGTGTTTCAGGAATGTCAACACATTCGTTCCCGATTCCAATTGGACTTTTTCGGTTTTAACCCGGCAGAGGCTGTTGGTTTCCAGCCATTGGGCAAGTTCCTGCTCGTCCCCGGCGCGGCGCGCCAGCGTAGATATCCGCTCCGTTTCAAAGCGGAAAACCTGGAGGGCGCGCGCCTTCTGCTCGATTTTAAGGGAGACCAGCTGGGATTCCAGCACCACCGAGACGGTTAGCGCCACGACAACGAGGGCGACGAGAATTTCTATCAGGGTGAATCCGCTGTTTCCAGATGATGTCTCTGTATTACAAAAGTTCAATTTTTTTACCGCAGAGGCGCAGAGATCGCCGAGTTAAAATTAATAAATGATTTTATCTCCGCGGCCTCAGCGGCTCCAGCAAAGCGGGCGGTGAATATCATTGTTTTACAACTCCGAGCTGGAAATATCGGCGGCGTCTCCGGTCCCGCCCGGCTCGCCGTCGCTGCCATACGAGATGATTTCATACGGCTCCTGGTTTCGCCCGGGGGAAATGAAAATATAATCATGGTTCCAGGGATCCTTCGGCAGCCTGGCGCTTTCCAGGTAGCCCTCGGCTGGGTATTTTTCGGGAATGGGCGCGATAGACGGCTTGACGCACAGCGCCTTCAAGCCCTGCTCCTGGGTCGGGTAACGGTTCTGCTCCATCCGGTACAACTGCAGGGCGCTTTTGAAAGTTTTCATCTGCAACTTGGCCGCGGTGACCTTCGCTTCGCCGGGATGGCGCAGGACGCTCAAACCAACGATCCCGGCCAGGATGGAGATGATCAGCACCACGACCAGGATTTCTATCAATGTAAACCCGCTGTTTTTCATAAATCGCCGCAAAGGTTTGATTATTTCATTAAAGTAAAATAATACATTTAACCGGCGCTGGCAAGCACAATGACCGTGGAGTATTCCCTCAGCCATCTGAGGTTATCTCGTAGGGCCGCCGATTGCGGCGCACCGCCTGTTCTTGCAGATACGTTCATAAAACGGCATCGCGCAAGCGCGAGCCCTACATTAAAAAATAATTAACGCCCCGCACTATGTGGACAACATTGGCCCCGGGAATAGCCGGCTCAAAACGTTATATTTTCAATCCCCCGCGTCTTTTTCAGAACCAAGCCCCTGGCCGGATTCGAGGCGTTTGAAGAGGGCGTCCAGTTTCGCCGTGTAGTAAGCAATGTTTTCGTCGCGCTTTTCCGGGTTCCACTCTGAGACCATGCGCGCGGCCTCGTGCATGGCAACGCTCTTTTTAGTCCCGGTGATGTAATAGGACACCTGGTCGCCGGCCTCGTAAGAGCGGCCCGATCGCAGGACAAGCTCATAGGCGGCGTTTCGTCCCCTGCCCCCCTTGGCGATCTTGGCGGAATAGGTGGCGGGCGCGTCCTTCAGGTTTTCGGTTTTGGCTAATTTCGTTATCGGGAACTGGCCTTTTTCGATCTTTGCCCTGCAGCTTTCCAGCAGCTTGAAAATATCTTTATCCTTTGACTCAAGCTTGAGTTTAAGATATTCCCGCAGGAAAGAGCGCAGGTAAGGCTCCAGGCCGCGCGACTTCAAGGCGGCCCCCTTGATGATGATTTCACCGCTTTCGGCCAGCAGGGCGTAATTTTTCATCTTGTAGCTGAACATGGCGCGGTACTCGCCGTCGAATTCCAGGTCGATCCCGGGCGGAAGCGTGGCGACCAGCTTCTCGCGGAAAGCGTCGCTTGGGGCGGCGGTTTTGAACGCCGGCGGCACGTAATATATGCCGTCCGTGTCGGCCTCAACCGGGCGGGCGCCGTGTTTTTCAAGGGCGCGCAGGATATTCTTGACGATCGAGCGCCCTTCGGCGGTTACGAGTTCGGCCGCGCTGAAATCGCTGAAGCGCGCCTGGGCGCAGCCTAAGTAGCCGTAGAACGAATTAATCAGGATTTTGAACGCGCTTTGCAAGGCGTCAAAATTATGCTTTTCGGCCTGTGTTTTGCTCTGGCGCATTTTTTCTTTCGCGTCAAGGCGGTACTCGCGGAAATAGGCCAGCATCTTCAGGAACACACCGAGCGAGTCATTGGCCGGCGCGATTTTCCGGGCAAGCATGATGGATGGATACAGGGAGCTTACGTCGCAATGATGGACATTATGGATGACGCCCTCCATGAATATATCCGTATAGCCGCCTTCGAATTTGCGCGCCCGGTCCGGGTAAGGCAATGCGGCGTTCTGATGGAGATATTCGCGCAGGACGAGCGCGTCAATCTTGGCGGCGTTGCCGCGCAGGCAGACGTTCTGGTAACTGAAAGGCAGGACCTGCGCCTGGACAAACCAGGTGCGCGAAAGCAGGTCGCCCAGGGCGGCGGTCTCCCTGATATCATCCCACGCGTACCTGGCCACCCGCTCCGGATCGCGCTCGAATTCGCGGGATATGTTGGCGCCCTCGATATAGACCCGGTTTTTAGCGGCCAGCCCGAAGTGGACGGCCGCTTCCTTCAGGTTAAGGCTTTCCAGCGAGCGGTGCGCGAGGTCATAGGCCTGCAGGAGAAAATACGTGTCGATGATATGCCGGCCGAATATTTCATACTTGGTGAAAGAAACCATCCTTTCGCCGAGCACGAACCGGCTCGGATGCGAATGCATTTTCCCCCCGTCGCGCCCGAGGGAAAGTTTTATCCCGTGCCGCGCGGCGCGCTCTGAGATGTAGGGCAGGTCGAACTTGAAAATATTGTGGCCTTCAATCACGTCGGGATCGCGCTCGCGGACGAGCTTTACAAACCGCTGCAAAAGCTCCTTTTCGTTGCCCGCCTTGTCCATAAGCGTTTCCTGCCAGCCGGCGCTGTCGCTCATGGCGATGATGATGATGCGGTCGCCTTCCCGGGCGGGGTTGCAGAATTCAAACCCCGGCGTGGTGTGGGTCTCTATGTCAACCTGCATTCTCCGGAGGTCTTCAAACTTCATCCCCTTGAAAAGCGTGCGCCCCGATGCCAGCAGATACTGGTGCGCCAGGTCATTCAGGATGATAAAAGGAGCGTTTGGCGCGCCGGCCGTTAAACCTGTTTTGGCCAACAGCCATTTTTTCGCCCGTTCCCATTCCGCCAGCGAATCGAACGAGACCCTTGCGCGGAGCGGCCCTTTTCCACCGAGGGATTGAAATGAATGTTTACCGTCAAAACCCTTTAGAAGATTTTCATTTTCGATCACCATGAACGGCCTGAATGGTTCCGTGCGCCGGGTAACCTTGTCGTCCCGCCGGGAGTAAAGCGCGGCCTGGCACGGTTCGCCGGCCTTGCCAGCGCAGGTAATTTCAACCGCGACGATGTTTTCCTCGGGATCACGGCCAAAAACGCTTACATCCATCATGGCATCATATATCCAACTGTTTTATTACCGCGGAAGCAACCTGCTTGACTTATTAAGCAGCGCGGGAAACTTTCAACGCTCAACTTTCAACATCCGAGAATATCGTAAATGTTGAACGTTAAAAGTTGGATGTTGAATGTTTTTCGAAACTGCGCTGCTTAATTCTGGCGCCATTTATCTCTAGAGCCCCACGTCCACCCTGACTTTCGGGAACTGTGTGAACCAGAACTGGATCCATATGGTAAAATCATCATCCGTTTGCTGCTCGAACCCGACCCGCGAGGTGATGCATTCCATCGTCTTCGTAATTGTCACCCCGTAGGCTTCAGTGTGCTTGTCGTAGAAATCATAACGCAAATAAATGCTGTAGGTCCAGTTGGCGAACGGAGAAAGCGTAAGTTCATTATTCAACAGGCTGCTGCCTCCATCAAGGTAACGGTGTTCAACCATGTAACGCCAGAGCGTTTTATCAAAAAGACTGAGGCGCGTGTTGAAAGTCTCGAACTGCGACTCATACTGGTCAAAGGAGCCGTCAAGGTAGAGCTCAATCCCGTCGATCGGTGTTGAGCGGACGTCGAAGTTGATATTGCTGAAAACGTTCTGGCTATCATCCGGCGACACATAATATACCGTCCAGATATCGGCGTTGACCAGGTCGGCGACGCCGTAGCGCCGCGAGGATGGTTCCAGCTTGTTAAAGCGCTGGGTCTGGATCTTGTTGCGCATTCCGATTTTTATTTCATTGGCCTTGCCGAGGGTGTCAATATCGTCAAACTGGTAAAGCTCGTTGCTGAGGACGTTTGGTTTGGGCGCGAAAGAATAATTAGCGTAAGGCTCGGCGATATGGCGGATATTGTTAATGGTGGTTCCCGGGTAAGTCTCCCAGACCTTGAAAGCCTTGAACGATGTTTCCAATCCGAGACTCGGCATGGAGCGGAACCTGGCGTCCCCGGAACGGGTGAATATATTCGTGGCGCTGGTCGTCACGGTCGCGCCGTTCGTGTCCACGAACGAGGTCGTGGTGACGTTGGTGTAATAATCAGCGCCGGCCGAATAAGCCGTACCGCGCCAGCCGACGCGCGGGATGATGTTCAGGAAACCGAAATTCTTGGTGGGATAATAAAGCGTGTTGGGCGTGTCAAAACGGAACGCGGAATAATTGTCGTTGGTGGCCACATTTTTTTCCCACTGTTGCGACAGATACCCGGCGGTGTGCTTGCCCTCGTAAAAAACGGGGCTTTCCCAAATCCGCTGGCGGGTGAAATCAAGGGTCGCCTCCGGCAGGCGGTCGACCGAAGTGTAATAGTCATTGAAGCGTTTCCTGAAAAGGAGGCTGGCCGAGTAATACTGGCCGCGGCGCCCGAGAACCATGTAATTATCGGGCTCGGGATCGGTCTTGTATTCCTCGCGGAAAAACTGCTCGATGATGTAGGGATCGCTCAGGTAATTCAGCTGGGCCATGAAATAATCTTGCTCGTCTATATTCTGGTTGTGGGTCAGACGCAACCGGTAACGGTCGGCCGGGATCGGATAATCGTGCGTCTTGCCTTCGTCCGGCCAGAGGTCGTAGGCATAGTAGGTGATCAGGTCGCCGGACCATTTGTCCTCCTCCTCGCCCTCGGCTTTTTCGAAGCGTTTCGCCGAGCGCATGCCGAAAGCCCACGGCTGGTCATCAATGCCGCCGGCATACTTTTCAGTGGAAAGCCCCTTGGCGTTGCCGCTGGACGACCAGAGGATGTCCTGGCCGACGGCCAGGCCGCGCCGGACCCGGAGATCAACGTGCGATTTTGATTCAAAATGCTTACTGAGGCGGTTATTGATGGTGGTAAGCAGGAAAGCATACATGCGGCTGTTGTATCCGGGAACAACGCTGATGAAATTCGGGTCGCCGATATTCTGGTTCCAATAGGGGCTGTACATTACCGGCACGCCGCCCACATAGAGAACGACGTGCTTGGCACGGACATGTCGCCCGGGCACGATCTTGACCGACTGGGCCCGGAAATAAGCGCTCGGATGTTCGCCCTCGCAGGTCGAGAGCACGGCGTTTTTCAACAGATACTCATCTTCGCTGATCCGTTTCGAAGATTCGGCATGCACATAAAAAGGCTCCATGTAGGCCGAAAAAACGCCGAAATCGCCCTTTTGGGACCGGAAATTATAGCGCAGTTTCTTGCCGATCCAGACGTCGCTGCCGCGTTCAAACTGGACGTTGCCCTCGGCCAGGACATCGTATGAATCAAGGTTGACAATCGCGTTGTCGCTGCGCATAAGTTCTTCACCCTTTTGCAGACGGACGTGGCCGGAAGCGGTCAGTAAATTTTTGGCATTGTCAAATTCAAGGCTGTCCGCCCTGATGTCAATCGGCACGGTTTCAATGCCGGCAATGTAATCAGGGTAGGTGTCTTCCATGAGATAACGGTTGAGCTTGACTATATCCAGGCCGGTGACTTTCTGGTCGACAAGGCTTCTGGCGCGCGAAGAAAGTTTCACGGACAGGAAACGTTCCTTATCATAAAACTTATCGTCCTGCAGGATAATGTTCAGGCTGTTCACGAGGTTTTCACGGAAATCGGCGCCCGGCGGAGATTTGGGACTGAACTCCTGGATCTGCCGTTTCACGGTTTCGGTACAATGATCGCGGATGTAGCGCGAAACCGGGTCCTTGGCCTCGCGCAGCTTGGTCGTAAAGGCCTGCAGCTTGAGCAGGTCGGAAGGCCGCAGCAGCCAGTATCTTTCCGGGCGGCCGGCGATTTCATTGGAATATATTTCCTCCAACAGCATGCGGTTCAGGTGCATGCGCTCGTAGCCTTCCGGTTTCTGGCCAATCAGCGCATACGCAACTCCGGAAAGTTCCGCCTTTTCAAATATTTGCTCACGGTACCAGTCGGAATCCGTGATGATCCGGTTCAAATCAGCAATAATCACTTCGCGCATATCGGCGCCGGGCGGCATGCTCCCGTCATAATCGGCCAGGTAATTTTCGCCTGCTTCCGAAAAATTATCGCGCAAATACTCGGAAACCGTGTCGGACTTTTCGGCAAGTTTCATTGCCAGCGTTTGGGCGTCGGTGAAATCAGAATCCTGCAGGAGCCAGATATTATCCCTGATCGATTCCTTCTCCGCCGGCCGGGCCACGCAGGCGGCCAGCAAGATTCCGGAAAATATGAGGAAATATTTTAATCGCTGAAAATCCACGCGCCAGCACCCTTATAAATAAATAACCACCTGCTCCTAACAAGATATCCGACAAGCATCAGTTATCTATCATGTTAGAACGATTTGACCAAGCACTTTCAGGGATAAATCAAATCCCCATGGCATCAGATTCCGGATATCAGACCGGCTGCACCAGACATGAACGAGAATTTCAAATCAAGGATAATTCACTATTCCGCGCATTTCATCCTGGAAACCAAGAACCGCGGCACGCCGGCTTATTTTAAACCGTGAATCAGCGCTGATGGTTGTTGAACAATTCCTCGTTGGTTTCGGCGTTGACGATGGAAAGCTCTTCCATGCGGTAATTCGGGTCGGCCCGGAAATTGAGCCGGCCGTTGAACCGTTCCTGCATTTTCAACAGAAGCTCCTCGTCCTCATCGCGCAGGCGGTTTAAGATCACGGGACAGATCGTAACATTCAGCGCAAGATGGTCCTTTTCTTTCCGCTGGAACTGACGCATCAGGGCCAGCAGTCTCCTCTGGATTTCGATGCTCATGTTGAAAGGCGACTTGACGCTTCCCCGGCCGTGGCAATAGGGACAATCCATGTACATGCTGGATTCAATGCTTTCATCAACGCGCTGGCGCGTCATCTCGAGCAGTCCGAGCTGGGAAATAGGCAAAATATGGGTGCGGGCTTTATCCTTTTTCAAAGCCTCTTTCAATGCCTGGAAAACCACGTTGCGGTGGCGCTTGTGACGCATGTCAATCAGGTCAATGACAATCAATCCGCCCATGTTGCGCAGGCGGAAATGGCGCGCGATTTCCTGGACGGCCTCGGTGTTGACCTGCAGGATCGTTTCATCCTGCGAGTCAGACCCCTTGTGCTGGCCGGTGTTGACGTCCACCGCGATCAGCGCCTCGGTTTCGTCGAATATTATATAGCCGCCCGATTTAAGAACAACCTTGCGCCGGAACGCCTCCTCCAGCTGTTGTTCAACACCATAATGTTCAAAGACCGGACGGGCGCCGTCGTAATGCTTAACGATTCCGCGCGCGCGGCGCGAGATCGCCGCGAGAATATTCTTGATCCGTTCATATTCCGCGACCGAGTCGACAATGATGCTGTCAATTTCGTCCGTGACCGAATCGCGCACGATGCGCTCAACAAGGTCCGGCTCCTGGTACAAGCAGGCCGGGGCCGGCTTGCTCGCGGAAGCCTCCTGAATTTTCTGCCAGGCCGCGAGCAACGAGCGCATGTCCCTGACAAAGCTTGACCCGGCCGCGCCGAACCCGGCCGTGCGGATGATCAGCCCGCAGCCTTCCGGCGCCGGCAGGCGGGCCAGCACCTTTTTAAGGCGCTTTCGCTCCTTTTCATCCTCGATCTTGCGGGAGATGCCCCGCAACGAGCTGCCCGGCATGAGCACGAAAAACCTGCTCGGTATGCTCAGGTTGGCGGTAACGCGCGGGCCCTTTGTACCGATCGGCCCCTTGTTTATCTGGACGGTGATCTCGGAGCCGACCGGGTAGTGCCGGGCAACCTCTTCCTTTGAATAATGACGGCGGCGCTGGGGCGCCCGGGATTCCCCGCTGCTTTCCATAGCCTCAAGCCGGGCAATATCCTCCGGGAACATGTCCCAGTAATGGATAAAGGCGTTCTTTTTCATGCCGATGTCAATGAAGGCCGCCTGGAGCCCATCCTCCAGATTCTGCACCTTGCCCTTGTAGATACTGCCTACAATTCTTTCCTCGTTCGGGTGTTCAATTTTAAAATCCTCGAGCACCCCGTTTTCAAGCGTCGCGACCCTGACCTCAAGTTCCTCGACGCTGATGATAATTTCCTTGCGGTTCAGACTTTTTCTTCTTCGAAAACCAAACATATTTCCCAGCCTTTCTATTGATGATAACATATTATTCCCAAGTTTATTATTTTTTTACTTCCAGTCTCCTCTGATATGCACGCTCTGCACGATGCCCAAAGCGGACATGGTGCACACCATGAAAGTGCCGCCGTAACTGATAAGCGGCAGTGGAATGCCGGTTACCGGCATCAGCCCGACCGTCATGGCAATGTTAACAAAAATGTGGCAGAAAAGCGCGGCCATCAGGCCGACGCAAAGCAAACTGCCCATCCTGTCGCTCGCGCGCGCCGCCGCAAGCATCCCGCCAAACAGCAGCAAGCCGAAAAGCGCAATCGTTGTCAACGTGCCGGCAAAGCCGGTTTCCTCGGCAATTACCGAAAACACAAAATCGGTCGGCGCGACCGTGCGCGGCAGGAAACCGAGTATGTTCTGGGTGCCCCGCATGTATCCCTTGCCGAGCAGGCCGCCCGAGCCAACCGCGATTTGCGACTGGGCTTTGTTCCAGCCCGAGCCCAGCGGATCGCGGCGGCTGTCAAAAAAAACAAGGACACGCTCCCTCTGGTACGGGTTTATTCCCGCCCGCGCCACGAGCTGTTTATGATCCTGCTCGGGCATGCCCAGGCGCGGCGGCAGGACAATCGCGGATATGACCAGGAGCACGATCGTCCCGGCGGTTATCAGGAAAGACCACATGATTTTACCCGGCGCTCCGGCGGCAAACATCACGGCCAGCAGTGCCGGGAAAAAAATAAGGGCCGTGCCCAGGTCGGGCTGCTTGATAATCAGCACCGCCGGCAGAAGCGTCATGACAATCCCGATAACCGAGTAACGCCAGCGGCGCACATCCCGCCCCGGGTAGCCGAACAGGCGGGCCAGCAGGATCACAAAGGCAATTTTCATCATTTCAGCCGGCTGAAAAACGGGCAAACCCGCCACCTGGATCCACCGCTGGGCACCATACATTTTCAAGCCGACCTGCGGCACAAAAACCAGGACGAGAAGGATAATGCCGGTAATATAAAGCCACCAGGCGACCCTTGTCCAGTGATGATAATCCGTTAGGGCAAAAAAGAGGAAAAAGACAAATCCGACGGCGGCCCACCCGATTTGTTTTTCGTACAGCCCTACCCCGGCCGGCCCGGGCATACCGCTTGCCGCGCTGTATATGAAAACAATGCCTATGCCCAGCAGCATGAACATTGCCGCCACGATGGGAAGGTTCAGGCGCCGCAATTGTTGAATTGTTTCTTTCATATCAGAACTGAAAATCGAAATTTGAACTTTTCCGCTTCGTTAATTTATCTGACCTCTGACCGCTGACCGCTGATCTCTGACTCCTTACATCTGGCTCCTATTTTCTGACTACTG
>Ga0351965_1058_pt1 | contig 32847 bp, 21 predicted proteins | sample TotcelT113001K13_FD_206839 | JGI IMG/M metagenome (GOLD analysis project Ga0351965, IMG submission 206839) | Enriched cells from coal bed in the Powder River Basin, Montana, United States - Total cells T11 rep3 HSBNCT.T11.300.1.K13 ... | reverse complement strand
CCCCGTCTGGCAGGGATAACGCTGCGCGCCTTTCACCTGGATGCATCTGCTTGCGCGCGCGCCTTTCGAGAGGGAGGATTAAAACTTCGTGACCTGTTCGGCGCCGATATCGCCATCCCGACGTGTTATTGCCCGCCCATCGCCTATGGTCATCTGGCTTGCTTGGGTTCCGAGGTTATCTTCCCCGAGAATGGCGCGCCGGCGGTAAAGCCCATCTTGGCCAGCGTGGATGAAGGCATACGTCTCCTGAACCGCGATGTTGTTTTTGAGCGGAACGACCTCTACCGGAAATACGTTGAGTTGCGCAGCCGGCTGCAAAAAGAGTTCCCTCAAGAACGCGTGTCCTTCAGCGGCTTCGGTAAAGAAGGGCCGATAACCAGCGCGGTCCTGTTGTGTGGTCAGGATTTTTTCATGGATTTATATGATCATCCGGAACAAACAAAAATATTCCTGAAGCTGTTGACGCAAAGCGTTATTCAGTTTCAGCAGTTTTGCTGGACTCTCAACCAGCGCCCTGCCATGTCGCCAACCGGCGCAGGCCTGTGCGATGATTTCGCGGCATTGGTATCTCCCGGGCTCTGGCCTGAATTTGTGCTGCCCTATTGGCACCAGTATTATGCCGGACTAACGACCGGGCCGCGTTCCCTGCATTGCGAGGATTTGACGCCCCACCATCTTCCGCATCTCAAGGAATTGGACCTCGTTTCCTTTGACCCGGATAGATCCGCTAAATTAACGCCGAAAATAATCTCCGCGCAGCTGGGCGTTCCGTTCGGATGGTCGCTCCAGAGTTTTGATTATCCCGCCATGTCGTCTGAAGCCATTGAGAAGTGGGTTAAAGCCGCCTTTGCTGATGGCGCCTCCAGCGTTTACTCGTATATATACGTGAACATGCTTGAAAAGGATATTCCCGCCAAGGTTAAGACTTTTATCCGTACCGCAAAAGAATCAGTGCAAAACCACCCAGTCAATTAAAGAAAGGCATATCACGTGAACCCCATGACTTCCAGGCAACGATTATTGGCCGCCATGGCGCATAAAGAAGTAGACCGGATCCCGCTTTCTCCGCGCATGTCGAAGGTTATCTCGCGATACTATCAATCAGGGGATATTTGGGCATATAAAAGGTTCAAAAAAGAATATTTTGACTGCGACCCGCAAGTGGACGTCAGTTTCCCGGCTCCAAATCCTTTCATGGCCATTGACCACCTCCTATATTTGAACGACGTGAATGTTGAAATGCAATGCGCGCAAAACCATTGGGAAGACTGCTATTATATCACCCGGACCTTCCGGACACCGGCCGGGCCGTTGTCCGAAAAGATTCTGGTGCCCAAGCCCGGGGCGAAGGCGTTCAGCCCGCAAGCAACACGGGTGGAACACCTGATCAAGGAGCCTGGAGATATCGAAAAAATCAGCTACCTTTTCCCGAACCTTGAAAATATAGATTTTACCGGATATCATCATTCCGTGGAGGAAATGGGAGACGACGGACTGGTGCTGATGAATATTCCCGGCCCGATGGACTACTGGGGCGGTGAGGCCTACGCGATGGAAAACATGATGGTGGATTATTATGAAAGGCCGGATTTTTTTGACGCCCTGCTGGCAGCTTTTGCCAAGAACTCAATCGAGAGGGTGCGCGTCGCCCTGGAACACGATGTGCGCAACTTTTTCCTGGTTTATTTTTATCCTTCCCTCTCCACGGGATGGTCGCCGAAAATCATAGAAGAGAAATTTGCTCCCGTTATTCAAAAGCAAACAGCAATGATTCACGCCGGCGGCGGGCTGGTGGACTACTATGACGACGGACGCCTCATGGGCAGCGCCGATATTTTTATCCGGGCAGGAGTTGACATTTTGGAAACCTGTTCGCCTCCACCCGTGGGCGATTTTAATTTGTCCGAGGCCAGGAAACGGTGGGGGCAGCGGGTGACGTTCAAGGGGCTTGTGGATATGATCAACGTTGTCTGGCGCGGCACCCCGGCGGATATTGACCGGCACATCCGCGATATCATCGGCCAGAATGGCGGTAAACAGGCGTTAATTCTTGGCACGATGGATAACATCCGGCCGGAAACTTCCGATGAAAACATTGCCGCGTATTTCAATGCGGCGAATAAGCATCGGTAGTGATTCCGGGATATAAGTACTGCCGGAGCAACCGCCGCCAAGGATATATGCCGGCAGGGAAGGTTTTGAAAAAATGCAGTGGAGATTCGAAAGTAAATAATGTATAATTATAGGAAACGTAGGGTGGAGAAACACGGACGCCAAATGCGGGAGAGGCGCCACGAAACAGAAAATGATAGCGCTTGCCAGTGCGGCTAAAAAAATCGTCAACGGCCCTGCCGCGGCATGGGGCATGGTCGTCCTGGCGTATCTGCTAGCGCGTCCCGCGTTCGGAGAATCCTGCATTGTCCAGGACGGCCTGCCCTGCGCCGAGATCGTCGTCTCCGCCAATCCCCCCCGCATGGCGGCCTATGCCGCCTCCGAGTTTCAGACCAATATTTTCAAGATCACGGGGGCCACGCTGCCGATCGTCACGACTGCCTCTCCGGATGTAGTCAAGATCTATGTGGGCCGGAGCGCGTATACCGACGCGCTGGGCCTGGACGATTCCAATCTTCTCTATGGCGCTTTCCTGATGAAATCGGGAACGAACTGGCTGGCGCTGCTAGGGCGTGATGCCGATTTCACGCCGCCGCAGCCCTATAATTCGAGTTACTCGGACAAGCTCCGCATGATGGCGGAATGGGACGCGTTGACAGGCCAAACGTGGGAAAACCCCCATGCGACTCTCTACAAGAATTTCAGCGGCACCAAGCTCGGAGGTCTCTGGCTTTATGACGACCGCGGCTCGCTGAACGCAGTGCACGAGTATCTGCGCGGTCTCGGCGTTCGCTGGTTCTTCCCCGGCGATCTTGGCGAGGTTGTTCCGCAAATGGCCAGCCTGGCGCTGCCGGCGGTTGATCGTACCGTCCGGCCGGATTTTGCGTACCGGCACATATTATTCTACGTCCATCAATTTGCCCACTCCGATGCGACCACAAACGAAATCCGGTGGCAGTTGCGCCTCGGCCTCGACGCGGGCAGGGACGTGGTGGGACTAAGCGGACTTGCCCATGGTATTTTGCCCGTAATCAATCGGGACGAGGTCAGGCAGGCCCACCCGGAGTATTACGCGCTATGGGGCGGCCTGCGGGCAACGAACACGCCCGACCCGTGCCTGTCAATAGAGGGATTGTACACGCAGAACGTGGCCTACGTGAAAGCCGTGTTTTCCATTTACAGCAACGATTCGCCGACTGTCAGTGTCATGCCGACCGACGGTTACACCTCCCTTTGCGAGTGCCCGCTCTGCGAGGGCAAGGACACGCCGGAACGGGGCACGAGCGGGAACCTTTCGGATTATGTATGGGACTACGTCAACCGCGTGGCCACGAATATCAACGCAGCCTGGCCGGACCGGAAGATCACCTGCGGGGCCTACACGACCTACCTGCTGCCGCCGACAAACATTGACCTCTTGTGTACTAATATCATACCCGTCTTCTGCAAGTGGCGCACCGATTGCAGGAATCCGTCCGTGTGGGCCGACTACACCAATACCGTGACGGCCTGGCTGGCCAAGGTGCCATCCGGCCAGGTGATCAAATGGGACTATTACCTGCACAGCGGGCGGACAACGTGGGAAGGCGTGCCGGTTTACTTCCCGCGGCTGATTGCCCAGGACCTGCGGTTTCAGAAGGGCAAGTCCCTCGGTGAATTCATCGAGGTTAACCGGAACTACGGGCTGGACGGCGACACCTGGCACGCCCTGGCGGCTGATCACCTGAACTGTTATGTCACCTCGCGTATTTACTGGGACGCAAGCCAGGACATTGACGAGCTGCTGGACGACTACTACGATAAATTCTACGGCCCCGCCGCCGATGAAATGAAGGCTTTCGTGGAGTATTGCGAAGGCAACTGGCCGGTTATGCGCCAGGACAAAGCGGTCATGGACCAGATGCTGGCACTGCTGGGCGCGGCCGTCCAGGCCGCGGGCAGCGGCATATACAGCCAGCGCGTCGACCTGCTGGTTGAGTATGTCAAGCCGCTCAAGGCCATGAGCGAAGCTTTGAGCGATCGCTACGTTGCGCAGAACGGCCAGACACCTGTTCATCCTTACACGAACTGGGCGACCGCGGCCAGCAACATCCAGGATGCGGTGAACGCGGCCGGCACCAACGCCAATTTGATCGCAAATGCCACGAACACGGTCTGGGTGGGCGCCGGCCGTTACACCGTGCCGCCAAACGCCACGAACTATATGGGCAACAACGTGGTTTTCATCAACAGGTCCATTACCCTGCGCAGTTCCAACGGCGTGCCGGCGGACACTATCATAGACGGTCAGGGCACGAACCGGGGCATAGCAATAGTTTCCGCCGCCCGGTGGGTCCTGGACGGCTTTACCATTTCCAACTGCTGGGCCACCAACTATGGCGGCGGGATTTATGTTGTTCCCGTGGCCGGGACCGGAGCGGTGCGTAACTGCGTGATAACCGATAACACGGTGGGCTGGGGCACCGCGGCGGAAGGCGGCGGGATGTGGGCCAGGCTCATCGGCGCGTTCAATTATGTTATTTCCAACTGCACTTTCCGCAACAACCGCGCATTGTCCGATGTTCCCAATGCCAGGTACGGCATGGCAGGCGCCGCCTTGCTGGGCACCTATACCGCCGGGGGCGGCGGATTGGTCAGCGATTGCCTCATCGAAAACAATTCGGCGGGCAGCATCGCGGGCGGCTTGCATCTGGGCTATGAAACGCTCAAGCACACGCTTGAAAGATGCGTGCTAAGAGGTAACCGCACCGAATATCGCGTGGACGCCTCGTCAGGCGGGGGTGGCATCTACCTGGCCAACACCGGCAGAATTCTGATGCGCAACTGCCTGATGTACAACAACTGGACGGCCGGCTCGGCGAACGGCGGCGCGATCGCCTGCCAGGGCCAGGGGATCTCGACTTCTGAATTTTATAATTGCACCATCGTCAGCAACAGGGCCGCCAGCGGCGGTGGAATTTTCATCCGGTCATGGGGCTCGGCGCAAGGTTACAATCCGGTGATGGTAATGTACAATACGATCGTTTATAGCAATTCATCCGATAATCTATCACTGGTCGCTCCCCCTAATCATACGAACATTTCTCTCAATTCCTGTTCATACCCTGTAAACGCAAACTTCCTGTTGCCAGGCACCGGCAATATCACGAATCCGCCGGGCTTCGCGGATTCCGCCGTGGGTAATTACCGGCTCGCTTCCGGCTCGCCATGCATCAATGCCGGGATGAACCAGGAGTGGATGGAATGGGCCATCGACCTGGAAGGACATGATCGGATTGCGTTCGGCACGGTGGACATGGGCGCCTTTGAGTATGCCGATCCGCTGATTGTGGCGCATCCGGAGTCGCGGACGAACAATCCGGGAACTCCCGCGAGCTTCAGCATCACGGCTTCAGGCAGCGGGGTGATCGGTTACCAGTGGCAGAAGGACGGAGGGTCTATAAGCGAGGCCACGGATACGATCTATGTGATCGCGGCGGCAATGGAAGCGGATGAGGGGGAATATCGCTGCCTGGTGAGCAACGAGATGAATACGGCAACAAGCCGGTTGGCGCGGCTGACTGTGAACGATCCGGCGGAAATCACGGCCCAGCCGCAATCGCGGACAAACAACGCCGGGACATCGGCGAGTTTCACGGTGACGGTGGCAGGCACCGAGCCGCTTTATTACCAGTGGCAGAAAGAAACTGTGAACATCGGCTCGGCGAACAATGCGACCTGCACGATCAGTCCGGTGGCGGCCGGTCACGCGGGCAATTACCGTTGCCTGGTCAGCAACATGCTGAACGCCGTGACAAGCGCGGTGGCGTCGCTGACGGTGAACGATCCGGCGGAAATCATGACCCAGCCGCAATCGCAGACGAACAATCCGGGCACACCGGCGGGCTTTAACGTGGCGGCGACGGGGACAGCGCCGTTGTATTACCAGTGGCAGAAGAACGGCGCTAATATCGGCGGTGCTACGGAGACCAATTATACGATTGCTTCGGCCTTGAAAAGCGATGAAGGTAATTACCGCTGCCTGGTCAGCAATATGGTCAACGTCGTAACGAGCTCAGTAGCCTTCCTGGCGGTGAACGAGCCACCGGTGATTACAAGCAACCCGCAATCGCGGACGAACAACGCCGGCACGCCGGCAACCTTCAGCGTATCGGCAACGGGGACAGCGCCGTTGTATTACCAGTGGCAGAAGAACAGCACCAACATCGGCGGCGCCACGGAGGATGATTATACGATCGCTTCGGCCTCAAAAAACGATGAAGGCAATTACCGCTGCCTGGTCAGCAATATATTGAACGTCGTGACCAGCGCGGAAGCCAGCCTGACGGTTAACATACCCCCGGAGGTGGACGATCCGGCGGCAACGAACGTGCTGGCAAACACCGCGTGGTTGGGCGGGAACGTCACGGCGACGAACGGATTTCCCGTAACCGAACGGGGCATCTGCTGGGGCACGAACTCCGGGTCTGTAATTGCCGAGGGAATTAAATATTCTGAAAGCTCATCCTTCGGCGCGGGAGAGTTCAGCTTCTTTGTGACGAATCTACTCTCCGGGCGGACTAATTATTTTATGGCCTATGCGGTTAATCTGGCGGGGACTAATTTTACGGGCGAGAGCTCGTTCCTGACTCGTCCGGATGCGCCGACGATATTGCCGCCGACTAATATAACCGCAAACGCGCTGCATGCAAACTGGCGTTCAGCCTTCGGTTCTACGAATTACTGTCTGGATGTGGCTTCCACTAACAACTTTGCAGAATATCTCTCCGGATACAGCAACCGGGCGGCGGGCTTGGCCTTGACTTGCGCAGTCACGGGGCTGGAGACGAGGGTGGTATATTATTACCGGGTACGTTCCGGGAATGCCACGGGCGTGAGCACGGATTCTGCGGTGATGACGGTTTCGAAGGGAACGATCGGGCTGCTGCCGGCGGGCATGAGTTATGGGAGTGAATATGGCGGGGCCAATCCGGCGGTACAAAGTTTTGTAATAACCAATTCGGGTTATTGGGACTTTAATTTTACGAACAGCGCGGGCTATTCCGTCGGCGCGACAGGCTGGTGGCAGGCAACTCCGGCAACCGGTAATTTGGCCGGAGTTTCTTGCCTGGCCATAACCGGCCTGGTGGATATGACCGGCCTGAATGCGGGAACATATTATGCGACCGGCACGGTTGTTTCCGCAGAAGCCGGCAACAGCCCGCAGTACCTTGTGGCAACGCTGACGGTGAACAAGGGGAACCAGGCGATCGCGAGCTTCACACCCGCGGACGGTTCTTCGTTTGCGACAACAAACGTTATGCATTTGTCCGCGCAGGCATCATCCGGCCTGCCGGTGACGGACTTTGCGGTTATCTCCGGCCCGGGCGTGATTTCCGGGTCAAGCCTGGCCTTTACGAATTCCGGGGTGGTGCGCGTTAAGGCGTCGCAGGGCGGCGACACAAACTGGAACGCGGCGGCGAACGTGACCAACTTATTTAACGTGGGGATGGCGACCGCCGTGGTGACACTGACTAATCTGAACCAGACTTTTGACGGAACACCGCGGGTGGCGGGAGCGACAACAGTGCCCGGCGGCTTGCCAGTAACCATCACGTATGACGGGAGCAGTTCGGCGCCGGCGGCGGTCGGTTATTATTCGGTAGTAGGTGTGGTCAACTCGGTTCTGTATCAGGGATCCGCAAACGGGATACTGACGGTGAATCAAGCTGACCAGACAGTCACTTTCCCGGCAATTCCCGACCAGGTTACAACCAACACGGCGGTCCTGAGCGCGACGGCATCATCCGGCCTGGCGGTGGGCTTTACAGTGACAAGCGGGCCGGGTTCCATTGGCGGGGGCGCCACACTGGCGTTTACGGGAGCAGGTCCGGTAAGCATCGTGGCAAGCCAGGCGGGTGATGCAACGTGGAAAAGCGCACCAAATGTGACAAACACGTTTAAGGTAACCAAGGCCAATCAGTCCATCACGTTCCCGGCGATTCCTGATCAGGTGGCAACGAGCCGGGTTAGCCTTGCGGCCGCGTCCGATTCCGGTTTGGCAGTGCGTTTCAGAGTGGAGAGCGGTCCAGGGGCTGTCAGCGATGATATCCTGACGTTTACAGGCGCGGGCGTGGTGAGCATAGTGGCAAGTCAAAGTGGCAGTGCGCTCTGGAACGCAGCGGCGAACGTGACCAATAATGTCGCCGTACACGACGTTTCAACCTTGGCCGCACCGCAGAATCTGGCGGCTTCGGATGGAATATACACGGACAAGGTGGCTGTTACCTGGAATACGGTGAGCGGAGCAAGCGGTTACCAGGTCTGGCGTGCCCAGAATAACAGCACTTATGCCACAGTGAATATTGGCAACACGCGCATGCCAAGTTATAATGATAATTCATCAGCCGCACGGTCGGCAACGATATTCTATTACTGGGTCAAGTCCTATAACGGCGTGGCAACCAGCGAATTCAGCAACGTTGACAGCGGGTTCTGCCAGATGAGGCCTGATCCGGAAATAATCAGCGGACAGCCTGTAGTTGGAGATTACGACGGGGACAATATGGTTGATCCGGCAGTGTATGATCTTGCCATCGGGCGATTGTATGCGTGGTTGAGTTCATCCGGGTATTCTCTTGTGACCTCTGTGATAACCTTCCAGGTGTTGCCTGGCGATTTGCCGGTGGCCGGTGATTTTGAAGGCGACGGGCTGGCCGATCCCGGCGTATTCAATCACGCAACCGGATCATGGTATATCTGGCTTTCCAGTGCTGGCTATTACCGGGCTGGGCCGTTGTTGTATGGATTGGATGCCGAGGATATCCCGATTCCCGCGGACTATGACGGGGACGGAAAGACAGATCCGGCGGTTTACCATGCATCTGCCGGCACATGGTATGCTTGGCTTTCCAGCGCAGGGTATATGAAGGTTGGTCCATTCACATTTCAGAAGTCGCTTGCGGATATTCCGGTGCCAGGCCGGTTTGACGTCGACAATCTGGCGGACCCGGCCATGTATCAGCAGGCCAGCGGAGCGTGGTACCTGTGGCCTTCCAGTGCCGGTTACATTCCACTGGGTCCCTCCATATTCAGCACAACCGAAGATCATATCGCGGTACCGGCGGATTATGACGGGGACCGACTTTGCGATCCGGCGGCGTATGTGCCGTCCCTGGGGAAATGGCGGATATGGCTGTCCGGCAACAGCTATAGTCTGACAGAAATGGAATTGAGATAAATTTCTATCCACGAAAAATGGTTTGTCAGGTGGTGGACACTCTGGCACTTTAATAAGTCTCTGAAAAAATGAATTTCTCCCCCTACCCCGGCGCCAGCAGCAAAACAATCAGGAATTGATAGATGGGCGCTACCACGTAATCCAGCACCCCCAGCAAGAGAAGCGCGAAAATAATTATAAAGCCGAAAGCTTCCAGCCGCATATAGGCGGGAAGTAAATTGTCCGGCAAGATGCCCATCACTATCCTTGATCCATCCAGCGGCGGGATGGGAATGAGATTAAAGATGCCCAGGATCAGGTTTGTGGCACAGAAGAAAAAAAGGAATGCTGCCACCAGGTGCGGGAGCGGCGCCACGAAACGGAATATGACCGCACTGATTAGCGCGGCTATAAAGTTCGTCAAAGGGCCCGCCGCGCCGACGATCATGATGCCTCGGCGCGGATCCTTGAAATATCCCGGGTTGAACGGAACCGGCTTGGCCCACCCGAGCAGGACGGGACTGTTGGTTATTACCAGCACCACGGGAAGCACTATTGACCCGAAAATATCCAGGTGGGCAAGCGGGTTCAAGGTCAGCCGGTGCGCTCGTTTCGCGGTCGGATCGCCCAGCAGGTAGGCAGCGTAACCATGGGCAACTTCGTGGATTACCACGGCCACGATCAGGGCAATAAATTTGACAATCAAATCCATTAGGTTATTATTCCTGCCTGAAAATTTAGTAAAATATCCGACCGGACGCAATGATTTATCCGGGTTAATGGCCGGCCTGCTCAAGTGGCGGGTAAAAGCGCTCCTGCTTGGCGGCGAATAACATTATATAATATAATATTTTTGACCACACTGGTAATAAACCATGGGAAAGAAAATACCTTTCGCGCTAGTCGGTGAATATAACATCTTTGATTTCTTCGCCAAAAAGGGCTGCAAGCTCAAGCGTCTTAGCTCCGAGTCCGACCTGATCCGGGGCCGGCCGCGCCCCGGTCGGGAATCACACCTTGCCGCCTGCCGGCGCCTCGGCATCGGCAACGGGGTACGCATCGCCACCGACATACGCGGCCTTTCGGAACAAGAGCTGGAAACGCTCCTGACAAAAAACGATTTCATACAGGTGGACCTCTTCCGCCTGGTGAACGCTTCGCTGCGCAGCATGGACCTGGTTCTGGGAAAAATGCGCTCACACGGGGCAAAGGTCTGGGGATGCGTTTGCGGCGAAACCGACGTGGCCTTCACTTACTCTCGCTGGAACCGCTTCCCATGCAATTTCCGTTCGCGGCGCGAAGCGGCCAGGTGGCATAAAAAATGGCTTTTGGAAGAGGCGCTTGTCCTCAGCGGTGCATCCTGCAAGCCAAAGCGAAATGGACCGGTCCGGCTTAAGGATTTGAAAAGCCGCTTTCTCGCGGGCGGCAATCTGGCCGAACATATACGGCGGGGATGCCCGGACTGGACGCTGAACCTGATGATGCAGTGCGGATTCCCCACCCTGGTTCACGAGTATTTTGAATACGGCTTTGAAGCCGTGGCCATGGAGCAGAATATCAACCTTGGCAACATGCAAATCGCCATGGCCTTCCTGCGGGGGGCAGCCCGGCAATACAGTGGATCATGGATGCTTGACCTTTCATCCCATGCCTCCACGCCCGGCCGGTTCACGCCGGCCTGGTATGATTCAAAAGGCCGCCGGCAGGACGGCTATTCGGAAAGCCTTGTTGAACGCGAATTCATGACCGCCTTCCTGTCAGGATGCGACACGGTCCTGATGGAAAATGATGGAACCAATTACTGGCGGCATGGAACCAGGCAACGAATCATTTCGCCGCTCGGTAAAAAAGCACGGGATTTTTCGGATTTCGCCCTGCGGCGTCATCCGGACCGCGGCGAACCTGTCACGCCGGTGGCGTTGCTTGTGGATCACTACCACGGCTGGGCGCAGCCGCACTGGGGCTTCGAGCATCTCGTCTGGGGCAACCGCGTGCCGGTTGAGCCCGGCGATTTGATGACCGAGGCCTTCTTTGAGCTGGCTTTCCCGGGTTATAAGATGGCCAGTCACGGATTCATGAGTAATTTTAATCCTGCCTTTCCTTTCAAAACCAACAAGGCCTACCTGCAGGCGCTCACGCGCGGTGTTGATATGCGGCCATATGAAGCCGGATACCTTACGCCAAGCCGCTGGGGAGACATATTTGACGTCATTACCGATCACGGCGCGGTTGAGGTTTTGAAACGTTACCCGGTCATTTTCCTGCTGGGCACGATTAAACTCACGCCGGCACTGCGCGAGAAGCTGACGCGCTACGTCGAGGCGGGGGGTACGCTGCTCCTGCATTCGCAGAATCTCGTCACGGCGGACGATGAAGCATGGGCAGGTTACCTTAACAAGGGAATGAACTGGCTAAAAATGCCCCAGGTGGTATGGAAGGGAGAAAGTAAAATTTACCATGATGGTTTTATGGAATATACTTTTGCCCAGCCGTTGCCGGGCGTCCGCGTGCTGGCCAGCGATGTTTCGCCGGCATTTTCCGATTCCCGTTTGCAGGATTCCATCGGTGATCCGATGCCGGTCAGGCCGCCGATGGTTTTGTCACACAGAATGGGCAAAGGATCCATCATGACTTTCATGCCCTGGTACTGCCAGCCGGCTGGCAACAAAAAAATCCTGGACTTTGTTGTGGCCGGCCTGGACCGGATCATCAGGCCGCTTCTGCCGGCCTGCGTGAAGGGACCGCCGGCGGAAATTATTTTCAACCGGGCCGGCAACCGCAGTCTCCGGGTTGGCATATTTAATCATTCGGAAAACGACTGGGCGGGAACAGTCGCGCCCGCAAAGCCGTTTACAAGCTGCAGGGATATCTGGCGCGAAAAAGACATGCGTTTTTCAGCGGGAAAAGTATCTTTGCGTCTGGATCCTTACGACTATTCCGTGCTGGAATTCCGGAATTGATTAAACAGTTTGGTTATTTTTTAACGCACCTGACCTGTTGATCGAATATTACAGGGGTCTAACTATGCCAGTCAAAATTGAACAGGATAAATACCGCATGCCGCTCTGCCCGTACCTTATCGTGGGCAACCGCCGGCTGCTGGTGCACCTGGACGCCTATTGCGTGCCCCAGTCCCTCCAATGGCCAAGGCCGGGATTTCCGGACCGCCTCTCATGGCGCGACCCGTTCGACGAGTGGCCTTACTGGGAAGAAATGAGCATGGACGCCATTCGCGCCCGCATGCCCTACTTTGAATACGCGGATGGCTCGCGCGACTATCTTCACGACGCAAAAACGGTTGAGGCCGGTTACATTGAAGACACGAACGTGCTTGAAGGGCGCTACGAGCTTCCGGGCGGAACAGTTGTTGAAATCACCACTTTTGTCCCCCCGCAAACGGATGTCTGGGTGCGGCAATTCAATGTGACCGGGAACGGCAAGCTTGTTTTACAGGGCGATTTTTTTGAAAAAGCCGTGAGGGGTCACGCGCTCGTGCACATGGGCAACGTCAACTTCCGCGGCGCCTTTGACGCCATCCCGCGCGGCGTTTACGTCATCATGAGCACCATTCCTCTCACGCAACACCAGTCACGCGTTGCAGTTACCGTTACCGGGAAAACAAGCTGGACTCTTTTCATGTGCATGGCGCCCGACATCGAAAAAGCGGCGAAGCTCGGCGAAGAGGCATTGCGCAAAGGATACGAAACGCTCAAGACGGAAACAGCCGCCGCCGACCGGGCCTGGATCGCGCGCGCTAATAAACCGGTTGTCCGCCACCCGTTCATAATAAAAAATTACCGGCGCTGGCTGCTGGCCAACATACTGCACATGGCGGAGGAGGGAGCCATGAGCTGCGGACCGCGCCCCTTCTGGGGATTCGCCTGGCCGCGGGACTGCAGCCAGCAGGCCGCCGCATTCGCCGCCGCCGGGTTCATTGATGAAGCCCGGAAGATAGTTAAGTGGCACATTGATAACACTCCCGCCTCGGGCGTTCACGAAGCGCGCTACTGCACCGACCGCGCGCCAATGCTGCTCGACAACCGGCCTGCCCAGGGCGACAATCCCGGCTTCCTCTGCTGGGCGGCGTCGTTTGTCTGCCGGCAGTCCTGGGACAGGGATTGGGCGGAACAGATAAAGGACAATTTATACCTGATGGCAGGGCGCCTTGTTCAATCGCGCGACCCGGAGACCCTGCTCCCGCTCCCGTCGGCCGACTACCGTGAAACCAAAATCGCGGAATCAGCCGGAATAGCGGTTACCGCCGTGGCGGGATTGAAAGGCGCGGCCTTCATCGCCGACCGGCTCGGGGACCCGGGCCGCGCCGGGCAGTTCCTTGCCCGGGCGAAAGAAATCAAGCTTGGAGCGCGGAAACATCTCTGGAACGAAGAGAAAAAATACTTCATGACTTCGGTAAAGCCTTTCAACGATAAAGCAAGCATCGCCACCTGCTGGGGCGCGTACCCGTTCCGCGCCTGGGATAAAAACGATCCCATGTTTGTCCAGAGCGTCAAGCGCGTTTATCGGGACCTCTGGAACAGGGCCGCCGCCGGGGTGCTCTGCTCGGCGGGCACGCCTTACGAATCCTACTGGATGTATCACGCCGCCATCCTGCTCCTGGGAGCTTCCGCGACAGGTGACCGGCAAATGGAGGCTGAAATACTGGCCTCTCTGGAAAAAAATATCCCGCCTCAGGGCATTGTTCCCGAGCAGGTGAGCAAGGCCACGGGCATCCTCTGGGGCTGCGCGCCTCTCCCGGTTGCGCACGCCGATCTTATTCTTTATGCTTACCGGAAGGCATGACTTAACTGCTTTATTGCTTGCTTTATTTCATGCCGTTTATCATCTTCATTATAAGAAACACCAAATGAAAACAAAGGATACTTGCCAGGTTGCCGGGCTGACTTTCAGCACCGATTTTGACAATGGCGCCATGGCCAAAGTAACCGGTGACAAACCATTCGAGCTGGACTTATGGCCGTTTCTCGAGGATGAATACACGGACGGCTTCATTCAAATCCCCCGCTCGGACGGCAAACCAGGCCCGTACCAGAGCGCTAACTTTGCTTTTCACTTCCGGCTGGATGGCTGTAAGGACAAGCTCGTCACCCTGAGGCTCCATATCATCAACGAACGTTCCAGGCCTGACGCCACTTCCGTGGTCTACGCGAATCCAGATTTACCGGTTTACAGCTACGATGGAGCCCAATGGCACCGCACCGATGATAAGAAACTTGTCGCTGGAACCGGCTCCCCGGACGAAAAAGTTGTCGTTGTCCGCCAGGCCTTCACGCGGGACACGGTCTGGATCGCCTACCAGTATCCGTATACCAACGACCATGTGGGCAAGCTCATCAGCCGCGTGAAACAGTCGGAATTTTGCGCTGTCAGCGTGGCCGGTCAATCGACCGGGGGCAGGTTGATTCACCAGTTCAGCCTCACCGATTTCCAGGCGCCTTGTCAGTCAAAGAAGACAGTCTGGCTGACCGGCCTGCAACACTGCGCTGAGCTCGGCGCGGGCTGGGGTTTGGAAGGCATGGTTGATTATCTCGTGTCCGCGGATCCCCTGGCGGCAAAGGCCCGGCAGCGTTTCGAATTCAAGATCATCCCGATCGTCAACGTTGATTCCGTCGCCGAGGGCCGCGGCCGCATTCACAGCTCCGGGAAAAATCCCAACCGCGAGTGGGAAAGTCCGGACCCGATCCGCGAGGTTAACACCATCCGGGACACGCTTGATAAATGGGTCAACACCGGCAAACGCGTGGACGCTTTTATTGATATCCACGGTTTTTCAGTCCGGGCCGGCAACTGGACCGCCCCGGTTATCCCGAAGACATTTTACTCAACAGAGCAGGCGCGGAGTTACGAAAGTTTCCTCGGCGCAATCAAAAAATGCCTGCCCGGCATCCGATACGGCGATTACGCGTCCGAAGGCTTTGCCTCCGGCATGGCGGCGCGGCGCTTCGGCGCGTTCGCCCTGGCTATCGACGGGTATGTATATAAATGGCCAACGGAAGCCGCGCCGGAACTGGCGTCGTTTTATAAGGAAGGAAGCCGCGTCTGGGATTTGGATGAAATCAAGGCGACCGGCGCTGACTTTGTCAAAGCCCTTATGAACTGGCAGTGACTAAAACGGGAAATGACACCTTTGCATAGATCAGGAAAACACCAGCTCATCAGGACCGAATGGCCGGAATTCGGCGAGGCTTCAGCACCCCCGCAGCCGCCGGCCCATGAATTCGCGGCCAGGCTGGATACCGTCCGCGCGGCAATGGAAAGGACCGGCCTGACGCACCTGGTTGTTTACGGCGACCGGGAACATTTTGCCAACCTGGCCTGGCTGACCGGCTTTGACCCGCGCTTTGAAGAAGCCCTGCTCATCGTGGCGCGCAGCGGAAAACCCCTGCTTATTGTCGGCAATGAATGCGAAGGCTATCTTTCCATCAGCCCCCTTTACCGGGCCGGCAAACTTCGCGGCGAGCGTTTCCAGTCTTTTTCGCTCTTAAACCAACCGCGGGACAGCAGCCGGTTTATCAGGGATATCTACGCCGAAGAAGGCATCGGCAAAAGTTCCCGGGTGGGATGCGCCGGGTGGAAGTATTTTTCGGATGCCGAGCATCCTGACGGCGCACACGCCCTTGAACTGCCCTCCTACCTCGCCGACGCCCTGCGCAAACTGACCGGCCGGGAACATGTGACAAATGCAACTGGAATATTCATGAATCCAGACGACGGCCTCAGGACGTTTTGCTCTCCTTCCGAAATCGCCTATTTTGAATACACCAACATCCTTGCCTCGGAAGGCATGAAGCGAATGATCTTCGGCATGCGCCCGGGCATGAGCGACCACGAACTGGCCAGTCTTGTTGAATACAACGGCGAGCCGCTCGGATGCCACATGACCATGGCCACGGGAAGAGCCCGCGACCGCGGCCTGGCGGGCCCTTCCGGCGAAATAATCCGGTGCGGCAATCCACTCGCGACAAATCTTTCCTACTGGGGCAGCAACAGCTGCCGGGCCGGCTGGATCGCGGCCTCGAGCCGGGACCTGCCGTCCAGGGCGCGGAATTACGTGGAAAACTTCGCCGGTAAATATTTCGAGGTAATGGCTGGATGGTACGGCCTCCTGAAGATTGGCGCGCGCGGGCACGACTTCGCGCGGCTGGTAAACGAAAAACTGTCTTTCGGCAAATTCGGCATATTTCTCAACCCGGGCCATCTTATTCACCTGGACGAATGGCTGAGCTCGCCTTTTTATTGCGGCTCCAGGGCGGTCCTGCATTCCAGCATGGCGATCCAGGTGGATGTTATTCCATCTTCCAAAACCTACTTTTCAACGCGCATGGAAGACGGCGTGGTATTGGCCGATAACGATTTAAGGCGCAGGCTGAGGAAAGAATTCCCCGCCTGCTACGCGCGCTGCGAAAAGCGCCGCGATTTCATGAGAAATAAACTGGGGATCGCGGTGCACGATGATGTCCTGCCGCTTTCCAACATACCGGCCATTGTGCCGCCGTTTTTCCTCGCACCCGGTAAAATCCTGGCAATGGAGCAATAATTTTTTTCGCCCGCGATGAACAATCACCTGAACCGACAATAAAGGAAGAAAACATGCAATACGGAATTTACTGCGGACCGGAACTGACCGATACGGCGCTGAAAGCCGGTTTTGACTTCTTCGAGTGGAACGTGGGATTATTTCTAAAACCGCGCGAAAGCAACTCGGCGTTCGCGGACGCCCTCGCCGCTGTCAGGAAAGCCGCTTTAAAATGCCCGGTCGTCAACTGCTTCATACCCAATGACCTGAAAATCACGGGGCCGGAAGTTGACGTCCCGGCGCTGGAAAAATTCGTGAAAATCGCCTGCGAACGCGCGCGGGAAGCCGGCGTAAAAACAATCGTCTTCGGCTCGGGCAGCGCGCGTAACGTTCCCAACGGCTTTGACCGGGCGCGCGCCCGGCGGCAGATCGTTGATTTCTGCCGGATGCTCGCGCCGGTCGCGGAGGCGCGCAACGTGACCATTGCGGTTGAACCGCTCCATCTCAAGGCAAGCAACATCCTGAACACGGTTGACGAGTGCGCCGACCTGGTCCGGGAAGTGAACCGGCCCGCCATCCGTTTGCTGGTGGACTCGTTCCATTTTCTCCTGGACAACGATTCGCTCAAGGATATTTCGGCCAACGGCCATCTCCTGGCCCACGTTCACGTGGCCACCGTGCCAAAACGCCTTCCCCCGGGCGCGGAGCCGTGCGACCTGTTTCCCTTTTTCAAGGCCCTCGTGAGCGGGGGCTATGACGGCCGCGTCTCGCTTGAATGCGAACTGCCGGAGGGGGATGCATGCCTGCGCGATGCGGTTGCCTGCATGAAAGCGCTTGAGGAAAAAGCAAAAAAATCCGCACGGTCCTTGAAGTAAAAAGCGCAGCAACCCGCCGAGCCGATCTAGAATACAGCCCCTGCCCTGACGCCGAAGGTGTCGGCTTTTGATTGCGGCTGGAATATTTGATACTGCCGGCAGCAAAAGGGCCGGACAGTTATAACTGTCCGGCCCCGAATGGCACTAAGATAAGCTCGCGGCGGTCGATGCCGCCCGCCCTCCAAGCGGAAAACACTTGTGTTTTATGGAGGGCGGCGGGCCTCCGCCGCCGTTCGGAATGTGAAAACAAGCTTTATCTTAGCGGCATTCTTGTCCGGCCCCTGATAATAGCTTTTACCGCTGATTTATTCGCCTTCGCCAGCCTGCCCGAACTCGGCCAGGGAATACCCCGTGACTTGCCATGGGGATGAATTGCGTGGCGACCACGGCGTAGAGCCTTGGCAAAGCCGGGTTGTTGTGGCGGCTTCGGCGTAATTCCGCTTGCTGTGCCACTGAATGCCCCGCGGCTCGCCGCGGGAAGCTTCACTTTTTAGCTTTTATACCCGCGTTTATGGTCGCCTGGGCCGCCGCCAGTCTTGCGATCGGGACGCGGAACGGGCTGCAGCTGACGTAATTCAATCCAACCTTGAAACAGAACTCCACCGAGGCTGGATCGCCGCCCTGCTCGCCGCAAATCCCGATCTTAAGGTCCTTGCGCACGGAGCGTCCTTTCTTGACCGCCATTTCAATCAGCTGGCCGATGCCTTCCTGGTCAATGGTCTGGAACGGATCGGCGGCGATGATTTTCTTGCTGAGATAATCCGGCATAAACCCGCCGATATCGTCGCGGCTGAATCCGAAACCCATTTGGGAAAGGTCATTGGTGCCGAAGGAAAAGAACTGGGCTTCCTCCGCCATTTTGTCGGCGGTCAGGCAGGCGCGCGGAATCTCGATCATGGTCCCGTACATGTGCGGGATGACGTGCATGTGCATCTTGCCGAGCGTTTCGTCATAGACGCGCAGGGCGATCGCCTTCTGGTCCCTGAGCTCGCGCGCGTCGCAGGTGACCGGGATCATGATCTCGGGGTGGCATTTCTTACCGCCCTTGATCAATTCCGCCGCCGCCTCGAAAATGGCGCGCAGCTGCATCTCGGTTATTTCCGGATAAGTAATGCCTAAGCGCACGCCGCGGTGGCCCATCATCGGGTTGGACTCGTGCAGCTGTTCGCCGCGCTTGCGTATGTCCTCGGCGCTGATCCCGAGCGAGCGGGCGAGCTCCTCCTGCTTGGCGGGATCCTGCGGCACGAATTCATGCAGCGGCGGGTCAAGCATGCGGATGGTAACCGGCAGCCCTTCCATGGCTTCCAACGTGGCCTTGATGGAAGCCTTTACAAACGGGAATAGCTCATCGAGCGCCTTGCGGCGCTCTTCCGTTGTCCGGCTCAGGATCATTTTGCGCAAAATGAAGAGCGGCTGGTCGCTGCCCTTGCCGTAGAACATGTGCTCGGTGCGGAATAGCCCAATGCCCTCCGCGCCGAATTCGCGCGCGTTCCTGGCGTCGGCGGGCGTGTCGGCGTTGGCCCGGACGCCCATCACGCGGTATTTATCAACTATGACCATGAACTTTTTGAAACGCGGGTTTTCGGTGGCGCTGATCATGGCCAGCTGGCCGTCATAAACATATCCCCGCGTGCCGTTCAGGGTCACAAAATCGCCTTCGCTCAGGACTTTATCCCCGATAGTCAATTTTTTGCATACGGCGTCAACATGCAAACTGCTGGCACCGACGATGCAGCACTTGCCCCAGCCGCGGGCCACGAGGGCGGCGTGACTGGTCATGCCGCCGCGGGCCGTGAGAATGCCCTCGGCCGCGCGCATGCCCTCGATATCTTCCGGGTTGGTCTCCTCGCGCAGCAAGATAACCTTTTTGCCGGTTTTGGCCCATTCAACCGCGGCGGCGGCGGTAAACACAATCTGCCCGAACGCGCCGCCCGGACCGGCCGGCAGGCCCTTTGCCAGCAGGCGCGCGTGTTTTTCCGCGCCGGGATCGACAATCGGGTGCAGGAGCTCATCGAGCTGGGCGGGGGCAAGGCGCATGACCGCCTCCTTCTCGCTGATAAGTTTTTCGGCAATCATGTCCATGGCCATATTGAGGGCGGCCGTGCCGGTACGCTTGCCCACCCGGCACTGGAGCATGTAAAGCCTGCCCTCCTGGATCGTAAACTCAATGTCCTGCATGTCGCGGTAATGTTTTTCAAGTTTTTTCTGTATGCCGTCCAGCTCAACGTAAACGCGCGGCATGGCCTTTTCAAGCGAGACCAGGGCGGCATTATGCTCCGACTTGGTCGCCTCGTTCAGCGGGCTGGGCGTGCGGATGCCGGCCACGACATCCTCGCCCTGGGCGTTGACGAGCCACTCGCCGTAAAATTTATGTTCGCCGGTGGCGGGATTCCTGCTGAAGGCGACGCCGGTGGCAGAGGAATCGCCCATGTTGCCGAACACCATGGTCTGCACGTTGACGGCGGTGCCCCAGTCATCGGGAATGCCTTCTATCTTCCGGTAGGCGATCGCGCGCCGGCCGTTCCAGCTTTTGAAAACCGCGCCAATGCCGCCCCACAGCTGGGCAAGCGGCTCGTCGGGAAATTCCTTGCCGAGCACGACCCGGATGCGCGTTTTGAAATCATCGCACAGTTTTTTCAGGTCCTCGGCGGTCAAATCAGTATCCTTATGGTAGCCCTTTGCTTTTTTCAAATCCTGGAGCAGGCCGTCCAGCTGCACGCGGATGCCCTTGCCTTCCTCGGGCTCTATGCCTTCGGCTTTTTCCATGACAACGTCGGAATACATCATGATCAGGCGGCGGTAGGAATCATAAACAAACCGCTCGTTTTTGGTCTTGGCAACCAGGCCGGGAATAGTGCGGGTGCAAAGACCGACGTTCAGGACGGTTTCCATCATGCCGGGCATGGACTTGCGCGCGCCCGAGCGGCAGGAAACCAGGAGGGGATTCTGCACGTCGCCGAATTTTGAGCCCATCTGGCGTTCGGTCCCGGCCAGTGCTTTTTCAACCGCAGCCTTAAGCGAGGCGGGAAATTTCATCTTATTCCTGAAATAATCAACGCAGCACTCGGTGGTGATCGTGAAGCCGGCCGGCACGGGCAGGCCAAGCTTGCACATTTCGGCCAGGTTGGCGCCCTTGCCGCCCAGCAGGTTCTTCATGCCGGCGTCGCCCTCGGTTGATTTTTTCACTCCAAAGACATAGACGTACTTCTTGTTTTTGCCGCGCGCGGACGCTTTTGCAGATGCCATAATGATGCTCCTTTATCCGGTTGGTATTGATTTTTGTTATGGAAAAAACCCCCGCAGATTAACACAGCGGGAAAAAATGTCAATGCAAGAACACCTGAACAGGAAGTTTTTTTTCATGGCTTTCCCGGCAAGAGCATCTGGCCGGGCTCTTAAGGCCCGTCACGCCGCCTGCCATCATGCTTTTGATGTTTTATGTTCTTGAAATTTAAATGTCATTATCAATAATGGCATGCAATGTTGTACGTTCCAACAAACAAAGAATAGCCCGGCGCGGCACAAATGAACTGGATTAAAAAGCCTGTATTGGCAGGCTTATCATCGCTCGCGATATCAGGCGCCGCCCTGGTTTGGCCGGCAGCAGGCTGTTCGGGCGACGCTTTGCCCCTCCCTTCCACTCCGGTTTGGATTGCCCAAAACACTGTCATGTACGTGCCCGACCCCGACCTGCCCTCAATGGGTCAGGGAGACATGGCGCCCGGGTCCACGGTGCTCGCCTATGTCAAGAACATTTCGCCCCTGCCAATGCGCATGGACGGCATGACCTGGAACGGCAAGCCGGCGGCAGAACTGGCCGCCGCCCCTCCTTACGAGGCGGTCTGGTGGCGCCTCAACCCCGGCACGGTGCCGCCGGGGGGCATGGGAGAAATTTGCCTCCGGCTGAGAAGCCGCCTTGCGGATAAAGGTCTCCTCGGTGTTGCTTTTTCCACCGGGCTGAAGCTCTCCCTCGAAGTTCGCCCTGCCAAGCCGGCCTTTCGCATTCAAACACTGGCCGCGGCAGAAGACCTGAAGCATGTCTACATTTACGTGGAGAAAGAGGGGCCAGGCGCGGCGCCTGATTCCGTGCTGCTGGACGGCAGGCCGCTTGATGGAAATGGAAAATGGCTTAGCCGGGGCTACACGGGTATTTTGCGCGTCGCCATGATCGAAATGCGCCAGCCCTTGCGTGAAGGCGCCTGGCATACCTGGACAGTCATGTCCGCGGCTGCCCAGGCCAGCGCCACATTGAGGGTCATCGCCAAACCGGTTGCCTTGGGTCTCAGCGGCGCATCCGATTTCCACCGGCTGTCCACGAACGGTTTCACGGCTTGTCATACCTTCCATTTTCCGGAAACGGACACCTTGAAGGCGGCCGCCGGCCACGGCTTGCGCCTGCATGCGCAAGCATCGCCTTCCAAGATAACTCCCGAGCACCAAGCGCACCCCGGCATGATGGGCTATAATATCTTCGATGAGCCTGACTGCAAGGATGACGCCGCCGGGCATAGCCAGGGCCGCCCTTGGGGTCAGCGGGTCGGGATGAGCGCCCCGGAAATGGTGGACCTGGTGCAGGCCGCGGCCCTGGCCGCTCCGCGGCTGCCCGTTTTCATGACGCTCGACATGACTTTCATACCGGCCAACTATTACACCTACGGCGCAATTCCCGACATCCTGACACCGGATTTCTACCCTGTCACGCACTCCCGGCCGGTCGGGCAGATACGCACCGCCGCCGCGCACGCGAAGCGCGCCACGGCGCCGCGCCCCCTCGGCTTCATCTACCAGTGCAACTGGGAGGAATGGGCCGTTGATATCAGCGGCCCGCCCTATAACGGCTGGGCCGGCCGAGACGCCATCAGGGACAAGGGACCCGATTTTTTCCGCGACGCCAAGCGGATCAGGGGATTTGGACGCCCCCCGGCCGGCGGCGAGGTTGAGCTGCAGATCGCCTGCCTGCTGGGCGAGGGAGTCAAGAATTTCTGGGGCTACGGGGACGCCACCGAGTGCTGCCAGGGCCTGCTTTTCCACGGGGCCACGGACCTGCCTGACGCCTGGGCGTCACTGGTCAAAATGGCCAAGATGCTGTCGCTTGTCACGATGGAAATTGGACTGTCGCATCCGTTCCCATGGGCAAAAGCCAGCCAGGCCGGGGTGCGGGTCAATACGCTGATCTGCGGTCACAATCATGCGCTGGTTGTCGCCGTAAACGAGGATTGCCGGTCAACCAAGGAAGGCTTTTTCCGGAAATCCGCCGGGGTGACTTCTTTCTCTTTTCCCGACCTGCCTTGGCTTAAAGCACAGAAAATCGAGATGCTGACTCCTGATGGTTTGCTGCCATGCCGTGCCATCCGGACCGCTGGCGCGGCCAAGTGGGAGATTTCTACCCTGGAAACAACTGCCATTTTTCGCATTTCGGGTGCTGGCCCCTGAGAATCACGGCAGCTTTGAAGGCGCAAGCAGACAGGTCAAGCCCTTTTTTTGGCGTGTGATAATCTCAGGCCACGACCTTGAAGACCTTGTCGTGCTCGCGCGCTTTGCCGTCAATCTTGGTGCCGACGCTCTGGCCGACGACGGCTTTCGTGAGCTTGTCTTTTTCTATCTGCAGCGTCTCCACCTTCGAGGTAACGTCGGTGGTGTGCCCCTTGATGTGGATCGTGTCGCCGATCGCCAGGTCGCCCGCGGTAAGCTCGATGACCACGACGCTGATCTTGTCAAAATAATGCCGGACGGCGCCAATTTCAATTTCGTTCATGATTAACTCCTCCTCATTAAAGACAAATACCAACCCTTATTTATCAGCATTTTATAATGCTTCCGCTGAAAAGCAAGGATTTTATCGTTTTAAGGAAGCCAACCCGGCTATAGAATAAGATGAGCGGTACCACTGACTGCCGAAACGGTCAAGGTCGTCCAGTATAAAAAACATACCTCCGGCGCGCCAGATATTGCCGGCCTGCAGGTAATCGAGTATAGCGCGCTGCAGGCTTGTTTCCCGCGACGCCGTGGCCGGATCAAACGGTTTCTGAAGAAACACAAACCACAGCGAGTCGTTACCGCGCCAGTTGACGGGGCAGAGATAAAGTTCTCGCTGGAAACGGACGAGGTTGGAATCAGCGGGCAAAATCTCTCCAAGGATCGGGCTGAACATCCATGACCAACAGACGAGCGCCCGCGGCTCCGGCGCGGGAAAATAGCGCCGGAAAAAATCACGCGCTTCCCGCAATGATTCGGCGCATTTTTCAAGGCTCATTCCCCCTCCGGCGGGAATATGCATGAAAAGAACCTGCACCCCTGTTTCCAGGACGCATTCCCAGTCCTTTTCCGGCAGGCATACCGGCTCGCGCTCCACATACCCACAAGGATTTACCGGATGGCCGCGAGTGCCGGAAGCCGTCTGCCTCAAGCTGGTCTGCCAGCAGGATTTATCCCCGGCTTCGGCGTCGATTCCCTCAATCCAGCCGCGCGAATTAATTTTCCATGCCGGTCCGGCCAGGGCTGTCGTTCTGCCATCGCCGCGGCGCCGGTACACCCTGTAATTATCATGGAACGGCTGGCTCCAGTATTCAAAACGGCCCAGGCGAAAATACAATGTCCCGTTGACATAGTGCTTCAGCCAGTCCAGCTGTTCGGTAAATATACCCGGCCGGCCGCCATGGGCCCGCGAAAAGTTATCGCAGAAGCATTTGACCTGCAGGCAGGTGTCTCTGGTAACCTGCTCCGGGATGCCGAGTCTTTTATGATAAACTCTCATCCTGGGAACGATCGACAGGGCGATCAGCAGGTAAAAGACCGGGCCATCTTCACCAAGTTTCTTTTCCAGCGGCGCGAAACGTGATTGAGAGCTTCCGGATTCATAATCATAAATCATGCGGTAATAGTGCCAGGCCAGGCAAAGCAGCGAGCGGTCAGCGGCGATTTTCGCGGCCGCGGCGGCCACGGCCGTTTCAAATTCGGTCCCGAAGCCGCACCATTGCAGGTTGCTGCTGATCTCCGCGGGTCGGAGGAAATCAGGAACGCCATCCGGGCAACTCGTCAATGATTCCTGCCAGTGCGGTTGAACGGCTTGAAGCAGGTCCTGCGCCTGCAGCTCATTTAAAATGCTTTCAATTCGCATGGGGTATATTGACGGATTTTGCCGGGACGCCCGCTTTATGGCTTAATTCAAAGCCGGATGAATCAGCAAAGCGGTTGGTTGATTGCTTTCCAATAGACAACTGCGAGCTCGCGCGAACTGATTTTGGTCATTCCGCGCCGGGCACAGAACCTTATTCATCCGGACATTACCAGCTGGTGGATGATGCTTTTATTTCTTTCCAGGAAATCATATTTATCGGTTTCTTCGCCTGCAGGTTGGCCAGGTTGGCCAGGGCTTCGGTGCTGTACTTGATATCGGCGGTTCCTGTCGCGTTAATATCCAATCCGCCGCCCACGGCAATTACGGAGCCGAAGATCCTGGCCGTGCCGCTCTGAAACACGTCATCACCGGCGTCGATAACGCCGTTTCCAACGAGAATTACCAAGCCTTCATAATGCCATGTCCCGGTGATGCGCAAAGTCGCGTCTCCCGGTATAATAAAAATTCCGGCGCCCTCCGTGTTGCCGGCGATCGTAGTCGCGCCCGGCGGCAACATAACTATATTGGGGGCGGCACGAGTCCCAAAGGAGGAGGCGTCCGTATAGACCGTCGCCGACTGTATCACCAAGTCCAGGAAATCATACCAATATGTCTCGCTATACACGGGGGTTCCGTTTGTGATGGGCGGATCGCCATCGGTTGAATCACTGTCCGCGCTGATTACGGTGGTGGTGGAGGTATAAAACACGCCCGGCGCGGCCTCGTTGGTTGACAAGGTTCCATTGCACCCCGCGCCATTGCAGTCGAAGACGAGGGGCACGTACCAGTCGTGGCCGTCGATCTTGCCGTTACCGGTGATGGTCAGGTCAGTGTTAGTGCCGTATATACCGAGCGCGCCATCAGTATTCGGCGGCACTAACGGGGTCACCTGCACTTCCACTTCGAGCACCCGCTTTGCGGTTTCCACGACGCCCGTGGAACGGATAATCACACGATTGGTGCCGGAGGCGCTGTTCCGGACGCTAACGTAAAATTTGCCTTCGCCATAGTTTGTGAAACCTCCGAAGAGAACACTATTGGTTATGGTATAGGTTCGCACATAGGCCTTGGCGCGCTCGATTCCGGCTTCGGACACAGTAAAGGCCCTGTCGAAACGCAATTCCTGCCGGGTTTGAGTGATTCTCGAAGCGCTGGCAAACTGCAGACCCATGGCGAGGACGCCGGCCAGCGTGGCCATAATGACAACCATGACCAGGACCATGCCGGAAGAACCGGGCTTCAAGCAGTCCGGCGGCCGAGACATAGTCATGCCGCTTTCCAGATAATTATCGTGTATCATAACACCTTCCTATTTTTTTCAGTTTGTGTTGCATATGGCTATGTAATTGGTTAACGCCTGGCGTTTCGAAGAAAGCGGGGCTGTCCATACAATGGTGATCTTGACATCCTTGTACGTGTCAAGGGCATTTGTCGTAACGGAACGTGTCAGCGTGTACGTCATTAGTGCGTTTGTTATTGTAACGGTAGCAGACGCGATGCTGGAGTACAGGTTCGTCCGGAGCCGTTCCGCTTCGCTGCTGGCAATCTTCCGGGCGGTGAGATGGCTTTGCGTTATGGCCACGCTGCGCCGCGCGCTGACAAAGGTTGAGATTAACATACTCAACGAAAGCACCATCAACAACGCGCCAATCACGACTTCCGTCAGGGTAAATGCCGCTTCGGCCCGCCGCTTACCCATATGGCCTGTTTCATCACTTATCATGACCGTTCCTCATTGAGATTGGCCGCCCTGCTGCTCCCGTTTTTTAAGCTCTTTTGTTATAACATACTTGTCAGCGTTGGGATTTTCCTTCATGTACTGGTTCATCCGTTCGATGATTCGCCGATTAACCTTGCTTTTTGCCTGCTGAAGGATGACCTCCTCGGAAGGTTTGTTTGTCGGGACGACTGGCGGCGGCGCGGCATCGGGCGCCTGAACCACCGGCGCGGCCCGCTGGCTATCCAAATCATGTTGCCTTTCCATCTCTTCCTGCGACAGGGCAGCATTCATCGCTATGGCATTTTTGGACGGGGCGACGGAAACGGGAGTTCCTGCATTATCTTCCTTTGCAACGGAAACATTAGTCAAGGCGCGATAAACGGACCGAATTGAGTAGAAGAGCATCACGGCCCCAACAATGGACACAGTAATGATCATCCATTTGCCCAGCAGCGGCTCATTGCCTTTTGGCTTGGCGCCTTTTTTGATTTTTCGCTTCATTTGTCAGTTGTTCCGCTTCGTGACAACCATGCTCGCCTGGTTGCTGGCGATAAACATCCCGTCGCTTTTTTCAACCGTCAGAGTAATTTCAACCGTTCCGCCGGTATTAGTTATTGTTGCGGCTGAAACATAATTGCAGATTAATTGTCGTTTAGCCCTGGCCGCGGATGTTTGATTGGTGTCCGGGCAGAAGAGAATATTCCTCATTTTGCTGTTATAATCAATAGATTCCACGCCGCTCCACTCGTTTGAGATAAGCAGGCGCCAGCTTCCATCGTTGCCGTAGGCGCAGTTCACGTGCGTATAATGTGTCACGTTGCCGGCTGACGGCGGCTCATTGCCGGTTTCCCAGTACTTACTGGCAGCGGGAAAAGGCTGAGGATGACCATAAGCGTTTGTCTGGAGAGTAATCAAGCCCGCGGACCGCAGGCTGCAATTGGATTCAAGCCCGTAGACCATGCGCTGGACCGCAAGGCTGGCCATTTGCGACGTGTCCATGCTCAGCACGGTGACGCGCCAGACCCTGCTGCACATAATATATATCTCTATCGTCCCCGCGACCACCAGGCCGAACAGCCCCACGGCAACCATGACCTCCACGAGCGTAAACCCGGTTTGAGCGCGGACAATATGATCCAGATGTTGCTGATTATTCTTCATTTAACGATTTTATTTAATATTTATCCATGATACACAAAAAAGCTTCTGGAGTCTTCTCTTTTCTGAAGTTTTTTGTATCCCCTCAACTATCTGAGGGTATCTCGTAGGGTCGCCGCTCGCGGCGCGCTGCCTGTTCTTGCAGATATATCCATAAAACGGCATCGCGTCCCGATCTCGCGGAGAGTCGGGACGAGTCCTACAAAAAAATAATTAACACCCCTCATAAAGGAGGCGCTACAGTTTTTTCCAGCCACACATTGGCATTAAACTCCTATCGCGCCAAAGCAATCTTGCCGGCAAAATTGACTTGTTTACATTGAGGGTATAGCTACAACCTTATTTGTTCCGGTGTCATGGCTGGATGTGGGTTAAAAAAAGATAATGTATTTACCCGCGATCTCCAAACTGGTGCCTGGGTGGCTCATGGAAGGCCGGATAAGCAGGGCGTTTATTTTATTTCCTGCCAGGAAACAACCGAGAGCGGGCGCGGGCTCATCTTCAGGTTTTTAAGGTTTTTAAGGGCCGCGGTGCTGTAGACTATCTCGGGGGTTCCCTTTATTTGAATGTCAACCCCCTGGCTGGTTGTGGTCAGGCTGCCGAACAACCTGGCGGTGCCCTGGACATCAAACGTATTATCACCCATGAGAATTATTATTCCCTCATAATGAAAATTGCCCGCTAAAATAACGTCAACGCCCGACATGATTATCAGCACGCCCGCACCATCAAGATTGCTTGTTATGGTGGATGAACCGGACACAACCGTTATTTTCGGGACGGTCCTGGTTCCCAGGTCGGTTTCCGCGGCGTATGTTCCGCCCGGCAGGGTAATTGATGCCTGCGGAATCAAATATTCGGCCTCATCCTGCCAGTAATTAGTGGCAAATTGGCTCACGCCGTTTGATACTATTCCACCGGTGATCAAGTTGGTGTTCGGCGTTATAGGAACATATTCCGTGGAAAAGACCCCGGGAACCAACTCGTTGGTGGTCAAGGTGCCGGCGCAGGCAAGCCCATTGCAGTCAAAAACAGCCGGCACATCCCAGTCCTGGCCGCTGATAATGGAAGCCACACCGTTAAAATCAATGGCGGTGTTGGTGCCGTAGACCGCCACCGCGCCATCGGCAGTCGGCGGCGGGTAATTGTTTTCCAGCACGCGCACGGTAACCTCAATCACCCTGGTAGCATTTTCAAACGTGCCGGTTGAGCGGATAACCACCGTGTCATCGGCGTCCACAAACAGGCTGGCGTTGGTGTCGACGTTATCCCACATTTTTATCTGGAATGTTCCCCTGCCGAAATTGGTCGAAGCGCCGAATGAAGCCAGCCCGTCATCCGCTGTGTTTTCGGTGTTGTCGCTTCCGATAAGCACGCTATCCAAAGAACCAGAGAAAGTGCGCAGGTACGACTTGGTCCTCTCAACGCCGGCCTCGGCAATGAAAAAAGCCTTTTCCCAGCGGATTTCGCGGGAGGCGGACTTGGCCTGCGTCCCGACGCCGTAAAGCAGCGCCGTGGCCAGGATACCGCCCAGGAAGGCGAAAATCATCACCCCCACCAGCGCGAAACCTGATTGTGTATGCATGCTATTCATGTTAATTCGTACTGCAAATTATGGTGTTATAACTCTGGCTGATAGTTTGCGAATTTGCCGTGCTTTTCCAGGATATGTTTAATGTGATTTCCTTGTAACCGTTTACGTTGGTAATAACCGTGCATTGCTTCCTGCCGTCGAGCGGTACAAAGAAAGAGTTGGTCAGGTTTGTCGAGGCATAACTGCCAATATTTGTATAATCCATGGTACGGAACCGTTCTATTTCCTCCCTGGCGATGTGCATGGCGTTAAGCTCGCGGCGAGAAGTGCCGGCAACGTGGGTGCCGCGGCTGAAGCTGATCAGCAGGACCGTCAGGGAAGCCGCGAGAATCAAAATCGCCACTATAACCTCCACCAGCGTGAGCCCGCTTTCGCCGGCGTTATCAAAAATTAGATATTGATTAATATTATCCATTTAACGGCCTCTTCCTATATATAATATTACATGAAAGAACCGCCTGAGTCTTCGATTTTCTGCAGTTTTTTTCCTGCCGCATAATGGTGTTGGTATCCTTTTCTCCCGACCGGATTGACTGGCGTATGTTTTCAATCGTCGCGCGCTGTTCTTTCGTCCTTTCCCGTATTTGTTGAGAATCGGTGTTGAATTCCGCGCGGGCCGGGACCGGTTTTGTCCGCTGAGTACCTGTTGAGGGCGCAGTTGTCGGCCTGGCAGCCGGGATCATGACCGGATGCGGGTTGAAAGCTGATATGGCTTTTTCATCCGGCTGTATTTCCGTTCTGCCGGGGGTGTTGCTGACAGCCGCGACGCTTTGCACGGTTACGGTTGCTTTGGCCTCGGGTGGAGCCCGGAACACACGGACTATTGAACGGGTGATCAACGCCAGCAGGGCGACCACGCAGATTATGCCGATTATCGCCGCTAACGGCCATTTAGTGCCGGAAACATCAGTTTTCATGTTTATTTCTCCCGCCAGCTTGTCCAGGTGTATTCGTTTGTCATCGTTGGATATTCGGGCGGCGGCTTTGTCTCAAACCGCCCGTCAAAGGTGTAATTCTTTGCAAAGCCGCTCGAGGTCTGCATTGTCCATGAATTAAACGTGCCGACCGCGCCGCGATAATATTGGACTATCCCGCCGTAGACATTGAGCAGGCCGGATGGATTGCGGTCATCGTAGTCCTCAACCTTGAAACTGCCGTCGTCGGTGGCGGAGGTTGCCGAACCCACCGCCATGATGTGCGCGAATATATTGAGATCATCCGGCGCGCCACGCATGACGACCACGTCGCGCCCGGCAATCAGGCCCAGGGCGTCATCGGAGCTGTTGGTGGGATGGGCGGCATACTCAAGGTGGTTGGTGATCTGGATATCGGTTTCGGCGACGATTGTCACCCGGCCGTCAAGCGAACCGCCCACGTCAATTGTGCCGGGCTTTTTAGAACCGGTAGAAGCGTCGGCGGCATAAATCAGGCAGTTGGACGGAATGACAAAGTTGTTGTTCGTCCAGCCCATGCGCGAGTTGGAAACATGCAGATTTGTGCCGGCAAGCGTTATGCTGGTGTTGCCGGTAACCACGAGGGAGGCCCTTGAGAGAAGGGCGCTGAAGCTGACCGAGGCCATGGACTGCGAGGCGGCGTTCAGGAGATAGCCCTGGTTGAAACTGACCGCTGAAGCATCACTACCTGGTCCCCAGGAGATCCTCGAGGATGAAATCAGCGCGTTAAATACCGGATCGCCCTGGAGATAAATGAAAGTGTTGGCATGCACGGGGCCGTTGAGCACCTCCCCGGATTTAAACCAGATTGCCCCCGGGCCGGAATTGTACCACATCGCGTACCGGGCCCAGCTTGCCTGGTGCACGCCGTCCAGGAAAACGGTCCGCCTGGTTCCTTGAACAATCCCGAAGGAGTAAATTGAGTAATAATTGATTGAGCCGCTGCCCTGTTCGGGGTCATCGCCGAAAGAAATCCCCGATCCGTTAACCGTAAGCTGCCACTGCCCCATCGCCAGCCCGTTTGTATTGCGGCTGTCGTTGAAAAGGACTATCGGGATGGAATCGCCGGTGAAATTATAGGCCGTGTTGCGGTCGAGGGTGTAGGATGCACCATTGAGGGTGATCGTCTGGTCTGAATTGCCCTTCGGCTTGACCCGGATCAGAGTTGCATTGCCCGTATAATCCTGGAGAGACTGGTTTTGCAGGCTGTCACGGTCGTACGTCTGCCCATCCGTGGTGACCAGGAGAAACTCATTGTTAGGACTGTTATTGGGATTGATATTTATTTGTCCGGATACGGTATTATTCCCGCCGTTGCCGGTCGTGTCCGGCGTGGCCAGGACATAGGCCGCGTAGGTTCCGTTGCCGATCGCGCCGGTCAGGTTGGTCGGCACAACCCCGCCGTTGCGCACATAGGCGACCGCGCGTTCGGCGCCGCCCTCGGCCACGTAAAAAGCCTTTTCAAAATTTACGGTTTTTCCGGCGATTTTAAGCTGGGAAGCGCTTTCGTTCATCAGTCCGATCGCGAGAATGGCGGCAACGGCGGTCAGGCACACCACGGCAACCAGCACGACGCCTGATTCATTACTGTCCGGATATTTGCCGCCTTGTGACTGATTATTCACGGTTGATTCCTTGTTTTAACCAGGGTGTTGACGGTATTGCTGGAAACAAAATTACCGTTACGTTTTTCAACCGTCACTTCAATGCCGATTGTGCCGCTCAGGTTGGTCGTGACCCTCGCCGACTTGACGTAGTTGCAGATCAGTAACCTGTTGGCGATGGAATTGGACGCGGGCAGGAAAAGAATGCTTCTTTCCTGGATATTATAATCAATATATTTAAACCCGCCGAACGAGTTGGAATAACCCAGTCGCCAGCTCCCGTCGCCCCAGCTTGCCCAGCTGCAGAGATATTGTGAAGCGCTGGATGCTGGCAGGGGATTGCCGCCAGTTTCCCAGTATTTTACTCCGTCCCAGTGACCGTGCAAATTGGTATTGAGCGTAACCAGCGCCGCCGAGCGCAATCCGTTATTTGTTTCCAACCCATAGACCATGCGTGTCAGGGCCAGGGAGCTTTCCCTCACCGCCTGCATATTAAGCGAAGTGGCGGTCCATAATTTATTGCACATTATGTAGACTTCGATCGTGCCCCCGACCACCAGGCCGAACAGCGCCACGGCGACCATGATCTCCACCAGGGTGAAGCCGGAAAGAATGTTAGAGTGCAGAATGCAGAATGCAGAATTATTTCCGCTTGCTTGTCCGGCAAAGCTCCCGGAGCGAAGACGGAACGCGGATGCGTATCTGATGCTATGACATTCTGCTATCATCGTTATCCTGCCTTTCGCATTGTCCTTAGGCGTTGTTCCGGATGTTTTTTCATTTTACATTCTTCCTTCTGCATTTCTTTACTGGTGCAACTCGGAACTGATAGAACCGGAAAGCGATACTGTCGAGGACATAGTGCTCAATGGATTGAGCCACCATGTAACCACCACGATGTCCTTCACGGCGGCGGCGGCGTTGTTGCTGACCGTGTAATATCCGTTGGTAAAACTGTGCATCCCGACACTCAACTCGGAAG
>Ga0351965_1056_pt1 | contig 33401 bp, 27 predicted proteins | sample TotcelT113001K13_FD_206839 | JGI IMG/M metagenome (GOLD analysis project Ga0351965, IMG submission 206839) | Enriched cells from coal bed in the Powder River Basin, Montana, United States - Total cells T11 rep3 HSBNCT.T11.300.1.K13 ... | reverse complement strand
GACCATCGCGGTGCATTGCGGGTACCTCTCCGGGGTAAACTGTGATTTTACCAGGACCCGCATCACGAACATAATTCCCCTTCTGCTCCGGCATCCCGATGCCCGCTTTGACCTCTTTCATCTCGGATATCCGTGGATCGAGGAGGCGATCGCCGTCGCCAAGGCTTTTACAAACGTCAGCCTGAACCTGTGCTGGTCGCACGCCATTAACCCGGCGGCATACGAACGCGCGGTTGCCGAGATAGCCTGTTCCGTGCCGGCAAACAAAATCCTGGCCATGGGCGGCGACACCTGGCGCCTGCCGGACGTGTCCTATGGCTTCCTGAAACTGGCGCGCGCCGGGCTGGCGCGCGCGCTTTCGACCTGCATAAGCGACAAACGCCTTTCGCCCGGGGAAGCACGCGCCCTCGCGGAAGCATGGCTCTATAGAAATGCGTTTTCAATTTACCCGAAACTCCGCATTCCCGCGCCGGCAAAATAAATGATTTAACGAGCGTTCTAATATTATATATTGGGTCAATCAAAAGGAGGCAGCGATGAACAGAGTGATTTTTGCGGCGGCAGCGGTGGTTTTTATCGCGGTCAATGTTTGGGCGCTCGATGACACGCCTGTGAATCGCGCCAATGAGGCGGATCGCTTTTTGGCGGCGAAGCCCATCAAGGAAATGATCCCTCAGATGGTCGTCCAGATAGCCGCCAGAATGCCCGCTGAAAAGCGCCCGGCATCAATTGAGGCGCTGATCAAGCATCTCGACTTCGCTGCCCTGGAACGAGGGATGAAGGACACATACGTCAAGCTCATGACGGCGGATGAACTTAAGGCGGCAGCAGACTTCTACAGTTCCCCGCTGGGTCAGTCATACAACAAGAAGCTTGGCGCGGTCGCGACGGAGTTCGTGCCGGTGGCACAAGCTGAAGTAACCAAGGCCCAGACACGGGCCAAAGCGGAGCGGAACAAGGAACAAACGCAGCCGAAACAATCACCGAACAAGCCGTCCGACCGTGCGCGGTAAACCGCGCAGCTCAACGGCGCCATTGGCCAATCAAGAAAGGAATTCAGATACGTGACGGACAAGACATTAATCAGAAGTGAAACGAGCGCCGATGTGAGCGCCATCGCCAAGGTCACGACCGCAGCGTTCAAGACTCTGGCAATCAGCAATAACACGGAACAATTCATCATTGCCGCGCTGCGCGCCGCCAAGGCGCTTACGGTATCGCTGGTCGCAGAAATGGATGGCCGGCGCTCCCTGGCCGGCGCTCGGGCATAGGCGGGCAGGCTGGCGAAGGCGAATAAATATTGACAATCCAACCCGCTTTGATAGCGTTATTTCAGGTAAGCAGCATTGTTCTTTGCATTATTTTGTTTGTGGAAAGAAAAATGAAAGTCCGTGAAAATCGGACGCGGTTGCGCCGCTGTAACCGGAACGAAATCTGAAAGCCACTGTCCCGCCGTAGGATGGGAAGGTCAGAAAGTAGGCCTGCCTTGAGCGAGTCCGAAGGTTTTTTTCGGACGAGTCGAAAGGCGTTTGCCGGAAGCCAGAAAACATTGCTTTCCACTCTCATCATGACGCTCAAAGGCGCCACACTCTTTCGCAGATGGAGAGGATGGGGTTCATAAATAACCTTTCTTCTTCCCCATCGGAAAAACTCCGGGCGAAGGTGGAAGGTTTTTTTATGAAAAATATAGTTCATAGCAGTCTGCTGTCATTTTTCCTGCACGGCCTCGTCCTGGCCTGCTGTTTCGCCGTGCCCGCCCAAAAGCTTATCCCACTGTTCCAGGCCGGCAATTCGTCCTTAACCCTGACCTCCCTTTCCATCGCCGCGCCGGGAGAAGAACAATCCCAACCTGACCCGCAACCGGCCGACCGTAAATCAGAACTTGAAATGGAATCCGCCAATTGGCCGGATCAATCCGAGGCGGAAGATATTCTGGAAAAGAGCGCCGATGATTTTCCCGCAATCCCGGCTGAGAAACCTTCGGCCATTGCCGAAGCCAAGCCCAAAAATCAGAAAACGCCCGTTGACGCCGACGCCAGCCTGAAGGGCGTTTCCGGCCTCATGGCCGAGTCAGCCGGGATCCGCCCCTATTATCCCCTGGCAGCGCGACTGCGGGGCGAGGAAGGCGTTGTGAAAGTTGAGGTTTGCGTAGGGGCCAAGGGCCAGTTGCTTGACTGCGCGCTGGCCAAATCGAGCGGCTTTTCGGCGCTCGACAACGCGGCGCTCAAGGCCGTTAAATGCGCCCATTTTACTTCCGCCAGCGCGCTCCCGCTCCCAAAGAACAACAAGGCTGTATTGACTTTCCGCTTCGACCTTGTTGATTGAAGCAGGACGGATTCAAGCCCTTAAGTCAGGCTATACCTGCAACTGAAATTCGCACTGCTGTTTATCACGCCTAAAAGCATGATGAACAACGAAAGGTAATAAGATAAATTTGGTTGCGGCAGAGAGCTGCTTAAGTCTTACTCCGCCCAACCGTTGCGGCTGGGCGGCATGGGCGCAGTACGAATTTCGTTTCCCGTGCAAGCGGGATTTGAAAAAACAAGGCCAGGCCGGTTCAGATGCGGGTGCACCGCGCGAAGCGCTATACTCGTGTATGCGCGAGTGCGGGACGCCCGCAGATGAGGCCGGCATCGCCGCTGTATTTTTCAAATGGAATTCGCGCTGCTATTAACAATGACAGGCGATAAGAGGAATTTGGCTAACGGCCACCTTGGAAGCAGAATTTAAAATACTGCTTTCAGGCCGCCCATGATGCTCGCGCCGGGCATGGGATAGCCGTCGAGCAGCTGGTATTGCTTGTCCAGGATATTATCCCCGCGCGCGAATATTTCCACGCCCTTGACTATGGTCTGGGAGGCGTAAGCGCCAAGGGTCATGAAGCCGCCCAACTCCTCGGTATTGGCCCGGTCGGAATACACCTTGTCGGTGTACTCGGCGTTGACGTTCAGCTTGAAGCCCCATTTGGTCTGGTAGCCCATGGAGGCGCCGACCTTGTTCTTGGGACGGTAGATAAGCGATTCGCCGTCATACGCCCCGCTCGTGTCGCGGGCATCAAGCAGGGTGTAATTAAGGGTACCCGAGATCTGGTCGGTGAACCACACATTCAACTCCGCCTCCAGTCCCTGCATGAAAGCGTCATTGACGTTTTCCGCCTTGTATATTCCCTGGCCGTCGTCAAACCACGAAATCAGCTTTTTCACATGGCTTTGGAAAAGGCCCACGCCGACCGTGCTGCGCTTGCCGATGTCCTGCTGGATTCCGGCGTCATAGCTGAATGATTCCTCCGGCTCCAAATCGGGATTGCCGATGGTGTAGGCGTCGCGCCAGTAGAGCTCGTTGACCGTGGGCGCCCTGAAGCCGCGGCCCACCGAGGCTTTCAGCCTCGTGTCGCCGGTAATTTTGTAAAGGCCGCTGATTTTGGGACTGAGCTCGGCCCCCCACTTCGACTGGATGTCGCAGCGCAGCCCGGGCGTGGCGACAAACTTTTCAAGGAAAGAGATTTCGTCCTGCAGGAAAGCCGCGCCGGTGAACAAGTCGCGATTGCCGCCGATGCGCGAAACACCGCCGGCATCCTTGATGTTCACGTAATTGTTTTCCAGGTAGACACCGCCCAGGAGCAATTGCTGTTCGCCCAGGGGCAGGGTCTGCTGGATATCCGCCCCCGCTTTCTGGTTCCTGCTGATGTCGTCGATCAGGCTGTCCGGGTCCTTGTAGTTTTGCCAGTACTGATTAAGGAAGGCCTTGCTGGTGAGGCAGGTATTCGTCTCGAACTCGTATTTATGCGTCAGGTCGAACCAGTACTGCCGGTCATACTGCTTGGCTTCGGGCGTGAGCCAGCTGGTCGCGCCGGGCACGCCTTTGTTCTGCCGCGAAAAACCGGAATTGAACACCAGCCGCGACTCCGGGGTCATATCGTAATCCAGCTTGCCGGCGATGTGGTAGCCGTCGCAGGCGTCGTTTTGCCGCCAGCCGTCGGACGCGTTCTGGCTGGCCGTGACAAAATAGCCAAGATCGCCGATTTTCGCCCCGTTATCCAGCTGGAGGATGCGCGTGTTTTTTGTGCCGTACGAGGCCGTTGCCCCCGTGCTCATTTTCTCGGGCGGATCGCGGGTGATGATGTTGACCACGCCGGCCAGCGCGCCGGCGCCGTAAAGGACCGAGCCCGGCCCGCGGATGACTTCGATCCGCTCCACCTGGTCGGCCGGATACTGGGAAAGGTCGGCCATCCCGAGGGAAGAAAGATTAACCGGCCGGCCATCCACCATGACGTACACCTGGTTTGCGGAAGAGCCGCGGATGGAAATATCGCTTTGTGCGCCCATGGAGCCATAAGTATTGATCCGCACATCGGCAACCTTGTCCAGGACCTGGCCGACGTTCTGCGCGTTCATTTCCTCGATCATTTCCCTTGGCACGACCGAAACGCTCACGCCGACGTCCCGGACGGCCTGGGGAATGCGCGTCGCCGACACGACTATATCGTCGCCCGCGGCCGCTTTTGCCACGGCCTGGGTTGCGGCCGGCGCCGGCTGCCCGGCCGTTTCCTGCTTCTTCTCCGTTTCCTGCGCCCGGTTATTGTTGAGGACCAGCAGCGCCAGTCCAATGCCGATTGCCGCCGTAACTGTTTTCCTGCCTGCGTTCATGTTGTTTTCCTTTCTGGTTTTTGTGCCCGGAAAACAATAAAGCCTCCAGACTCCCGACGAGACTGAAGGCTTTAAACTTACAAATCCCCCATTCTCCTTTCTAGCGAAGGAGTCAAAACGGTTACAAACCGTTATTTGCAACGAGCATGAAAAGAAACGTCTTCTGACTTCCGGCTTCAAATCCCGCCCTCCGGCGGAATTAACCTACTTCCTCGCCTTCCCCTTCGACTCAATTTAGGGTGGCTGTTGAGGTTTCGTAACCGGTCACAGTGGCGCGACCGTATCCGACTTTCACGGATTTCCGTACTCTCTTCACAGGCTTATTGTTTTTCCAAAGAACTGTGTCAAATCTATACTCCGCCAGGACGATCTGTCAATAAATTCTTTCAATATTTTTCCGGACAGATATTAGCGGATTTTTCCTGATTGATAGAAAATGCCCGGAGCGTTATATTTTCAGCAATGAAGTTTACAACCGGAAGCTTGTATGTTTGAAAAAACGATAATTATCAGCGCCCTGGCTCTCCTTTCTTACCTGGTCGGCGCGATTCCATCCGGGTATTTGCTGGCGAAAATCAAAGGCGTTGACATCCGCGCGGTCGGCAGCGGCAACATCGGCGCAACCAACGTCTACCGCTGCGTGGGAAAAAGCTGGGGCATTTTGACCTTCGTCCTTGATTTCCTGAAGGGCTGCCTGCCCGCGGCCCTGTTCCCCCTGCTCATCGAAAGCCTGACGAACGAACCTTGCGGTCCTTCATGGGCGTTGCTGTTCGGATGCCTGGCGGTGGCCGGGCACAACTGGCCGGTATACCTGTGTTTCCGGGGCGGCAAGGGAATGGCGACGGGTGCCGGGGCGCTCCTCGGCTTCGCGCCGCTGGTCATGCTGGTCGGGGTTGGCTCATGGATTATTTTATTCCTGGCAACGAGGTACGTGTCCGTGGCCTCAATCCTGGCGGCAATCATCATCGCCGTTGCGGCCTGGCCGATTCACGCCGGGAACAGTCTTATTCCGGCCGCGCTGACCTTGATGAGCCTGCTGATCATCTGGCGGCACAGGAGCAATATTAAACGGCTGCTGGCGGGAACTGAATACCGGTTTAAATTCACAAGAAAGACACAAAGCAACACAGGCACATAGGCACAAAGTTCATTTTTCAGCTTATCAGGCTTTATAAGCCTTTGTAACCTGCCTGAGCCCGAAGAACCATGGTGAACGTGCCTTCTTATTTCCCCCGCGGCGCGATTACCACCCTGAAGCCGATCATGGCGTTGCTTTTATCCGGCAGCGCGGCGCTCCGGTTGGTGACGGCCAGGAACATTTTATCGGAATTATTCCAGGCGCCCCCCTTCAGGACCCGCGCGGTCCTGGTTTCATCAAACCAGTCCTGGCACCACTCCCAGACATTGCCGCCGACGCCGTAAAGCCCCCATTCGTTTTTCCCGCTTTTGCCAACCGGCGCCGCCACGATGAACCCGTCGTCATGATTACGGATGAATTTCTCGTCATGAACCATATTGTAGAAAATGCCCGAGCCCTCCATGCCCTTGTAATTGAACGCGTTGGGCGGCGGCCATTGATTGCCCCACGGGTATTCCTTTTCCAGGCCGCAAAGCGCGAAGGCCATCCATTCCTTTTCAACCGGCAGCCTGAATTCACAGCCCGGCGGAAGATGTTCGTGAAAATTACGGTTCAGCCAGCCGCAGTAATTGACGGCATCCTCCCACGAAATCATCACGGCCGGCTGGTCGGGCAGGTTGAGCACGTGTTCGTAATATTTCTTTGAATCGTAAGCACGGTCAAACCTTTTGTACTGGGCGTTGGTTACTTCATCCCGCCCCGCCCATATCGAAAGCGCTTCCAGGCGGATAAACACAACGCTGACATCATCGCCCAGATCCAGCCTGAGTTCTCCGGCGGCCGCGCCCGCCATCACGCCGGGCGCTTTCTTTTTATCCGGAGCGGTCTTTTTTTCAATGTCCGCCGCCGGGACCGGCTTGACGGCTTCAGGCGGCTTGTCCTTGCCCGCGCCGACGGGCGGCGAAGCGGGGGCTGAAACGGCCTCCGGGGATGAATCAAGCTTGACGGGTGTAAGCCCGTGGGCCCGGGAAAGCTTTTGAAATTCCTGCGGGCTGAAGTTGAAATATACATTCAGGCCGTTGATGATATCGGCCGCCAGGGCGCTTTTGATTCTTGCAATTTTTGCCGGCCAGGCCAGCGCCTTCAGCAGCTCATCCGGAACGACTTCGTCGCCGCCGATGATCACTACCCTGCCGGGCGCGCTTTTCATGAATTTCATGGATGTAAAATCAGCGTACTCAACACGGCTCCAGGCGGTTTCACGCCAGACATACAGGGAGAGCGAAGCTCCATCCGGGCGCTTCCTGAACGCGACCAGGGTTATTTTACGCATTTCGGCCACGTCGTGCGCAAGCTTGACAACAGGCGGTATGGAGGGGATAACAAGGACAAAATTGGTTTTCACCCCTGAATGTAAAATGTCAGCCGTGGCCCGCGTGCCTCCCGGAACCAGGCAATAAAGCCCCGCAGCGGCGATGCAGAAAGCGGCCATGCTTGCTTTTATCTTTTTCATGACAAGTTAGGCATTTACAATTCCAGCGGCCAATGTTACAAAAAACGCAGAAACAGCCTGAACTTTACGGGCGAGTGGTGAAATTGGCAGACACGCAAGACTTAGGATCTTGTGCCGAAAGGCTTGTGGGTTCAAGTCCCGCCTCGCCCACCCTGCATCCTATTGCCTTCTTTTTGACTACTGACTTCTGGCTGCTGATTTTAATTACCGTAATATTTCCTGATGAGCGGCGCCGTTAAATCTTCTTCTATCTTAACGATCGCGATTTCACGCCGCGCGTTTTCCACGGAATCGGAAGCGTGCGCCGCGTTCACCATGATATCGCTGCCGAACTCGCGCCGGACCGAGCCGGGCTGGGCCTTGCTCGGATCGGTCGGGCCAAGGAGGCGCCGGATTTTTTCAACCGCTTCCGGGCCGGCGTAAACCAGGGCCAGGCACTTGCTCCGCCCACCGGCCGCTTTTTCTTCAGGACCGCACTTCGGCGGGTAGCATCCGGTCATGAATTTAATGATCTGGTTGAACTGCTCGTCGCCCACCAGGGGGGCGATATTTTCCTCGATCAGGCTCCGGACATTCGCGGGAATTTCTATATTGAATTCCTGTTCAAGCAGCTTGATGGTCTTTTCGCCCACACAGAGCTTCATTTTTTCACGCAGGACCGAGCGCACCGGGCCGTAAAATTCCTCGGCCTGGGCCACGCTCATCCGGTGCACCTTGGCGGCGATGATTTTCAACCCGGAGCGCGAAAGCATGTCGATGATGTTGCCGGGACGGGCGTTGGGGAACATGAAATTATCCGGTTTGATCAGGACCAGCGTCTGCTGCCACTGCGGGTTGGAACTGGCATCGCCGACCGCCCCCGTGAGCAGGCCGCCGTCGCTAACGCCGTAGCGGCTCCAGAGTTTTAAAGTCGCGGCCGCGTCGTCAAGCCCCGACCCGATCAGCACCGCCGGTTCGAAGTACTTGACTTTTTTCTCGTCGTCAACGACATAATCGCCGAACGTGTCGCGGATGGTCTCGCCGCTTCCCATGATCACCGGCCCGGCGGTATGCCTTACTTTTTCAAGGGCGTCTTCGCCCTCGAGCAGGATCATCATGACCCGCCTTACCCGGCCGGTCTTGTGATCGGGCGCGTAATTTTTTAAAATATAGTCCGCCAGCAGGGAGCGCACTTCCGGCTCAATATTTTTATCCCGGCCGACGAGTGCGGCGTATTCCCCGGCCAGCTTCTGGCCCGGCGCGAACATCCTCGCGCCCACCAGGTCAAGCCCGGTCCGGCTCATGAACCGGCCGATTACCCCACCGGTCCTTGACTTCGAGATGGTATATGGATTTATCAATACAAAAGCTAATTCGTTTGCCATGGCGTCCTTAATTGACTATTTAATTTGAAGCACAATATACATTCTGCCCGCAAATTAACAAGAAAAAACTGAACATGGGCGCAAACCATACAGCCATATACGGTAAACAGGCTGAAATCTGCCTGGCGCTGGTCGCTGAACTGGACCGGGCCGTGGTTGAAAGCCGCCGGAGCGCCGACCAGATGCTCGCCGCCTTTTACCGGCGGCATCGCGAATACGGCTCGCGCGACCGGAGATTTTTTTCAAACGCGGTTTTTTCATGGTTCCGCTGGCGCGGCTGGCTGCAAACGCCGTCCCGGGAACACGTCGCCGCCGCGATTCTCCTCGACGCAACCGCGATTCCCCCGCAAGTTGAATTCATGCTTGAAAATTCCGCGATATCCCGGTCCGGCCTGAATCCCCTCGGACCCTTGAGCATCAACGCCAAGGCCGCCGGGTTGCAGGATCTGCTTAAATGCGGCCCTTTGGATAACGCCCGGCTGGTGCCCGGCTGGTTTCCCGGCCTGCTCTATACGCCCGATCCCGATGAAGCCGCAAATCATCTCGAGGCGTGCATCGGCGCGTTCCAGGCCAGGCCCCCGGCCTGGCTGAGAATCCGCTCCGACCAGGACAGGGAACTGAGAAGTTTCCTGGCTGAAATGGAAATTGAAACCGGCAATCACCCTTTCATGGAGCAGGCCGTCTATATCAAGGGCTCCGTTAACCGCGATCTCACGCAAATGCGGGGAGCCGAGCCGCAGGACCTGGCCTCGCAATGCGTCGGATTATGCTGCAACCCGAGGCCCGGCGAACAATGGTGGGATGCCTGCGCCGGCGCGGGAGGCAAAAGTCTGCACCTGGCCGACCTGATGAACGACGATGGCCTGATACTCGCGACCGATATCAGGCCGTCAATCCTGAACCAGCTTTCAAAACGATTGAACAGGAACAAATATCATTGCGTCCGTATATCCCTGTTAAAAGGCTCTGCCGGCCTGCCCGCAGAAGCTGCGCTCCAGGCAGGCCCCGCGCCAGGCCAATATTTCGACGGCGTCCTCGTGGATGCGCCCTGCTCGGGATCGGGCACATGGCACCGCAGCCCCGACGCCCGCTGGCGGACCGATGCCGACCAGGTCCGGAATTACGCCCTCATCCAGGGCAACCTGCTGGAACAGGCCTCGGCCAGGGTAAAGCCGGGCGGCCGCCTGGTGTATTCAACCTGCTCTTTGACAGCGCTTGAAAACAATGAGCAAATCAAAATATTTCTGGAAAAACACGGGGATTTCAAGCCCGACCCGGTATTCAACCCGTTAACCCACCAGCAAACCGGCGGCCAGATCTGGATCTGGCCGTGGGAATGGAACTGCAACGGCATGTTTATCGCCGTAATGAAAAAATCAAAATGACCTCAATAAACCAGATTTCATCCTGCCTCATGTCTACAATATTGCCATAAAGCCCGAAATCCATTATCTTTTACAAAAACGTGTTCTTGGTTCCCTTTTTGTTTAAATGGTTATCATGAAAGCGGAATTCCTTGATAAACTGATTGAAAAGCTCGACAAGCTTGATCCGCAGAACCTGCAGGCCCAGTTTTTGCGGCTGTGGCAGGAAAAGGGACTGCTCGAGGCGGTCTTTAATGTCCTGCACGACGGTATCATCGTGCTTGACCCGGATGGAGCAATCGCCTACGCCAACAGCGCCGCGGCCTCTATGCTCGGCCTGAAAATAGACACGGCCCACCAGCAGCACATCTCAAAATACATGAAGGATATTGAGTGGCAGAAGATTTTGAACCTGGAGGGACAGGAGTGGTCAAAACTGATCAGCCGCGAAATAGAAATCACCTACCCCGAGAAGCGCTTCCTCAACATGTACATCATGCCCATCGTCCTCAATGAGGGAAAATTAAGGGGCGCGGTTGTCATCCTGCGCGATATAACGTCCGACCGCGAAAAGGAAATCAGGGTCCTCAAGTCCGAGCGCCTGAACGCCCTGACTTTCCTGGCCGCCGGCGTGGCGCATGAAATCGGCAACCCGCTCAACTCGCTCCACATCCATCTCCAGCTGCTCGCGCGCGAGCTGGATTCCCTCCCGGCCGGCAGCCGCAAAAGCATTGAGGACCTGGTCAGGATTTCGCGCGGCGAAGTGGAACGCCTGAACATGATCATCACCCAGTTCCTGAAGGCGATCCGGCCGGCGGTGCCCGACCGCCAACCCTGCCGGATGGAAGAGGTGCTGAAAGAAACCATCGCTTTCATGAAACATGAAATTGAAAACCGCGACGTCATCGTGGAGGTTAAAATCCCCGAGCCCCTGCCGGTCATCTCCGTGGACCGGAACCAGATCAAGCAGGCTTTTTTCAACGTCACCAAGAACTCCCTCCAGGCCATGATCAACGGCGGCCTGCTGACCATCACCCTTTTCAGCAATGACCGCTTCCTGGGCGTTTCTTTCAAAGACAACGGCGAGGGCATGCCTTCCGAACAGCTCGGGCGCCTTTTCAAGCCTTACCATTCGGCCAAGACCGACGGGAGCGGGCTCGGGCTTTTCATCGTCCAGCGCATTATCCAGGACCACGGCGGGGAAATCGAGGTTTACAGCCGGCCGAAAGCCGGCACGGTTTTCACAATGTACCTGCCGCTGAACGAAAGGCGAGTCCGCCTGCTGAAGGCGCCCCGCAAGCCGCGCGCTGCAAGAACCCAGGCAAAATAACAGGGAAAGAACGAATGAACGACAAGCCGTTGATCCTGATTGTTGAAGACGAAAAAAACACGCGCGAAGGACTCGAAAAAGCCCTGAACCGGAATTACCGGACCATCCTCGCCGATAACGGCGAACGCGCCCTCCAGGTCCTGGCCGACAACCAGGTCGATATACTTATTACCGACTTGCGCATGCCCGGCATGGACGGCCTCACCCTGGTCCGGCGCGCCATCGCCCACGAGTGCCAGCCGGTCTGCATTGTCCTTACCGCTTACGGCAGCATTGAATCGGCGGTTGAGGCCATGAAGGCCGGCGCCTACGACTTCCTGACCAAGCCCCTCAACCTGGACCAGCTTGAAATCGTCCTTGAACGCGCCTTGCGGTCGCGCCGGCTCGAAAATGAAAACCGGAGCCTGCGCACCCAGCTTGACAGCCGGTTCGGCCTGGAGGCGATCATCGGGCAGACCCCCGCGATGGAAGAATTATTCCAGTTGATCAGGCAGGTCGCGCCGACGCGGGCCACGGCGCTCATCCAGGGGGAAAGCGGGACCGGCAAGGAGCTGGTGGCGCACGCCATTCATAACCTCAGCCCGCGCGCGCGCGGCCCGTTCATCGCCGTCCATTGCGCCGCCCTGCCGCAAAACCTGCTTGAAAGCGAAATGTTCGGCCACGAAAAGGGCTCCTTTACCGGGGCGGTGGAGCGCCGTCGCGGGCGCTTTGAGCTGGCCGAGGGCGGCACCCTTTTCCTGGACGAGATTTCCGAAATCGATCCGGCGCTCCAGGTCAAACTGCTGCGCGTGCTGGAAGAAAGAAAATTCGAAAGGGTCGGCGGGCAGGAAACGCTCGAGGCCGATATCCGCCTGGTAACGGCCACGAACAGCGACCTTGCCCGGCTCGTCCAGGAGGGCAAATTCAGGAAAGACCTTTTTTACCGGCTCAACGTCCTGACCATCAACATCCCGCCCCTGCGCGACAGGCGCGATGATATTCCCCTGCTCGTCCGGCATTTCATCCGGGATTTCGCCCGCGAGAACAACCGCAAGATTGACGACATCAGCTCCGACGCAATGGCGGCGCTTTTATCCGCGGACTGGCCCGGCAATGTCCGCGAACTGAAAAACGTGATTGAGCGCATGGTGGTGCTCTGCCACGGCAGCAAGCTCAGCCTGCGCGATGTTCCGCCCGCGCTGCGCACGGGCGGGAATGCGCTGCCGCTTTCCGGGAGCGTGGCCTCCGCTTCTTCAATCAAGGATTCAAACCGGCGAATGATCATCGCGGCGCTTGAGCGCAACGGCGACAACCGCACCATCGCCGCCAAGGAGCTCGGTATCAGCCGCCGCACCCTGCACCGCAAGTTGCTCGAGTTCGGCATCGGGGAAAAATGATCAGGCCTTCTGCAATTCCTGCCTGCGGATGGCATGCTGTGCCGTTCTCGCGAACGGCCACTAAAAAATGCTGATGTAGGAGCGGTTCGAGCAGCGAGAACGGCTTATATATTAACGGTAATCTTGCCGCTTACTAACCCGGATATTTCATCATCAAGGATCCAATAAGGAAATATGCGCTTCAGGATCAAATCTTCAGTTCCCACTTTTTTAATTCGGGTATGACGGCGTAGCTGGTAATGTCGAAGCTTATCGGCGTAACCGAGACAAAGCCGTTCTTGACTGCCTGGATATCGGTTCCATTGACATCCTCCAGCGGCACCAGGTCGCCGTCCATCCAGTAATAATTCCCGCCGCGCGGCATGGTCCGCCGGTGAAATATTTCGGCAAAGCGCGACCGGCCAACGCGCGTAATCTTGATCCCCCTTATTTTTTTCAAGGGCAGGTTCGGGATATTGACGTTGAGCATGGTGGCCGGGGGCAGGCCCTTCCGCAGGATTTTGCCGGCCAGGCGCCGGGCGACATGCGCCGCCGTGTCCCAGCGTGGATTGGTGAAAGTATCCAGCGAAACGGCCATGCTGGGAATATCAAGGATCGCGCCCTCGGCCGCCGCGGCCACCGTGCCGGAGTAAATAACGCTGATGCCCACGTTCGGCCCGAGGTTGACGCCGCTGACGACCAGCTGCGGCAGGCGGTCAAGCAACACGCTGGTCGCGATCTTGACGCAGTCCGCCGGGGTTCCGTTGACCGAATATCCCTCATGGCGGCCGTCGAACTTCTGCTTTTTTACCTTGAGCGGGTTCGCGACCGTGATGGCGTGGCTGGTGCCGCTCTGCTCGGCCGCAGGAGCCACGATCATTAATTTGCCAAGGCCGGCCATCGCCTTGCGCAGGGCCGCGATCCCGGCGGCATGGAAACCATCGTCGTTGCTGATTAAGATTGTTTTTTTCATCGCTGATAAAAAATAAAACCGGCCACAGGTTATCCAATGCCCGCGCTTTTGACAAGAATGTTTCAACCAATAACGGCGGCTGTACACGCTAAAAAAGTTTAACAGTATATTTTAACTTTTGGCCGAGATTGGGCAAGCATCGCGCCAGGGATGCTTTGTGGCGCGATATGATCCGTGCGGCGCATTTCGATGCCCAACGGGATTCGAAAAGAATTGGTCAGTTTGACGGAGATGGGGCGGCGGCGGGTGAAGCGCTGTATAAGTATACGCGCAAGCCCGACAACGCCCCAGATGCGACAAAATCACCTGTTCTTTTCGAACGAAATGCGACGCACATTTTCAGAACCATCAAATCATGCGGATATCATCTATATACCATAATAAGGCATTACCCCATGCCATGAGCGTAACGGGAAAAATCTTGCGCGCGGATGAAGCATTTCGTAATTTTATTCAATGAGTGATGAAGTCTTGAACAAAGAAAGCGTTATCCGCGCGTTCATCGCGGTTGAAATCAATGAAACCGTCCGCGCCGGGCTGGAAGATATCCAGTCGGTCCTCAAGGAGGCCAACGCCCATGTCAGCTGGGTCAAGCCCGGGAACATCCACTGTACGCTTGTTTTCCTCGGGGATATCTTCAGGTCCGCGGTCGATTCATTGGCCGGCGCCCTTTCCATTGTGGCGGATGATTTCAAGCCCATCGAAATTGAAGTCGCGGGTCTTGGCTTTTTCGGGTCGGAGCGTTCACCGCGCATAATCTGGGCGGGCGGCGGCGGCGAGGTAACGTCGCTGGTCAAACTCCAGGAAGATCTAGTCACGGCCGTATTGGCGGCAGGATTGAAACCTGACGTAAAACCGTTCAAGCCCCATTTGACCATCGGCCGCGTCCGGTCGAACCGCAATGCCACCGGCCTTGTCAAAACTATTGCCCTGAACAAGGATAAGTTCTTCGGCAAGGTTTCCGTCCAAGGGGTCGTCCTGATGCAAAGCGCGCTCACGGCCGCTGGGCCGGAATACACGCGCCTGCAGTCGTTCCCGCTCGGCGGCAAATAAGTATTAAAGCGAGCGCGGGGGCCGGCGGGATTTTAATTTCATCATCGATAGACTTCCCGGCGATGGACAACTTTCACCACCAGGACAATTAATTCCCGGTCACGGATTTGATAGACAATTCTCCAATCTCCCACCCTAACACGATACACATTGGCTTCACCGGTTAATTTTTCAGCACCTGATGGCCACGGATTGTCTTCAAGGTTTTTCAGCTTTTTAACGATGCGGTTGAACAGATCTGTTTCCAGACGGTCAATTATCTTCCGGGCGGGACGTGATATGATAACCGTATATTTCATCCTTTTGCCCGCCGCTTATGCGCGTATTCCGCCAAAGTCACGGCGCCGGAAGGATTGTGTTCATATTCTCTGATCGCTTTCAGCGCGTCACGAATATCATTTGCATCTTCAATCCGTCGCAGGATTTGCAGATCTTCGGCGGATATTAACGCGGCAACGGCCTTCCCCCGGCGGGCAAATATAAACCGTTCCCCCCCATATGACACGCGGTTAATGACATCCGCCAGTTTATTTCTGGCCTCGGCAATACTTATTGTAGTCATAAATACCAGCTCCTTTTTGTACATAACGTACAATATGGCTCTTTGAAGGTCAAACAAATTAATTACCGGCCTTTCAGTTTTATAGTTCCTTGTTCAGAATTTAGGGTTATGCGCGCAAACACTGAATCCCAAGCTACAGCCCGGGTTCGTCCAATCCAAGCTTCCGGCAGGTGTTGGCGGCATGGTTGAATCCTGACGATAAACCATTCAAGTCCCATTTTGACCATCGGCTGCGTCAGGTCAAACCGCAATGCGGACGCCGACATGGATAAAACCACTCGCCCAACAGACATAAAATTGCATCACGGCTGTTTTTTTTGTAAAATAGCAAAAAGCTTATAATGAGTTCATTAGCCATACTTTATGGAATTATACCGGTATCCGACTCCATGCACTGTTATTATGCATTTCGGCTGATCCGGATGTGGCTCAATTTTTTTCCGGAGCTGGGCGATGTGCTGGTCCAGGGTCCGCGTGGTGCCCAGGTAATTTATTCCCCAGACGGCGTTCAGCAGCTGGTCCCGGCTGAGCACCTCGTCGGGATGAGCATGGAAATACTGGAGGAGCTGCACTTCTCTCACGGTAAGTTCAAAAGTTTTCCGGCCCAGCATGGCCTGATACCGGTGAACATCAATTTCAGCCGGCCCGATCATGAACCGGGCCTGGATTTTGCCGCCGGCCCTTGTTCCCGGCTTTTCATTATGCCGTATCCGCCGCAGGACCGCAGCGATCCGGGCCAATAATTCGTGCACGCCGAAAGGCTTCGTGATGTAGTCATCCGCGCCCAGTTGAAGACCAACCACCTTGTCTATTTCCTCGCTCTTAGCCGTCAGCATTATGACCGGGATACGTTCGTCGATTGCGCGGATGGCCTTGCAAACATCATAGCCGCTTTTTTTGGGCATCATGACGTCCAGCAGCACGAGGTCAAACTTGTCCTGTTGAAAAATGGCAAGGGCCTGTTCGCCATTTGCTGCCGGCAGGGCCCGATAACCTTCGCTTTTCAGCGTATCGACCAGGCCAGCCCGGATATTGGCATCGTCTTCAACCACCAGAATATAAGCAGAACTCATAATTGTCCCTTCATGTGTGTGGGCATTCTCCGGCACACGGCAGACTCACAACAAAGCAACTTCCTCCTTCAGCGCGCGGCTCATATATCAGGTCGCCCCCGAGGTCCCGCAGCAGCCAGCGGGCGATGCTCAATCCCAACCCGGAACCGGGCTGGCGGGCTGTCAGGGAATCGTCTATGCGATAGAACTTTTCAAATATTTTTTCCCTGTGAGTGGCCGGTATGCCTGGGCCGCGGTCCAGGAACTTGATGCAGCAATAATCCCGGGCTTGCTCGAGCAGGACAAGAAGCTCCTTGCCTTCGGACGCATACTTGGCAGCATTATCAACAAGATTCAGCAGCACCTGTTCAAGCGCATCCCGGTCGCATTCCACCCATGCCTGTCCGCCTGGTATGGAAGAGCGCAAGGCCAGGCCAGCTTCCTGCAACCTCAGGAGGTGCGCATCAAGGAAATGATGCAGAAAATCCGCCAATTCCACAGGTTCCCGGCGATAATTCTTTTTACCCTGCTCCAGCCGGCTGAAATCGAGAACGTTGTTAACCAACCTGGCCAAGCGCTGGCTCTCAGAAACTATAACCTGCAGATAATACTTGATCTTTTCCGCTTCGGCTATGCGTCCCTCGCTTAAAAGTTCCGCATACATGCGAATGCTGGTTAAAGGCGTTTTCAGCTCGTGGGAAATATTCGAAACAAACGAAGTCTTTTGAAGCGCATCCTTCACGTGGCGCCTGGCCTGCCAGGTAAGAAGCAGCCCACCTGCGAGGATGGCCGCAATAAAAATTGCCAGCAACAGGCTGGATAATAACATATATCCTCCTCCTGATTGAGCTTGCATCGCCCCAGGAATAAAATACGCTACCACCTGCCAGTGTGGCAAATAAGGCACGAGCAATACGGCCAGATCCGGCCGGGTGTCCGGGTTGATTTCCGCCTTGCCAACCTGGTGCATGATGTGTCCCTCGCCATCAACCAGCGCATATATTGTTCCCTCCGGGGCCGACGAAGGAAATGCCGATGTCAACCGGGACAGCAATGCGGTCAGTTCCATCTCAATGCCGTAAACTTGGGATTCCGGATCCCGCTGGACCCACCCCAGAAAGGAAAGCCTGTTTTCGGTAAACCATGGAATCCATCCTCCGGCCCATTGCGGATCTTGGCCGGCACGGTCCGTCCCTTTCGCCAATTGCTTGACACCGGAACGCATGACCTGCATTTGACTGACAAAATCTGAATTGCTGGTCAAGGTCAAAGAGACGGTGGATTTTTGTGTTGGCGCGGAAACACATGTAACCGAGGATAGCGCGGTGCTGTTGGTTTCCGAAGCGGCGGCAATCCATGGTAGCCGCCCCGAAAAAAGGGCGTCGTAACGGGCAAGGAAACGTTGCTCTTCGGGTATTAATGGATTATTGCGATCAGGCAGTAACAGTTTGTTTTTCGGGTGCCATATGAATACGTTGCGCACAAGGGGATTATTTTCCTCCCAGGATCGCAGGATATCCGGCAGTTCCCGGAGAGCGATGCGCCGTAAACCTTCGCTGAGTTCATCCTCGACGGCGGAAACAGCCAGCCGGATGTTGTCGGCTATGGCGCGGAGACGATCCAGGGTTACCAGTTGGGCCTGCTCGGATATCCGCTCCCCCTCGTGCCTGATCAGGCGGAATGCCGCCAGACCAAGAACAACCGTCGGTATAAAGAACAGAAGCCAATAGAAAAATATGATACGTTTGTTCATACAGTCATGGACCAGCTTCTGGAATAAACGTCATCAATATCTGCTTGATATTCCCCTCTTGCGATTATGTGACAACTTCATAACACGTATTAGAATGTTGGAACTTATCTCTATTTTTGCGAATCATAGAGTTCTTTCACGTCGTTGCCGGAAAGCGCGCAGTTGAAGATCATGATTTCATCCATCATCCCCTTGAAGAAGTTGATATTGGCATTGTCGCCGATCAGAAGAGATCCGGCCGAACGGCCAACGGAATGAACCGGAACGTTTGCTTTTTCAACTCCGTTAACGTAAAGAAAAGCTCTTCTTGACTGGGCGCTATACAGCATCGCAATATGTTGCCATTGATTAAGAGAAAGAAGCACTCCCGTGTCCCATTCTTCATTTACCGGCCCCCAGCTGAGTCCAGCTGGCACGGATTCAGTCTGGTAGCAGAGGTAGTTCTCTCCTCCGTTCAATGTATGATTTACCCCGGCACGGTGGTAAAAACACATCGAGGAAAGAGATCCTTGCGGATATATCCAAAAAGAAAAAGTCCAATCTTTTGAGATGTCAAAATCCCAGTCCGGGGTGCTGCCAGCATCAATATAATCACCATGTCCGCTGAATTCGCATGCGCCTCCCAATCTGCCTTTTGGCACCCACTTTGCGCCATAGAACCTGCCATTGTTCCCTTTGCCGCTGATGTCCATGACCTTTTTGCCATTATCCTGATCGAAGGAATAAAATAAAATCTGTTTGTCTTTTAAAGTGGCAGGCAGTATGCCGCCAGCTACCTGATTGACGGTTATGTTGGTTACGTGATCTAGGGTTAATGATATTCTGCCAAATACTGTTTCGATTTTTATCGACTCAAAAATAATTGCGCCGTTTAACCGGTCACCGTTAGTCAGGTCAATCATTGCCGTTTCGTGATCATCGGCAATCTTGATTTTACGAATCTGTTTGAGAGGAATATTCATTTTTGCATAATCAGTCTGGACGTTAACAAACGCAAAATTCGGGACACCTATGACGCGTGAGCCATCCGATAGATCCAGCATTAATCTTAGCGATGCCTTTATCTCCTGCCCCTCGCTCAAGCCGCTGCTTGCGCAAAGCGCGAATACGAAAACAGCAGGGACAAGAATGCGTATTAATTTATTCATCAAGAGTTTCCTTTTAATTCATTGGGTCATTATTTCATGTTAAAATAATACTCAAATGATACTGAGTAAACCTTTTACCCGCGAAATAATATTCTATTACTTCTGCGTGTTATACAACTCATTAACTTCCTTTTCGCTCAGGGACCGGTTCCATATCATGATTTCATCCATCTTACCATTGAACATGTGACAATTATTTATACAATCGCCACCAATACGGAGCGGCGCCGTATAGCTGGCATCTAAATTGGCAAGTGGAACTTTTTTTTCAGACTTCTTCACACCATCCATATAGAGATACAGCATGTTATTGTCGCGCACCGCCACAAAGTGATGCCATTCTTCACCATTAAGCAAATTGCCTACATCAAATATCATACTGCTTCCTGAATAGCCTCTGGAATCATCAGCCCTGAATCTGAAATTATTGCATTCTATGGCAAGCAATATTCCTGTATATGGGCTCTGCGAGATATTTTGATGTAAAATATAATAATTCTTGCCAGATGGCGCGCTTGTTTTCAGCCATCCGGCAGCAGAAAAATTATCCGTCCCAATGCTCTCAGAAATTTTACAGCTGGATTCAACGTCAATGTAATCATCAATGCCGTCAAAAGCATATGCCCCGCCAATCTTGCCCCTTGGGATCCATTCAGCCCCATACACCTTTCCATAATGCATATTACCACTGTCGTCATTGACCGAACCTTGTTCTTTCCGATCAAACGAATAATATAAAACCAGGTTTTTACCAAGGGGTGTTGATAATATTCTTCCCTTGCCATTCCCCTTGCGAACCATTATATTTTTTATGTATTCCATACTGACAGACGTTTTCCCGAATATTGTGCCGATTTCAAGCGCTCTTATGGTTAACCCCCCTTTGAGCTTGTCGCCACTCTCCAGTTCAAGCACTGCAGTTTCCCGGTCATCGTCAATTTTGATGGATAAAATCTGATTTATAGGAATCTCTATTTTTGCATATGAAGTCTGCAAAGTTACTGAAGATATATCCGGCTTCCCGATCAGCATGGAACCATCAGAAAGATTAACCGCTACGTTTATTCCCTCGTTTGTTTCCGTGCCGTATGAAGGCACATAGCTTATTAGAAATGCTAATAAATAAATAACTTCCTTATGGTTGAACACATTCTTGTTCATTGCATTTTCCTTTATAGATTGTACTATGGACCTTATTAAGATCACCAACATGACTGTTTTAACTATATATTATTTGAAGGATCGGTGGTATATTTTTTTATAGCAATATTTTACCAATGAATCGTTTACCTTCAAACATCCTGTGTCTGCCGCACACCGGGCCGGCTTTCACTGAGCAATTTGCTGGTTGATCTGCTGGTATGATTCTGTCCGGATGGTTTTGCGGGTTTTTGAAGTCATGCCTTCCTTTTCAATCCGTCTTGCGCTTTCTGCCATCGCTTCGCCCTTTTTCGTAAGTTCCTGGTCGTCATACTTGGCGCCAGCCTGTTTGAGCCTAGTGGCCGAGCTTCTCAGCATATCCGCAGCACTGTCCTTCTTGCCTTCATCGGCCAGGGCAATCGCCTTGTCCCCGCCCACGGAATTGACGGTCAGATAATACGCCTTCTTGACGGTGACATTATCAGAATTGTCAACTTCACTTCGGTCTTTGCTGAAACGTCCGCTTACTTCCGCACCGGATGTTTCCTTTTCCCGAGTGAATGGATTTTCGTAACTAATCCTGGCAGAGGCGATCGCAACGGTTTCACCGTGCCGGCCGGCCGGCACTTCAACTTCCACCAGCGCGTATTTCTCCTGCCCACCGTAGAGCTGGTTCATATACAATTCCACGGTCTGTCCCCGGATACGCCCTTCGCGGCCGATAACGGAAACCGGCCGCACACCAGCCGGGCACTCAATAGTCAGATATACTTTCCTGGCCACTACGCTCAGGACATCGCCCAGTTCGGTGTTGAATATGCGCGGAAGATCCCCACTGGTTTCGACAAAATATGTATTGCCGTCGCTGGCCTGCGAAAGGCGCGTCATGAGGTCTTCATTGTAATCCGTGCCCACACCCACCGTGGTAACCGCGATGCCTTCTTTGATCAGAGCGGTGCCAAGCCTGCCGAGATCTTCTGGCGAGTTCGGCCCGACATTGGCCAGTCCGTCAGAGAGCAGAATAATGCGATGGATGCATTGCCGGTCCAGGTTCTTGCGGACTTCGGCTGCGCCCTGACTGATACCGCCGAAAAGTGCAGTGCTGTTGCCGGCCGTGATTTGCCTGATGCGGCTTTCAATCCATTGCGCGTTCTCCGCGCTCTGAGCAGGTACAATTGTTTCAACCTGTGTGTCGTAAACCACCAACGAGAACATGTCCCTGGAATCCAACCGCCGGAAAGCCTGGATCGCAGCTTCCTTTGCCTTTTCTAGTTTATCGCCGCGCATGGATCCGGAACGATCCAGCACTATGGCCAGGTTGACCGGCTGCCGGGAATGTTTTGATGGCGGGAGCGCATCCAGCGTGATCTTGATCACGGCCCTCTGATTTTCATCCGCGGGCAATATGTTCCGGTCGATTTCAAGACGGCACTTGACTATATTGTCATAACCCCAAGTTCCCGTGCTGCCCAGCATAAACACGGCAGACAACACGATCATTCGCATCCCTATCAATCCGCTTGCATATATTGGGTTCATTGCGCACCTCCTGTTATCACGCTGCCTGCCGCCTGGAATTCGGCCTATCAGGCGCCGCCACGGTCCGGGAGCCATGCAGCTGTTTATTTTTATACATGGCGCGCCTTTCTTTTGACCTCATTCAACCAGAAACGTGAAAATCAGTTGTCATGGTCAAGTAAAAGTATGTAAAAGAATTGTAATAGAAAAACGCGGGACCGTGTACGATGGATCCGTCGTTCTTGGTAAACAGTTTTGCCGAAGACTTGATCAACATGCCAGTACTGCGTCATGCCCCAAGGTAAACCTGTCGCCGAGATGTTTCATTCCAATCCAAGCTTCCGGCAGGTGTTGGCAACGTGGGTTCCTTTCCAGAACACGGTCCCGCATTTGGGGCAGGTGAAGAAGGCGTCAAAGCGCGCGTAAACGTTCGGATGGACCGCGGCGCGGATCTTTTCCTTCCCGGCAACCTTTTCAAGGAATACGTTACAGCGGATGCATTTTAAAAAAAGCTTTTCCCGGGGGTCAAGCCGGAATTCCGCGACCACGCTTTGGAACTGCTTGACCGGATCGGTTTCCTTGAGAATGAATATTTTGTCCGGATGGGGATACTGCTCGGCTATATGCGTGTTGCGCGTCAGGAAAATCCGGCTCTCGGCGTTCGCCCGCGCGATCAGGGCGTGGGTCCGCACTTCCTTTTCCCAAACGGCGTCATACCCGATAATCCGCAGGTACTTGCCCAGCCTGATCAGCATGTGGTCAACCATGAAGCCGTGTTCTTCCATAACCTTGAGATCCTTTGAAAAGATTTAACCCAATTTTCTTTATCCCGGATTTTGCATCAGGCAAAATCCGCCCAAAGGGGCCGCAGGCGGATTAACCCGCCCGTGGCGCCGTCCGGCCTCTAGCAGGCCAGAGAGGAAGGACTGGTATGCGGCAAATTTTGCTTTGCATCGAGTGGTGTAGTAATAAATTATTGTAACCATTATGAGTCCAATGTATTACGATATTATTTAAAAAGGAAATGCAAATTTTGGTTTATATTATCACGAATATCTGCCATTATCTACCGCATATTGTTCAGGGAGGTTTGCAAATGATCACGCCGCAGGACACGATTATCACCGTTCTGGGAGAACCGAAATACCCGTCGCCGTTGCGCGAAAAAGCCTGGGGCAAGGGCAATGATCCTTTTGTTTCCGACAGCGCGAAATTACGCTTCCAGGTTGAAGTGAACGTGGCGAATGAACGCCCGGCTAATATTTATTTTGAGATAGCCGGACCGCGCGACATGATTTTTTTCAACCCCCGCGAAACAAAAGCGGCCATCGTGACCTGCGGCGGGGTCTCGCCCGGGCTGAACAACGTCATCCGCTCGGCGGTGCACGACTTCACCATGAACTACGGCGTGCGCGAAGTCTACGGGATCCGCTACGGTTACCGGGGCCTAAATCCCGCCGTGGGCGAGCCCCCCATCCCGCTAAACATAGATAAAGTTGACGGCATTCACGAGGAGGGCGGCACGGTCCTGGGAACATCGCGCGGCAAGGTCGAGGCCGGCATCATGGTTGACTTTCTTCAAAAGGAAAAGATAAACATCCTGCTTTGCGTCGGCGGTGACGGCACCCAGCGCGGGGCGCAGGATATTTTCGAGGAAGTCCAGCGCCGCAAAATCCAGATTTCCATTATCGGCATTCCCAAGACAATTGACAATGACATCCCGTTTGTTTCCAGGACCTTCGGCTACACCACCGCGATCCAGAAGGCCCAGGAAATACTGGAATGCGCCCATACCGAGGCCACGAGCACCCTGAACGGCATAGGCCTGGTCAAGCTGATGGGCCGCCATTCCGGCTTCATCGCCTGCGGCGCCACGCTCGCCAACCAGAACGTCAATTTCGTCCTCATCCCGGAAGTGCCGTTCAAGCTGGAAGGCCAAAACGGCTTCCTGGAGGTCCTGCGCAAACGTCTCCTGGCGCGGCGCCACGCCCTGATTGTCGTGGCGGAGGGCGCCGGGCAGGAATTCATGGGCGGAATTTCGAAGGAAACCGACGCTTCCGGTAATCCCCTTTACAAGGACATAGGCGAATTCCTGAAACAGAAAATAACCGCCTATTTCAAGGATCAGAATATGCCGGTCGGGATGAAGTATATTGATCCATCCTACATAATCCGCAGCATCCCGGCCGACTGCGCGGACAGCATTCTCTGCGACCAGCTGGCAAGAATGGCTGTTCATGCCGGTATGGCGGGCAAAACCGGCATGCTGATCGGCCTGACCAACAACGTCCGCATCCACGTTCCGATCAAGACCGTGATCAGCAATAAGAAGCGGGTTTACCCCAACGGCGAGCTATGGACGAGCGTCCTGGCGGCCACGAACCAGCCGCCGTTTTTTTATTAGTACCTTTAACATGAGAAACCACCAAGAAAAACAAGAATCTTACCACGGATAAAATTCGATTATACGCAAGTTTTAAACATCCGTGAAAATCAGTGGTAAATTTCCGGGTTGTGGGCAACGCCCACATTAGATTTATAATGCGTAAAACAAAAATAGTGGCCACGTTGGGCCCGGCCTCGAACTCGCCGGAAAAGATCCGGGAACTGATCAGGGCCGGCGTTGACGCCTTCCGCCTGAACATGTCGCACGGAACACTGGATGAACATCTGGATACGATAAAAAAAATCCGGCGCGCCGGCAGGGAAAACGGCCGGGAACCGGCAATTATCCAGGATTTATGCGGGCCGAAGGTAAGGGTCGGCGCGATGGAAGACGGCGCGGTTGAATTACAGGCCGGGCACGAAGTCGTTGTTACAACCGAACAAGTTACCGGCACGTCCAAAATGTTCAGCACCCAGTATGACAAGCTCCCGCAGGACGTGCGGCCGCATGACCGCATTTTACTCGATGACGGCACCATCGCCCTGGAAGCAACCCGCATTGAAGGCAACAGGATCTTCTGCAAGGTTCTCAACGGGGGTCTGCTGAAGAATCACAAGGGGATGAATTTGCCGGGCATCAAGCTCTCCACTCCTTCCGTTACGCGCAAGGACATGGATGACCTGCGCGCCGGCCTGGAGGCGGGCGTAGATTTTGCGGCGCTTTCTTTCGTGCGGCATCCCGACGACCTGAAAGGCGTACGGCAGGCCATCAAAAAGGCCGGCAAAACCACCCAGGTCATCGCCAAGATTGAAAAGCCCGAGGCGCTGGAACACCTCGACGCGATCATCCAGGCGGCGGACGGCCTTATGGTGGCGCGGGGCGACCTCGGCGTTGAAATGAATATTGCCGATGTGCCGGTGATTCAAAAAAACATTATCCTGCGGGCGAACGAAAGGGATAAGTACGTTATAACCGCCACGCAGATGCTGGAGTCAATGACCCATAATCCCAGGCCGACCCGGGCGGAAGCCTCCGATGTGGCCAACGCCATAATTGACGGGACGGACGCCGTCATGCTCTCCGGGGAAACCGCGGTGGGCGAATTTCCGGTTGAAGCCGTGAAGATGATGAACGAAATCGCGCGGCAGACCGAATCTTATCTCGATTCAAACCGGCCGGGCTGGAATTGGATGCGCATCAACCCGCGCCACCCCGTCCAGGACGCGATCGGTCACGCCGCCTCAAAAATTGTCGACGATTTAAAAATAAGCATTGTTGTCGCCTTTACGGCAACGGGCGGAACGGCCCTGTTCCTCTCAAAAGGCAGGCCATGGGCTCCGATCGTCGCTTTTACAAAAACGGCCGAGTCTTACCGGCGCATGCGTTTGTTCTGGGGAGTGGAACCCGTCCTGGTATCGCAGCTTAATAACAGCGCAGATTTGCGGGCCAGCGCGCAGGAATACGTCAAACGCAACCGCCTGGCGCCCACGGGCCGCCGCATACTGTTGATACTGGGAACCAATTTCGGCCGGGTCGGCTCAACCGATGCCCTCGAAATCGCCACGCTTGAATGATAATCCACGAGACCCGCCTACGGCGAAAGGCATTTCGTGCCAGAGATGTACGAGCTGATGGCAATTGGCAACGGTAGGAACGAAAGAAATAGTATTACTGATCTTTGACTGTTGGGTCGGCCGAAATATATTTTTTTACTGTTCGCCTGTCCATGCGCGTCCGGCGCGCAACCTCTTCATAAGTACCATTCCGCCGGTATAACAATCTGCAATAAGCCGACAAGAGCGCCTCAGCATCAAGGCTGCCCGCCTCGATTCCAGCCAAGAGGCGCGCTTGGGCATCCGGCTTCGCCAAGCCAATCCGGTCCCCCTCGTATTGTTTTGTCAGCATGATCCGCCGCACGGCCTGCTCAAGTTCCCGGACGTTGCCGGGCCAAGGGTATTTGTCGCCGAGGCTTTTGACAAAAACATCCCGGATTTCCGCGACATGGTAACGGAGCAATGATTACGGAGTTATGAGCAAAAACACACTTGGTGAATCTGTTTGAAAAGCGTTGCGAATGGAAGGTAATTTCTAATGACGAATAATATGGTTCTTGCTGATATGGCCGCCATGAATAACATCATTTCGGCTTCATCGCACGGCTGTCGCTGCCAGCCTGGCTGTTATTTCATAGCATTACTTCGTTTGAAGGTTAAACATCGCTATTAATTAAACCTCAAAAATGGGTAAATTTCGATTAAGCCACTCGATTTTGCGCTTGTTCCGCCTCGGCCACCGCTGTATACTCGCGATCATCTATCGTCATTGATCTTGGCGCGAACATGGAAGCCACAGACCCGGCAATATCATTTCCGCCGTCATGGTTGCCAATTCCGGCGGCCTATCGACCCCCCAAAACCTGCCGGTGCTGGTTCCGATCCACCCCATCGACAAAGCCAATCACGTCCGATCATGCCGCCTGCCCTCCGTAGCGGCCTCGCCAGAAGGGCCTTCTTTCAACTGGAGTTTTCGGACTTGCCCTGATACATTTAAAACCGTTTGGAACGTGCGGGGAAGACGGAGATTGTAATTCTATACCAATGCGGGCAAAGCCTGCATTGGATCGGATGATGCGGTTATGAACGATGAACAGGTAAAAAAACTGCTGAAGCGTCGCGAGCGTTCCTCGGTTGAATTCAAAGAAGCGCGCCGGGAACTCCCACGCAGTCTGTTCGAGACGATTTGTTCATTCCTGAACAGAGACGGCGGCACAATCCTTCTTGGCGTGAATGATGCCGGAAAGGTGACAGGTGTTGATCCTGACGCGGTGGATAGATTGACCAGGGACATCGTGAATCTTTCGAACAACCCCCAAAAACTAGATCCGCCATGCATCCTGTCGCCGAAGGCCGTGGATTGCGATGGTCGCATGGTTCTTATTCTGCACGTTCCCGTAAGTCCGCAGGTGCATCGTTGCGCAGGGGTGGTGTATGACCGTGGACACGAGGGCGATTTCCGGGTCCAGGAGCCGGTTCGGATTGCTGCCATCGTTAACCGCAAAAGCGGTTATCATACCGAGCAGGTGGTCTATCCCTGGCTGAAATTCTCGGATTTCGAGCCGGGAATTCTGGACAAAGCTCGCAGTGAAATTAAGGTCTTCTATCCGAAGCATCCCTGGTTGCGACTCTCCAACAAAGACATGCTGTTGAAGGCCGGTTTGTGGCGGGAGGATGCAATCGCCCGCACAAAAGGGTACACGCTGGCGGCGGGGTTGTTATTCGGGAAGGAAGAGGTGATCCAGCAACTGGTTCCAGCCTACAAGATTGACGCCCTGGTCCGCCGGGACAATGTTGACCGATATGATGACCGGCTGAATATCCGGGTCAACCTGGTTGACGCCTACGACCTGTTGATGGAATTCGTCGCCAAGCACTTGCCCGATCCTTTTTATCTGGAGGGTGTCCAGCGAATCAGTCTGCGCGAGAAGATTTTCAGGGAGATCGTTTCAAACCTACTGGCGCATCGGGAATATACGGACGCCAGACCGGCCACGCTGATCATTTACCGGGATCACGTGGAGACCACGAACGCGGCAATTCCACATGGTCATGGGCCGATCCGGCCAGGTCATTTCACGCCGTTCCCGAAAAACCCGACTCTATCCAAATTTTTCATGCAAATGGGACGCGGCGAAGAATTGGGGTCCGGCGTGCTGAACGTGAACAAATACCTCCCGTTCTACGCCAAGGGCGCCAAACCCCGCTTCGTCGAGGGTGATCCGTTCGTCACGATTATTCCGTTGCCGGATATCGCAGTACCTGACGGTAGTTTGGGAGAAAGTAAGCAGAAAAGTAAGCAGAAAAGTAAGCAGAAAAACAGCGACCGATTGCTTGCGCTGATCCGCCAGAAAACGACCGTAACGACCGAGGAACTGATGACAGCCCTTGAATTGAGTCGGGCGGGTGTTCAGAAGATAATCCGCAAACTTAAGAAGGCCGGCCGTCTCCACCGGATCGGCCCCGACAAAGGCGGACGTTGGGAAGTTGTTTGATAATCGTGAAAAAGAATGCGCATTTCCGGCTCCTGGGCTTAAATTCACGGGCTACATGGCGATACTTGCCAGGAGATCAGCCCGAACGGTTTTCCAGTTCTTCGTGTTCATCCTGTTGAGGGCGGTTCGGACCTGCTCCCGGTCGGTTTGGGGTAGGCGCGCGGCGGTCAATGGTTTGCCATTGCTCAACTTTGCGGCAAGCCCGCCGATCATGGCCGCCGTAGCCTTCCAGCATTGCGTCGCTGGCGTGGCCCGTGATCCGTTTGTCAATTTCCCTTGGTATGCCATCGGCCAGAGCTTGCGTGGCGAAGTAGTGCCGTAATGAATGAGCGCCATAAACTACCACGGCCCGCTTAACGCCGGAGAACACGCCGGAGAAACTCAATTATGAAATGTTTACGCTCGCAGTCGAAGGGCTGAAAAAAGTTGTGAGTGATATTGCCTGCGCTAACCTATAGTTTGCAATATTCATGCTTTCTTCACCGGCACGCCCTTGAACCGGCCGATCTTCGGCAGATCGCCAACCAGCGGCCGCGCGTATTCAATGAATTCCTTCGTAACGTCGTTGCCGGCGCTGTTGATGAAATCATCCGGCATGTGGCGCGTGTTCTTGGCGACATTCTGCAGCGGTACCCGTTCGAAATAAGAGCTGTACTTCTTTCCGGGCTTGCGCCTGATGGTGATTGAGCCCTCCGGCTGGCCGGCCATGGCTTCCTTCACCGCCCTGATCCCGACCGCGCGCGCCTCGGCGGCATCCACCTTTGAAACCAGGCCGGGGAACGAGCGCTGCAGGTAGCCGAACGTGTCGGCGCGAATGCGGCTGATCTGCAACTTGGTCTTGATTTCGTTGGAGAGCAAATCGCCCAGGGCGCCAGTGCCGCTCAATTGCACGTTGCCGTGCGAGTCGGTTTCCTTGATGAACTTGGTGGCGATGGCGATGCCGTACTCATCCGATATCCCTTCCGAGACCGCCACGATGCACCGGCCGTAACGTTCATAAACGTTTTTGACATCCTCGCAGAATTTTTCCATGGAGAACGGGCGCTCCGGGACGTAAACCAGGTGCGGACCGTCATCGGGATAAACCCTTGCCAGGGCCGAGGCCGCGGTCAAGAAGCCGGCGTGCCGCCCCATGATGACGTCAATCTTGACGCCCTTGAGCGCGCGGTTATCCAGGTTGTCGCCCATCACCGCGCAGGCCACGAACTTGGCGGCGCTGCCGAAGCCGGGGGTGTGGTCGTTTTCCAGCAGGTCGTTATCTATGGTCTTGGGAATATGGAAGCAGTGCAGGTCGTAATTCTCCTTCCTGGCTTCCTCGTGGATGATGTACACGGTCTCGGCCGAATCGTTGCCGCCGATGTAAAAGAAATAGCGGATGTCGTACTTGCGCAGGATGGTAAAAATCTTGACGCATTCCTCGTGGGTGGGTTTCTTGCGGACCGAGCCGAGGGCCGAGGAGGCGGTCTGGGCCACCGCTTCCAGGGTGGCCTTGCTTTCTTTGCGCAGGTCAATCATTTTTTCATCCAGCACGCCCTTGATGCCGTGCAGGGAGCCGTAAATGTTCCTGATCTGCTTGTGTTTCCTGGCCTCGAGGATGGCGCCGACCAGGCTCTGGTTGATGACCATCGAGGGACCGCCGCTCTGGGCGATCAGCATGTTACCTTTAAGTGAACCGGCCATAGCATCTCCTTTCAGATTCGCGCGTATTTTTTTCGGCAAGGTCATTAATTTAATCAATCCACCGTAAAATGCAAAAGAAATCATCAGGCCGCCCGCGGAAATATGCGGCGGGCAGCTGGGGCTCCAGGCTTGACTTTCTCGGTAAAAATGTCAATCTGCAGCCAAAAGATTATGATGCCACCGCGCGCGATACCGGAAGGATCATGAAGCACTCCAGACAGCCTCCAATAATCGAGGATAAATCCGGTGACAATAATGTTTTTGAAATAACTTCGTCGGATTACGCCTCCCTGCACGATCTGGAAAAGATCGCGAAGCAACCCAGGCAACATCAAAAAACTGAAGATAAGGATATATCCAGCGAAAAAAGCGCTTTTAATATTATGATCATCATGCTGGTGCTGGTCGGCTTGATGGTCGCCGCAGCATCCTTCAACAAGGCGTGGCAGTTCATCGGTCACCACCGTTTCACATCCACCTTGCGCAAGGCCGTTGCCGTCTTCGAGCAATACACCATCCTCCATGGCTCTTTCCCGCCCATGGCCGGGCCCGGGATAATCCCGCCCGGCATGGAAGAGGAACTGGATAAGGCGACCTGGACAAAAAAAACACCGCTGGGCGGCCAATGGGACTGGGTGACAAACGCTCCGGGACCCAGGACGGGCATACGCTTATATATGCCAAACGTGTCCGAAAAGCGGATGAAACATATTGATGAAAGCGTTGATGATGGTAATTTGAATTCAGGTAGGTTGAAAATCCTGGATGATGGAACAGGGTATTTTTTCGCAATTGAATGATTTGCGCTCGGACAGCATCAATTAAATAAGAAACGGGAATATTCCGGATACGATTGGAGGTTAATATATGAAAGTCAAACGGCGCATGCAAATCATGGCAGTCCTGCCGCTCGTGCTGGCCATCATCATCGGCTTGATACTCGCTTGGATGACGCTCAACGTAAAGGACATCGTCCTGCAGTTGAGGGCGGCCAACGCGATAACGCGCGATGTTTTCCTGCTGGACATGGTTACGCACGAATACATCAAGAAGCCGGCGCTTGAATCACGGGCGCGATGGTTGACGATTCACGACCGCATCAACAAAACGATAACGCGCGAGATCGTCGCCAGCCCGGGCGAACAGAAAATTTTCAGGGATATCAGCCAAACCCTGGAACGCTCAAAAGCCGCCTTCATGGACCTTTCCGCGCAGCTTACGCGCGGCGCTCCGTCCGGCACGCAATCCGTGTTAAATCTCCAGAGCCGTCTCCGGCTGGATTCTCTCGCCATTGTTGACGAAGCCCTGTTCCTGGCCGCCAAGACCCATGACCAGGTAATTGCCATCCAGATGGCCTCGTTTTACATGATCATCGGCGTCAGTTCAGTGCTGGCAATTTTATTACTGGTCATCGCGGTCCTGATCAGCCGCCGGATTGATAAAGGCCTGGCCGTGCTGCACGATGGAACGTTCCATGTGGCCCGGGGCAAACTGGGCTACCAGGTCAAGGCTGATAATCAGGACGAGCTGGGCGAGTTGGCCGCGGCCTTCAATACCATGTCCCGCGAGCTCAAAAAAGACCAGGACACGATTCATGCCGAAATGGCCGCCCGGGAAAAAATCGCCGACTCGCTCGCCAAAAGCAACATCCAGCTTTCCGACGCGCTCACCAAGCTGAAGCGCGCCCAGGCGGAAGTCATCCAGCAGGAACGGCTCAAGGTGCTGAAGCAGATGGCCGACGGTATCCTGCACGACATCTACGACGCCATGATGCCAGTGCTGGGATACAGCGAGCTTCTTCTACGCTTCCCGGAAGAAATCAATACCCAGAACGGCCGCCAACAGATCCAGGCCATCCATGACGCCGTCAGCAGGTCAATATCCGTGGCCAAGCACCTTTCCGAATATTTCTACCCGACGAAAAAGGATAATGCCGCGCCGATCAACCTGAAACAAATGCTGGAAAGCGCCCTTTCCAGCATCCTGCCGCCACATAAGGAAACAAGCAGCAGGATCACCGTAAAAATGGAACTGGATGATATACCGGAATTCAATTCCATCGAAGCGGACATCAGCGAGGCGCTGATTCACGTCATCACCAACGCCGTCGAGGCGATGGAAGAAACCGGAACCCTGAAGATACGCGCGCGGACCGAAGCAGGCGCGGTCCTGGTTGAGGTCAGCGACACCGGGCCGGGCATGACGCCGGAAATAAGCAGGCGGTGCCTGGAACCGTTTTACTCTACGAAAGGCCGTGATCATTCCGGCATGGGCTTGACTATCACCCAGGGAGCCATCGCCCGCTGCCAGGGCGCGTTGAAAATAGAAAGCCAGCCCGGCAAGGGCACAAGCGTTACAATCAAAATTCCGCTATTACAGCCCAAAACCGTCCCGGCGATAGTAGAGAATGAGAAGCCATTGTCCCCCGGCCGGAAATTGCGGGTTCTTGTAGTTGACGACGAGGAATGCATCCGCAATTTGCTCATCAAGGCTTTAAATTCCATGGGCTACGAAGCTGAAACCGCGCCGGATGGTCCCGCCGCAATTGAAATGTTCCGTGCCGCCGCTTTCGACGTTGTGATCGTGGATATGGCCATGCCGGTCATGGACGGCCATGAAGTGGCGGCAGCGGTCAAGAAGATCCGGCCGCGCGCCCCGGTGATCATGCTGACCGGGTTTGGCGATGCCCTGAAGGAGCGCGGCGAGAAACTGGCCGATGTTGATTTCCTGCTCAGCAAGCCGATGCCGCTAGGAGATCTTAAAAACGCAATAACTTGTGTCATGATGCAAGCCGAAGGGAAAAAATAAGGGAAGCGCACGGCGTATTCGTCTATTTCAGCTCAAACATGTTCCCGGGGTTTATCCTGCCTTCCGGGTCAAAGACGCGCTTGACGGCGCGCATTTCCCCGATTCCCGCTTCGCCGTACATCAGAACCAGGAACGCTTTTTTCAGCTTGCCGATGCCGTGTTCGCCCGAAACCGTTCCTTCCCACCTGACCACCGCCTGCGCCAGCTGCAGGTAGATTTCCTTGCCGCGTTTGTATTCATCCATGTTTTTCGGCAATATATTAATATGGACGTGGTTGTTGCCGATGTGGCCGAAAATCACGTATTCCAGCCCGGACCCATCCAGCGTCCGGCGGTAAAGCCCGAAAATGTCCGCAAGGTATTTATCCGGCACGGCGAAATCCGTGCCGAGCTTTGTCAGCCCGGGCGAGGCCGCCGCTCTTTCCCCTATCCGCTGGTTGATCGTCTCGGGCAGGGCGTGGCGGAATTTTTTCAGCTTTTCGGTTTCCTCGGGGCTCAATGCCGTCCAGGCCGTGTCGGCGCTGCTGGCGCAGGCCTCCAGCAGGGCCAGGAGCTCCTCGGCCTGTTTCTCCATGCCCTCTTCCGTGGTCGGCAGTTCAATATAGACGGCCGTGTGCGCCGTCTCCGGCA
>Ga0351965_1052_pt1 | contig 34038 bp, 30 predicted proteins | sample TotcelT113001K13_FD_206839 | JGI IMG/M metagenome (GOLD analysis project Ga0351965, IMG submission 206839) | Enriched cells from coal bed in the Powder River Basin, Montana, United States - Total cells T11 rep3 HSBNCT.T11.300.1.K13 ... | reverse complement strand
ACCTCTCAGGGAGAGTCGGGACAACGTGGGGGCGGAAGTAGTTTTGTTATTTAGTCCATCATATATGGGGCAGTAGCTCAGTTGGTAGAGCACCACGTTCGCAACGTGGGGGTCAGGGGTTCGAATCCCCTCTGCTCCATTCGTCGTCCGCTGACGCGGGACTCCTCATGGCGAGCCATTCGCGCCGTATGATCTGACTGATTATGGCAAGTCATTCTCGCCGGACGACACAATCTCTTATGGCGAGGGGCTCGCGAAAGAAGTGGTCGATCTGGTCAATGAGAGCAAGAAGCTCGTGGCCGAGTCAATTGCGGCCACCGCCCGGCAGATGAACCCGGCTATTACGGCCGAGCAGTCTGCCGCAATCGCTGAACTCTGAAGCAAGTTGATTTTTGACGTAGTTTGCCGTATACTGGCTGAAAACAAGGTTATGACACTCGAAAATCCAAGGCAAAGCGCGCTCGCGGTCGTGGCCCTAATCTTCGCCATTCTGGCGGCCTTAGGCATGTTTTTCGCGGTCGGCCTTGTTTTCGCGATCGTGGCAATCGTTTTCGGTCATTTAAGCCGTTCTCGAATCCGGGCCTCGGGCGGAAAACTGATTGGTATTGAAATTGCTGGAGCATCGCTGATCCTTGGTTATCTCGCTGGTTACATCAGCCTCCTTGTTCTATTGATTGTTCTAACCTTCACGCTGCCGACCTGGGGTAAGCATCGACCTCCCAGCGAAGTCCGGATCCAGGCGGCCGAATTAGCGAAAAAGACCCCTGAACAACGATATGATGCCGTGATAAAAAAACTCGGCGACGGTAAACAGCATGAGGCCAAGCAATTGTTAAATATGTTGATTACGAAATTTCCCTCAGAACAACGACTGGTTTTTGCCCGGGCGGTGTGCGCGCGAAGCCGCTGGGAAATATCAGAGTCTGCATGGGGATTTAATCGGGCAATTGAGCTGGATCCATCCACCCCGGAAGCCAATTGCGCCCGGTACGTTCTTGATCTGGATGAAAGGAAGCATGTTCCGAGGAATATGGATGCGCTTCGGCTCCTGACCAAAGATAACCCTGACAACCCGTTATTCCTGTGGGTAATGGCCGTAGAGTGCCGGGATTACTTCAAGCACACCGACGAGAAGGTTTACAGCCGGGAGGCGGAACAATGCTATCGGAAGCTCCTTGAAATATTCGATGTCGGCCCGGTGATGGTACACCATACATTCGCAAATGTTCTGAGGGAAGAGCTTGTTGGTTTGGATGAAGAAGCCCTGAAGCATAACAGGATCGCAGTCAGGATGGAACCGACGGCCTGGTCTTATGAAGGACTTGGAATGACGTTATCCAAGCTGCGGAAATTCGATGAGGCCAATCGTGTTTATGCAAAACAGATCGAAATGGATCCAACTGTTGACCGGTATTGGATCCATTGGGCTTATAGTCTTGAACACCAGGGTGAATACGAGGAAGCCATTAATAAGTATAAGAAAATCATAGAAATAGATCCGGGTTATTCTAACGCTTATAACAGGTGGGGGGTCTGCCTGATGAAACAGGGAAAATATTCAGAGGCCCTGGAAAAATTCATCAAGGCCATCCAATTAGATCCTGCAGATGCTTATGCTTATGATAATGCGGCGCATGCTCTTAAGAAACTTGGCCGGGATGCCGAGGCTCAACCATATTACAAAAAGTATGCGGAGATGCTTAATGAAGCTTTAGACCGGGGAGATCTCGTGGCTCAAGTCAATCTCGCCGAGTGTTATGAAAAAGGTTCCGGCGTTTCAAAGGATTTAACGAAAGCCGTTGAATTATACCGGAAGGCTGCAGATCAGGGAAACATGCGGGCTCAATTTAACCTCGGCCTGTGTTATTACATGGGAAAGGGCGTGTCGAATGATTTCACAAAAGCCGTGGAATGGTATCAGAAGGCGGCCGATCAAAACTACGACGAAGCTCTATTTTCGCTTGGTTTATGCAATTTGAACGGGAAAGGGGTTCCAAAGGATCCGGTGAAAGCCGCAGAATGGTGGCAGAAAGCAGCCGAACTGGGAAACAATAAGGCTCAAAATAATCTCGGTTATTGCTATGTAAAAAGCATCGGCGTCTCCAGGGATTTTGTCAAGGCGGTGGAATGGTTTCAGAAATCTGCTAATCAGGGTAATAGCGAGGCCCAGGAGAGTCTTGGTGAAGCATATGAAAAAGGCGAAGGCGTTCCGAAGGATTTAGCCAAGGCAAAAGAGTGGTATCAAAAGGCGGCGGCCCAGGGCCATGCCAAGGCTAAAAAGGCTTTGATAAAAATGGAAACAAAATAAAACAAGGAGTCTCGCGGTTACCTGTTGCATACATCCGGCCAAGGCTGTGCTTGCCATAATAATTGCCCTGCTCAGCCGCCTTGCGGTACCATTTTGCGGACTCTTCATAGTCCTTCTCGACCCCGTCATCATCTCATCTCTTCATCGAACGTTGTCGTTGATGCGCGGCGCTACTGCGACATAGCATCAAATGGCTTGTTAAGCATCCGTCTTGATCTTACTGAACTGATGAATGCCACTGAAAGTCCCACAATCGCCCAGCCCGATGCATTCATGATGAAGGCTGTCGTGTCAAAGATCTCGGGATCTCGAAAGCCCAACAAGAAACTGGGCCACGAAGACACATAGACGAGGACGTTGCAGAGCGGGGATACATTGGCTTCTCCACTCTCCGACATGACCTGGAACATGCCAAGCCATGAAAGGATGTAACCGAGCGCGGCAAATGCCACTGGCAACAAAATGAAACGTTGTCTGAAAATCATTTTCATCATTTCAACAATGCTTACGTCCGCCTTGTGCCTCCGAGTGCCCGCCGCGGGCACCAGGTAAAGCTGTTAACCCGACGAGCAAAAAACCAATGGCCGCATATCGCATTATCTTTTTCATCATCTCTTTTGCCGAACGCCCGGCGTAAGGATCGCGAGCTTGCGAGCGTATCCTGGACGCCGTGGTGCGCATTTCCTGTTAATCCCCGTAATGTGTTCGCGCACGGTGGACGAAAACGGTCCGACTTCTGTCATCCACCGAGTAGACAACTCGATCTTTGTAGGAGAGCCTCAGGGAGAAGAAGCCGGCAAGGTCGCCGACCAGCCGTTTTCCGCATCGTGGGTTCGGCGCCAATTGTTTCTGGAGGACAACTTTCAGCTTTTCCTTCAGACGAGGCGTGAGTTTAGCAACGTCTTTGACGGCTTCTTTCGTGAAGCGGATGGTATATGGAGTCACGGATGATCTCCGAAAACCTCCTCGAACGAGACAGTCTCTCCCCTGTGCATTTGCTCGACGGATTTCTTCAGGGTCTGTCGGAATCCGGGTGTGGAGAGCAGCTCCATTGTCTCGATCATGCTCTCGTAGTCGTCCTCTGCCATCAGGACCACAGCGCCGCGTCGGTGGTGGATCCGGTAGATCTGGTGCCTATCGGTCGCCCCCTTGACCACATCGAAGAACTCTCGACGCGCATCGGTTGCAGTTAGTGTTGTCATAGCTCCTCCAATATGTACTTATTTATGTACATATTGCCCCATTACGCCTCGTTTGTCTATCCTTTTCTTGTCGCGAACGCCCACCTTCAGTTTCGGCCTGAAGCGGAGCGGAAGGCCGTAAACTGGAAGGTGATGGTGGGCATTATTTCTTGAAGATCTCTTTCCATTCGATGCGCAAATGAACATCGTTTGTTCCGGGCGTATTCCAAAGGACGTTGGATATGATCATCATGCGATATGTCTGATTTGCGCCGACTGCGAACGAGAAGGGCTCGTTTACCAATGTTCCAACTATTCTGCCGCTGCCCCATACCGTGACATTATTGGTGTTCTGGATCGTGAGACAGAGAATCGGTGGAGAATTGGTGTTTACCTTGGCCGGCGTGGTGGCTTGTATTGCGGCAACAGCTTCTTCTTTCGACATCAGTCGGGCTGAAGCATTTAGTCTGGCGCCGAATCCATTATCACGGAATACGATGTTGTCAATGATGCCCGCCGGTGTAGTAGCGGCGGCAACTGACAGCACGATGAGGATGAGTAATCTTTTCATCTTTTTCTTTGACTGCCCAACTTATTATTATAACGCAAACTCTGATCGGCTTATCCAGAATTATTAGAAGCCTCTATTCTGTCTGCAACCCCTTGCCGTTGCTGGCGTATCCATCAATATCAAAGAACATATTTTCAAATATCCAATTTCATCAAGAACGATTCATATATTTTTACATCTCAAAACTTACCCTATGTTTCTTCAACATCAGCAAAGAATAAATACCTATCGCCGTTCCTATTGGGAAAGTTGAGATGGCAACACAATTCAGAGCAGACATAATACAACACGCCGTGTAGTGCTTTCGTCTCGCAACAGCTCTCCCTACAAAGAATGATCCGAAAGAGAAGAAAAATGCCAATAAAGCAAAGAAAAAACATAGAACTTCCAATACAATATCATTATATACAATCATTCCCATAAATACGAACCCGAAGACATTGGCGGCAAAATTTAGAAATGCAAGCACACCTTGAGTATGATTTAAAATAGACACTACATACAATTTCCGATCAACATCAGTCGAATCAGGAAGACGGGCCTTGAACAGCATTCCAACTTCTGGCCTTTTAAGAACGTAAAGAGAATAGGAGCCCAGGGCGGGGCCGATAGGAAAAAGAAGAACGAATAACGCCCATGATATCTTCAAACATGCTGAATGATATTTTCTATTCTTAATTGCGTATAATATAAAGCCGATGACAGAGACAACGAGCATTATTACAATAAACTGGAATATAATAGCAAAAACCACCAATCCATGTTCTGTCTCTAACATAATGCGATTGAACGGGTTAAACACTCTCCACGTTCCTGCTAGTATAAACAATATCATAAACAGCAACACAATCTTGAATAGTCTTCCAAGTTTGTTCAAATCCTTGATGCCTATTGTAGATTCTTCAGCCACACAACACTCCTTTTTCTTATTACCTCGGCATCCAATACGGCGGGGAAATCCTGATAGCTCTTTCTATGGAATTATCATCCGCATCTCTTGTTTATCAACGAATCGATTTTTATCAAAATCTCCCTTGAGTTGTTTCCCGTCTATATATGTATAAACACCATATCCATGTCTATTATTCATTTTATAATGTCCCACATAAGTATTTCCATTAGAATATGTCATGGATCCTGTTCCATCACAGCATCCGTCTTTCCATTCTCCTGCATACTTCGTCCCGTCTGTTTTAATAATTTTCCCATAACCATTTCTGTCCCCATTCTTACATTGCCCAATATATATCGTTTCGTCAGGAAATATCATTATTCCGTGACCATTAAGTTTATTATTTTTAAATTCTCCTGTATATATCGTGCCATCTGGAAATGTTTGTACGCCCTGACCATTACATTCATTACTAACCCATTGCCCCTGATATTTAACACCCACATGATTAGATATTATTCCATATCCGCTTCTTGTGTTATCTTTATAATCTCCAACATACACCGTCCCGTTTGATTCAACATATTTTCCAAATCCATGATTTTGTCCATTTTTAGTTTGACCTACATATTTATCGCCATTTGAATATACGATTGAAATAATTTTAGGTTCGTTTTGTTTACAACCAACTATCGCTAGTATTATAAAACCAATACACGAATATATGCTTTTACTTTTCATTTTGGTAGGTAATGAAGTTTAAATATTATTTATTCTACCACCACCAATAACGCCGCGACGAATGCACCAGTTATAGCACGCATGATTCCTTATCTTTCATTACCCAACACGTTACGGGTCAGGCTGAGCCCACTGAAGGCGGGTGATTGCCTGAACCCGTTTGTTGGACAATTTTGATTATCTGATGAACCACAAACCAGTGATATCCGGTTCCTAACAAACAGAATATCCACAAGAAACTGGTAAAAAACCATGTGCCGGGAGAGGCTGAAATCTCATGATGTAGTATTGCCCAAGGCATGCTGACACAGAAAAAGGCTAAAAATGATAAGGGCAGAAGATGGACCATTGAGAGTATTCTCGATATTTGGATTGGCAAACGTTCCCATGGAATGAAAAACGGTATTGCAATGATCACGATTACATGCTTGAACCAAAATGGGACTGGGGGGTATTGTATAACGGAGCTAGCAACGAGTGCAATACCAGCAATAACGCCGCATACCCTGCTTAGTTTTATCCAATCAGGAAACATTGTATTTATTTTTATCTGTCCAACGAAACTGGTCAGGCTGAGCCCGCCTCAAGCGGGCGATAACCTGAACCGGATGGTTGAACTTTCTTTTTCAAAATCGCATCGACAATTGCTCTGATAGTTTTCATCTCGGCCGCTTCTTTGTCCGATATCTTGATGCCGAATTCATCTTCCAAAGCTAAGACAATCTCCACGTCGACCATTGAGTCGTAGTCCCAGAAAAAACTGAGCTCCTTCGAGAAGTCGTCATCATCTTTCATTCGGGAAAAATCCGCCTCGAATTGTTCCTCAAATATTCGCCTCACCCGGGCCGGAATATCCTTTGGGATTCCAAGTTTCGCGAAGTACGCCTCGTAATATTCGTCGGGATCCAGAGGGGGGCGACCACGAAATGCCTCCTCGACCTTTGCCTCAAATTGTTTCCGTGTAATAATGTGGCCTCCATCAGACCATCCGTATTTTCGCCCGAATATAATTAAAGGTATGGAGATTGCTAAACCAACAAGAATCGATAGCAATATGGCTATTAAGACCGGAACTGGAAGCAAGTAGTCCATTCATTATCTCGTATGACCAACGAAACGGCTCACGCTGAGCGAAGCGATAGCGTGAAGCCGGTGGCTTGATGCTCGCCTCTTCAATACATAATCATTGAGTTAAATACCGCGCCAATGGACAGGACGAGAGCAATATAGCCGAGGATTCTGTTTCCCCTGGCGAGACAGAGAATCGATAGCCCAACGGCAAAGACCGCAATGAGAAAGGAGTCGCGGTGGAGAATGGTGAGGATCTCGAGCATCGCCTCCCGTGGGTGCGAATGAACAACGTCATAAAGGACGTGGAGATGAAATGACATTGCGATGCTGAGGAGGGCAACGAGACCAGCCCAGATTGGTTTTCTCGGGCGTTTGATTTCTTCAGTCATCATCTCACCTCTTCATCGAACAGGAGGATGCCCAAGTCTACGATGTCTGCATCTGGTAATGAGGCTACAATGCCATCAGCCATGAAAAGTGAGCGTCATCATGTTCGATGGAAACATGGTGGCAACGAGCACAGGCGCTAATCAACACATCCTGCATGGGCACAGTCTTTCCCGCGCGCCGACAACGGTCTGCCAGGTTGAATGCCTTCTGCCAGACCTCCGCCGTAACGGGCAATTCCGTAAGAACGTCTTCCAGCAGCCTGAGGTTTCTCCTGTCACCCTCGCCCCCCACTCCATTCCAAAGTTCCAGCCGTATCGGCGGACACCAAGCGGCCTCCCCGGATTCCATCAAGGCTTTGACACGCGCCCGGATGACAGGATCGCCGGCGCGACGCAAAGCATGCACCCAGCAGGAGGTGTCGATAAGGATCATGCCGTCCTCCGGGCGAGACGAGCTTTACGCAGCGCCTCGGGAGTCATGAACGTGTTGCTTGTCCCCAGCACACGGGTCGCTTCGGCCATTCGCCGGCGCCGGTTGAAATCAGTCAGCGCCGTCAGCACGGCGGCCCGTTTCGTCTTGACGCCGGTCAATCGCATGGCATCTTTTAGTTCCTCAATGGGAATATCAATTGTTGTTTTCATGCTTCCCGTATACCATGGAATAAATTCTTACGCAAGCATTAAAATATCCTGTTTTTCCCGGATCGGATTCTTAGGCAGGCTGAGTTAATCGCAAAACCCCGGAAAGTTTGCCACGCGCAACGCGTTGCGAGCCCGGCGTTAGCCCGACAAGCAGGCTAATAGTGACGATATCCCAGTTCATTTCGCGAGCCCAACGTCAGTGCTGAGGATCTGCGAGCTTGCGAGCCGTATCCTCGGGCGCTTGGTTGGCTGAGAATATTTGATTTGTGGAATCCTGCATCAACACAATAATTGTGAAAACTCCGAGGACGGTCCCGAATGGCATCAGAATGCATTCGATTCCTGCTATGACCAAACAGAATAGGTAATGTTTGTGTCTGGCCAGAAATCGTCCTGCTGTGACTATGAATGCGGCAAAAATCCAGCCGACCGAGATGAAGACTCCCCCCATGATTGCGAACATCCAACCAATGAATGCCGGCGGGGGTTGTCCTGTTGGCTCCAGTTTCTCCGGAACCATGATCATCACCAGACCAAAGATCAGGTGAAAAAGCCCGAAGAGAGAAAACAGAGCCGTGAGTCCACCGACCACGTAGTGAAAAATGGAAAGCAGTTTGAGATGTTCAGCATTTTGGTCCATTTTTTATCCTTTTATTTCCAGCCAACGATTCAAATCTGGCTGAGCCTGCCGCAGGCAGGCGATAGCCAGCATTTGCTGGTTTTGCTTTCTTAAACTTTTGTCTTGTTATTGAAAGTCTTATTAAAAAACATGTCTTTAAGACTGAAGCATAATATGCATGCTGAAAACATGAGACAAATGATTCCAACGCCGTACATCTGCCAAGGTTCCTGTGGAATGTTATTGCCCCATATTCTGCCGTAGACAACACTGATGCCTCGGTATGCAAGAATAATGAGGTAGAGTCCCAAGATAAGGAACATAAAAGCAGCACCAAAGTATACAGGTTTGGATTTTTTCTTCGTATTCATTCTTTTGCAGAACGCTGACCGGCGGCGCTGACGCGCACGGGTTACCGTGTCGCGTCCGGCGCCTTGTTTGGCCTGTCATTTCCTGCGAAACACACAACGACTCTCGTCCTCCAAAAACGAAGCCATGGACATCAGATCGCGGTCGATCTTGTCGTTCGCGTCCCACGGCTCAAGTTTCCACCCTACAAAACGCCCTGCCTCAACATCTCCGACTTCGACATCATCGTGATGCAGGAGGCAAGTGGCCACTTCGCGAACGAATCCGTGGACGGACAAAACCCCATGCTGTTCGCCCCAAGCCTGCCGGAGTTCCCGAACCAGGTGTGCCATCGGCAGTGGCCCTTCCATCATGCGTTGATATGCCGCATCAGCCATTTCGCTTTGCTGAGACATGTTTCCTTCTGCCGAACTTATTATTATAACGCAAACTCTGGTCGGCTTATCCAGAATTATTAGCCTGATTAATTCATGAAACCTGCGGTTTCATTCATCATTGCCGTTGCTGACGTAAGCGAACAATTTATGTTATTATTATGGATTTAAGTTGGGGCCTGTCAACTCTTTATTCGGAAATCCCGGGAATCCCTTGCCATAGTCATTAGCTTTACATGCAGGTTTTAATCCTGTAATAATTTCACCGTATTGTCTTATTAAGAAAGGTAACAACAGCATGGCACGTTTGTTTGCTTATTGCCCGGTCATCCTCCTGGCGGCAGTGCTCACGCGGGACTGCCCAGCCGCAAACTATTCAATTTACTGGGGTGATATTCACAGCCATTCGTCATATTCTTTTGACGTCCCTTTGCACGGTTACACCAATTGCCCGCCGGACACGGCCATGGATTACGCCCGCTACACCGCCCGGCTTGATTTCGTGGCCATAACCGACCACGCCGAACTGATGCAGCCCGCCAACTGGGTCAAAACCAAGCTTTACTGCAACCAGAAGAACGATCCGCCGAATTTCGTTGTTCTGCTCGGATTCGAATACACCAATTCGCGCGATACCACCGACGCGGCCGCGGCCGGTTACGGCCACAAATGCGTGATTTTCCGGAGCGCCGCCGACGCGCCTTCCGATCCCATCCCGTCATATGGCCTGCACAGCGCTTCCAATGCCACGGAGCTGTGGGCGGCGCTCGACGGCTACGAGTGCATCACCATCCCCCATCATCCCGCGAAGGGCGCCTCCACCCACGAGGATGAATCCACCATCGACATGTCAACCGACTGGAATTATGTCAATGCTGCCTTCCAGCCGGCCGTGGAAATATTTTCAGCGCACGGCAACTCGGAAACCGCCGGATGCGAATATCCCGTCTACCGGTTCCAGGCCGACAAATCCGTCGACGCCGCCCTGATGCGCTGGACGCAAAGCCCCCATAACGCCGGCTACAAGCTTGGAATCACCGGTGGCACCGATAATCACCGCGGCACGCCCGGTGCGGTGGAGGAAATCACCAACAACGTGTCGGAATGGGAAGGCCCGTATACCGGCGGGTTGCTGGCCGTACTGGCGACTGAAAAGACCCAGGACGCCATCTACAACGCCATCAAAAGCAAGCGCACTTACGGCACCACGAGCGCTCGAATCCAGCTTTCATTTACCGCCGCCTACGGAACCAACCGCCTGGTCATGGGCGGCACCGCGGCTCACCGGAGCGCCTCACTGCCGTGCGTTCTGCATGTTTCGGCAAAGGGCGAGACCGCCGGCATCGAAAAAATCCAGGTAATCCGCAACGCGGCCCTGCTTTATGAAAAAACATACTCCGGCGTCACCTCCAATGATACGGTTATCCTGGACTATGTAGACGCTTCCGCGCAGGCCTGGTCGTATTACCGCGTAAAGGTTTACCAGGCCCCCACCTTGCGCGTTTATGGTGACAACAACACCAACACCCCGGTCATGACAACCAACGCGCCGGAGATTGCTTACTCTTCGCCCGTCTGGATCGAAGGCGATCATGCCACGCCCGTGACCGCCGATTTCGACGGCGACCGGCTGAGCGATGCGATGCTTTACAGCAACGGTGTATGGAAAGCTTGGCTTTCAGGGAACGGCTACGCCTTTTCAGGTGAGTTTCCGCTTGGCGGCGGCTCAGCCGGGAGGCCAACGGCCAGCGACTTTGACGGCGATGGGCTTGCCGATCCGGTGGTTGTATCCAACACAAGTTGGCAGGTCTGGTTTTCATCCTCCGGTTACAGGGGGTTCGGCCCTTACGATCTTGGCAAGGCCGGGATACCATTGGCAGGCGATTTAGACGGCGACCGCATTTCCGACCCGGTCATTTACAACAACGAAGGCTGGTTCGTGGCGTTTTCTTCCGGCAATTTCCAGATGACCGGCCCTTATGACTGCACGGTTTCCGACGGCATTCCCGTTCTTGCCGATTTTGATGGAGACCGTATTTCCGACCCGGCCATGTATGTTTCCGGCTTATGGTACGCTTGGCTTTCCACGGCCGGTTTCCAGGGCGCCGGTCCGTTCCCGTTAAGCACGGTTGCCGGCACTCCGTCGGCGGCGGATTTTGACGGCGACGGCAAGGCCGACCCGGGCGTTATTGACAGCAATGATAAATGGTACGTCTGGTTTTCCGCCAGTGGTTATTCCATGGGAGGACCATTCACATTGGCACAGTAAGCGCCTTGCCCACTTATGTATTGCCGACGTCCGGGACTTCGCGGACCGAGGGAGGAACTTCAAAGAAACCCTGGGGCTTGAAGCCGAAGAGCCCGGCAACAATGTTGCTCGGGAATCTTTCGCACCGGTTGCGGTAGTCCCTGATGTTCCCGTTGAAGAACCTGCGGGCCGCCTGGATGCGGTCCTCGGTGTTGATCAGCTCCCTCTGCAGCTCCAGGAAATGCCTGTCCGCCTTGAGGTCGGGATATTTTTCAACGACGGCCAGGAGCTGTTTCATGGCGTCCACCAGCTGCACCTCGTCCACGGCCTGCTCCTGCGGCGTGCCGTTGTTGGCAACGCAGCGCGCGCGAATTTCCGTGACGCGTTCCAGCACCGTCCGTTCATGGGCCGCGTACCCCTTAACCGTCGCCACAAGGTTCGAGATCAGGTCATAGCGACGCTTGAGCTCGGTGTCGATATTGCTCCACGATTCGCTGATGTAGTTCTTGAGGCTCACCAGCGCGTTGAACGTGATGACGGCGAAAACCAGCGGGATAAGAATGACTATAATTCCGATGATAACGGATGGTTCCATGGTCAGGCCCTTTCAAAAATATAATTCGGCAGGCGCGCGCGTATCTCCAGCAGGCGGCCTAGGTTTAATTCGATTCTATCGATTACCAGCTGCGAATCAAACACCATGGCGAGCGCGTTCCGCTCTATTTCGAAGGAAATATCCCTGTTTTCAAGCAGGTGATCCATCATCCTGGCGTTGCAGACGTCGTAGGCGAACTTCTTGTCTGGTGAGCGCACGCAGAAAGATCGTGAAAACTCGGCGGACTCAAAGTCTATGTCATCATGGCCGAAAGCCTGGGCAATCTTTGAAAGCAGGCCCTCGCGCGCGACGGTAAGCTCTGGAAAGGTTGCCGGCAGCTGAAGCGAGAACAGCGATAAGTAGCAATGCTGTGTCCTTGGCTGGCCTTTTGGACCGGCGGTTTGTATCTCGAAGTGGTAATCCGAGACGAGGATCTGATGCCCGCGGTAATATCCGGACAGGGTGTTGAAGAGATACCTGTTACCGCCCTGGGCAAGCTTGTTCAGAAAACCGTATTGTTCCGCCAAATTATAATTGTAAGATTCGTCAAAAGTCAATCCCAGCCTGGAAGCCAGGGCCCTGAAGGCGGCCATGCGCCTTTGTTTGTCAATGTAGATGGCTATCCCGATGCCAATTATCAAGACGATTACTATTATTACCGCCAGCGGTGCAAAATCAGAATCCATTTAAAAGTAACCTATATTCCCTCATACAAATGGTATGGACCGGCCATCACTGCTTCACCGTGTGCTTGAAAATAAAATCTACCACCGGCTTGGGGTCCGCGAGACCGTGCGGATGATGCCCCACCCCGGGCTTGGCGATCAAGGTGATATCGCCGCCCAGCTTGCGGTAACGGCTGGCCAGCAGGCCGGTATTCTCATCCCAGGGCACGGATTCATCCGCGTCGCCATAGACGTGCAGGATCGGGATCCGGGCGGCCGCCAGCGCCTTCAGGTTATCCACCGGGTTCTTGTCGTACGCCAAAGCTTCGGCTTCTGATTTAAAACCGAATGCTTCCATGACATTTTGCCATTCGACCTTATTGCATTGGGCTTTTCCCCTGCCCCCCGGCCAGCTGTGCATGTCGCAGACCGGGGCGTCGCCGTAAATGCACGCGACCTTGCCAGGATTGGCGGCCGCCCACTGGTAACAATAAAGCCCGCCGCGGCTGAGTCCGATCAGGGCGGTTTTTGCCGCGAACCCGTGCTCCCGCGTCAAATACCCGTAGAGCTCATTCCATTTTGCAACCGCCGCCGGGCTGCCGAACTGGTTTGGATAATTCAGGTAGACAATGTAAAAACCGCGCCGGAGCAGGGCGATTTCCGTCTGCGGGAACGCGTCCAAAAACTCACCTTTCCAGGCCCAGTAATTTCCCGCCAATGGCTTATCCGGACAAACAACGGTCGCCGGCCTGCCGCCCGCCTCGAAGCTGTATTTTACAAATCCCTCAAACCAGCGGGATCTTATCCCGGGCAAATGCATTTGCTTCCTTATCTGATAAAGTGGCGCATCAGGACAAACTGTTGCTCACAACCCGAGAAAGCCGGGGAGCGAGAGTTCGTAATAGCCGCCGGACGAAAGCCGGACTTTCCACGTGCCGGTACGGGCCTGCCACACCGCCGGGTCCGCCAAACGATCCCCGTCGTAATCCGCCGGTACCGGGCACCAGCCGGGCCCGCCAAGGTATGGGTTCAGCGTTACCGATGCGTAGCCGCTTCCGGAAAGCAGTATAGTCCAGGAAGCGTCGTTACTTCCCTCTTCCGTGCTCCCAATGGCCTGGTAAAGGGCGGGGTCGGCCTTACGGTCGCCATCGTAATCCGCCGGCACCGCCAGCTGGGCCGGGCCCCCCGCCCATTGCTCAAGCAAGGTTACTGCATAACCGGCTGAGGAAAGAAGGATACGCCATGATCCCGTGGCGGCCTCGTACACCGCCGGATCCGCCCGGCCGTCGCCGTCATAATCCGCCGGCACCGGAGAGCCGATCGCAAAGCTTGCAAGATTAACAAGCGCGGAACCGGCCGAAGAGAGCCTTAGCTCCCATTCACCCGTTGTCCGGTTGTACAGGCCGTAATCCCCCAGCCCGTCGCCGTCGTAATCCGCCGAGGCCGGAATCCAATCTGCTTTGCCGCTGAAATTACTGACAGTTTCAGACTGATAAGACATTCTTGAATGCTTGATTGTCCAGGCTCCCGAAACGGGATGGCACAAGGACGGGTCGGCAAACCCGTCGCCATCGTAATCCGCCACGGCGCCTGCGGCGCCAGGCACATCGGTCAGCCGGCAGCCGAGGGCCTTGAAGCAGAAGTTCACCGAGGAATCGTAGTCGGTAACGTCATACCAATAATTAGTGCCGTCAAAACACATGTAGCTTTGTCCAGGCGAAGCGGTCGCCCGGCTGCTCCATCCGGCAACGGCCATTTCCGCCGGCAGCGGCCACAGGTAATTTGGCGTATTCATGCCTACGACGACGGAAAAGCGGGTATTCCCAGACAGGGCAACCGGTGCATTCAGGGCAATCGTGTGATAGCCGGCAAATGACAATTCCGCCATTTGCACCGACTGCAAGAATCCGCTGCGGGGATAACCGGGGACCACGCCGGAATACAGGAAAACCTGGCAGCGCGCATTTGCGGAAGGCGTGTACAACCCGACCGCGCTAACAGAAACGGCGGAGGTGGCGGTGAAAATATTGGCGCCCCACGCGGCATTATTGCTGTAGCCGAATGAAGTAACCCAGCCCAGCGGGTCATACTGGTAATTGGCATCCATGTTGGTCGGGCTTTCCGTGCCGCAAAAAGACACGCCGCCCCAGAACGTGGGCTCATAATAACTCATGTAAAAATAGCCGCTTTCAGCCCAGTTGGTGCCCCAGCTGTTCTTGAGGATAAACGCGCCGTCGCCCGGCGGCTGGGCAGTGAAATTGGTGCGGCTGAACGCGTCATCCCACCCGGTCATGGCAACGGCGTGGTTCTGCGCCCGGTTCGTTCCTGAGTAATAATATGATTTTGTCGCGCCGGTGTATCCTGAGTCATTATAATAGAAGGCGATATATATTGCGCCGTAATCCATGACCGCCTGCTTGAGCAAGGCGTCGTCAAGCGTGCCGGAGCGCGAAATACAGTAAACCGCATTTACGTGCTTTTGAACCGGCAGTCCGGACGGACTGTGGCCGGGATCGGAATAAGGGTCATCAGCCTCGTCCACGGGCCCATCCCAGCGGGCCAGGTAGGCCGCGGACATTGTCCAGCCCCCGCCATCATCATAGCCGTAATCAAACCCATGGCGGTTGGCCAGGTTGTTGACCGAAAAATAACGGCTTTCCGCCGGCATGAGGCATGACTCCAGCGATCCGTAAGAGGCGAACGCCCAGCATGTGCCGTACGGGGACTGGTTGCGAACGGGAGTCACCCGGCCCAGGTCGCGCAGGTCATAGCGCAGCGGCAAGTTTTTGGGAGCAGTTTTAAAAACCGGCTTGTGGCGGAATGCTTCGGAAAGGTCTAACGGCGTCGGGACCAATCCCAGATTATACTCTCCGGCCGCTTCATTGCGCGCAGCCATTCCGGCCTTCCGGTCCATGAACTCGATAAAAGCCGGGTTGAGCGGCGCAACCCCGGGGCCCTGAAGATCCGCTGCCCCGGCAACCGCGCATAATCCAATAATCAATCCACTATAACACGCACGCTTCATGGCATGAAGTAATTCAATAGTTGTATCCAACCTGTTTTTCAAGAACATAATTTAACCATAATATTCGTGTTACGGGGAGGGATATTCGGCAACCGGGAATTCATATATGTCGAAACCGGCCTGGAGAGGTTTTTTACGGCTGGAATGTGTCATAAGACAGTTGGGATGTCAAATATGAGATAAAGGATAATGAGTCAATTCGTATCCAGCAACGTTCCGCCGGAAAACTTGACAAGGATTACCTGTTTTGTAACCATTCTTTTTTTTGGCCGTAATATCCAATAAATCAAAGAGTTATGTTATTTAATTCCGGAATAACCATGGTTTTGATGGCGTTTTACGCCTTTTTGCTTGCCGTACTGACGATTTACGCCTTTCACGCCTATCTTATGCTTTATCTTTATAAAAAGCGCAAGGCCTGCAATTCAACGGTTCCTCCTCCAAAAGTATGGCCAAAGGTTACGATCCAGCTACCCGTTTATAACGAAAAATACGTGGTTGAGCGCCTTATTCAAAGCGTATGCAAACTTGATTATCCGTGGGATAAGCTCGAAATCCAGGTGCTGGACGACTCAAATGACGAAACCCGGCAAGAAGCACTTAAATGGGTCGATTATTACCGCAAGCAGGGAGTTGATATCCAGTACATCCATCGCGCCAGCCGGCAGGGTTTCAAGGCAGGCGCGCTAAAAAACGGTTTGCGATCAGCCAAGGGTGAATTTATCGCCATATTTGACGCTGACTTTGTTCCCCAGAGTGATTTCCTGCAAAAAATGCTGCCGTATTTCAACGCGCCTGATATTGGCATGGTCCAGGCGCGCTGGGGTCATTTGAACGGAAATTATTCATTACTGACCAGAAGCCAGACCATATGCCTGGACGCGCATTTCGTCCTTGAACACGGCGCCCGCAACGCCCATGGAATTTTTATCAACTTCAACGGAACGGCCGGCATCTGGCGCAAGGAAACCATTGTTGATGCCGGCAACTGGCAGGATGACACCCTGACCGAGGACATCGACATTTCCTACCGGGCCCAGATCGCCGGCTGGAAATTTGTCTACGTGAATGACGTTGTTTGCCCGGCCGAGGTCCCGGCCGAGGTATACGGGCTCAAAAACCAGCAATACCGCTGGGCCAAGGGGGCCATCCAGGCCGCCATCAAGCTGTTGCCGGCCATCTGGAAAAACAAGAAGCTGACGCCGCTGATGAAATTCGAAGGCACGGTCCACCTGACCAACCACCTTGTCTTCCCGGTCCTTCTCCTGCTTGCCCTGATGCTGTTCCCGATGCTGGCCATCAGGATCAATGATCCTCACAACGACCTTTATTTCGCGGCAATTTCATTGTTCACGATAAATGCCTTCAGCTACCCCCTGTTTTATGTTTACGCGCAAAAGAAAATCTATCCGGACTGGAAAAGGCGCGTGTTGTTTCTACCGATACTCATGGCGGGCGCGATCGGGCTGACGGTGATCAATTCGCAGGCGGTTTTCAGCGCGCTGTTAGGGCGCAAAAGCATGTTTCACCGCACGCCGAAATACAACTTGGCCGACAGGCAGTTTAAGTCATTGGCCGGTAAAAAGTACCGCATCCGCTTCAACGCGACAGTGATAATTGAACTTGCCCTGCTTGCTTACATTTCCATCAGCCTTTTTTACGCCTTCAAGCACATCCAATATTTCGCGATTCCATTCATCATGTTCTACTGGGTCGGGTTTGCGTTCATCGGCGGCCTTTCGCTGGCGCATGCCGTCCGGCGCTGAGCTCACGCCGTCAGGTGGGAATATAATATCCTGATGCCAATGCTTATCAGGATCAGGCCGCCCGCCATTTCAAACTTGTTTTCAAATATATGGCCAAACCTGTTTCCAAGCCATACCCCGGCATAACACAGCGCAAAGGTGACCAGGCCGATCACGAAGGAAGGAAACCAGATCGATTCTTTTAAAAAGGCAAAACTTATCCCGACCGCGAGCGCGTCAATGCTCGTCGCCACCGACAAAACCAGGAGCCCCCTGGTTGACAGCAGCTTGCCGCAGGAATCGTTATTTTTTTTCGCGAGCGATTCATAAATCATCCTACCCCCTATGACAAAGAGCAAAACGAAAGCAATCCAATGGTCAAAAGAGGCGATGAGCGGTCGCAGGCTCGTGCCCGCCGCCCAGCCGATGACCGGCATGAGCGTTTGGAACGCGCCGAATGAAAAAGCAATCCGGAACGCGTAGGCCGCGCGCAGCGGCCTTGCGGCCAGGCCGCAGGCCACCGCGACCGCAAACGCGTCGCACGCCAGGCCAACCCCGATTAAAAGAATTGTTATTAAGCTCATATTCTGAGACATAGACTGAAGGGGGATCAGGCTGAAGGATGAGGAATCACTATCCCAAGACTCGGAGATTTATTATATTCATCTTCTCGCCGTATTCAGCCTCCAGCCCTGTTTACCTGATTAATTATAAAACTTCTCACTTTCTCAACATCCGCCGGCAGGATGAAACGCGCTGACTTTTTCCCCTTCAGCGCTTCAATCGCCGGGTGCGAAGCCGCGTTTTTCCCGATGGCGCGGGCGACCGCTTCCTTGAACTTCGCCGGATGCGCGGTCGCAAGGCAGACCATCGGCTCGTTTTTGTCCAGGAAACGCCTGGCAACGCGCGCCCCGACAGCAGTATGCGGATCAAGAATATATTTATTTTCACGATAACAGCGGCGGATCTCGGCCAATGTGGAATCATTGCCGGCCATGCCGGATAAAAAAAACTGATCGGGATGGAGCTGACCAGTGTCAGCCAGGCAAAACCTGCCCTCATCCGCGAACTTTTTCATAAGGCGGCGCACGACGGCCGGATCCCGGCCGGAGCGGTAATACAGGTAGCGCTCGAAATTGCTGGCAACCTGGATATCCATCGAGGGACTCCAGGTCCGCCTGACCCGCCCACGCGCGTACACTCCTTTTTGAAAATAATCAGAGAGAATTTTGTTGCGGTTCGTTGCAAGGACAAGGCGCGAAACGGGCAATCCCATGCGCCCGGCGATCAAGCCGGCGAAGATATCGCCGAAATTCCCGGTCGGCACGGCGAACCTTACCCTGCCCTTTCCGGTCAGGCTCTGGACCCGGAAAAAGGCGTAAAAATAGTATACAACCTGGGCAAGTATCCTCGCCCAGTTGATTGAATTTACGGCCCCGAGTTTTAACGACGCGCGCAGCCCGGAGTCAGCCAGGAGAGTTTTTACAATATTCTGGCAATCGTCAAAACTGCCCTTGATCGCGATGCAGAAAACGTTTTTATCATTCACGGTCGTCATTTGCCGTTCCTGGGCGGGGCTTACCCGGCCGCGGGGATAAAGGACGAATATTTTTATTTTTTTCTTTCCCTTTACGCCGGCGATGGCGGCGCTGCCGGTGTCCCCGCTGGTCGCGGCCACCAGGTTAAGGCCGGTATTAGAATGGCGCAAAAAATACTCAAACAGGTTGCCGAGCAACTGGAGGGCAAAGTCTTTGAACGCCAGGGTTGGCCCGTGGAAAAGCTCAAGCAGGTAGTAGTCCCGCAAGGCGACCAGCGGCGCGATTTCAGGGCAGGCAAACGTGGAATAGCTGCGGCCGATAATCCGCTTGAGATCGCGCGCCGGCAGGCTGCAGAATAAACGGATGATTTCAAAGGCAAGTTCCGGATAAGCGAGCCGCCCCCAGCCTTTCATCTTCCGCCGGGCATCCGGAATGCGCTCAGGCAAAAAAAGGCCTCCATCGGGAGCCAGGCCGCTCATGACCGCGGTCTCAAAATCAACCGGCGCGCACTTGCCCCTTGTGCTGATATATTTCATCTCTGGTTCCTTCCAGACCACAACTGGACCGGCTTGCCGTTGACGCTCTTCAGTTTCGGCATGGTCTGCAGGCTGGTTATTATGGCGCGAATTTTATCGCTGCTCGTCTGACTGCTCAATTCATCAAGCCAAATTTCCTCTATTAATGAATTATTAATCGGGCTGAGATCGTTTATGCCGGTGTCGCGCAAATCAAGAAATCTCAATGGCATGTTTTTTATGATGGATATATCCCGGACGGAGGTCCCGTTGATTTTTAAACTCTCCAGGGGCATCTGTTCCAGTCCTTCCAGGTTTTTGACCCTGGCATTGCGCATATCAAGCTCACGCAGCGACATGCCGCGCAGCACGGAAATATCGCGGACCGCGGTATCGCCAATATCAAGATATTCCAACGGCATTCCCCGCAGGGGAGACAAATCCGCAACATCCGTGTTACGAAGCACGAGCGACCGCAAAGGCATGTTGCGCAGCGGGGTTAAATCCTTGACCCGCGTCAAGCCAGCCGAAAGCACGGCGAGCTGCATATAGCACAAAGGTTTTAAATCGGAGATTTCCGTTCCGCTGATGTTTAAATGCAGCAGGGCTATTCCTGTCAGCGGCTTGATATCGCGCGCGGGAGTAAAGCTGATGTCAAGATTTTTGAGCGGCATCCCCTGCAAGGGCTGGAGATCGCTCACCTTCGTAAAAGCCAGGTTAAGCGTGGTGATGGGCATCTGGCTGAGGACTGAAATATCCTTGACCCTGGTGTGATTCAGGGTCAGCTCGCGCAGGTTCATTTTTTTCAGGGGGGTTATATCGGATAGAGGCGCATATACCGGGGCGTCAAGCCAGGCGTTATGGCGAACGCCGGCGCAGGCCAGCTGCTGAACGTCAACCAGGGTTTCAAGGCCCCTGATATCCTTCAGATGCGTTGATATGATTTCCGCCATGATAACCCGGCCGGAATCGTCTGTCTGCAAAAAAACCTGGCCCCCGCTCAATCCCGAGTTCTGCTCGACAAGCTTCGCGACAATTAATTCAGTCTGCTGGCGCGGTAATTTGGATGATTCACCCTGTTTTGCCAGCTGGGATGAAGGCGGCACAGTTTTTAAATGCGTGGTTATATCCATGTTGGTCATGGCATCCAGCACAGCCTCATACGTCCGCGCCAGATCGCTGTAACCGAACCTGGAACGAAACTGGGTGACCGCCCTGGTAAGCATGGCGCCTTGCCGTATCGGCTGGCGCCCGCTCCTGATCGATTCAAGGCAGGTGCCGGGATCGGGAATATTATTTTCACAGTCCAGCCCGGACAGGCGGAAAAGATACGCCAGCCCCTGCGAAGCGCGCCATGTGCTCACGTTTTTTGCGCGCTCAATGATTGCCTCGCCAAGCGGCCTGGCAAGCAACGGCCCGGTTCCGACCGCTGCGTCCAATGCCTGTTTGTAGTCGCCATCCTGCACCGCCAGCATCACTCGCATCAGGGCATATTCCGGGTCATTATTGTTTCCAAGGCGACCTGTTTTTTCCGCCAGCGCCAGATCTTTCAGCGTAATCACCCGCCGCAGGGTAATCGTGCCCTGTTCCTTCTTCCACACTTCCTCCGCCAGGACCATGTCGCCGCGGACATCGCGGATAAAAAGTTTTTGCGGTCCATTCGGGAACATAACATTCACCTCCTGGTCTTTCTGTGCCCTGAATGACTCAAGGATGATCCGGTCTGCTCCGGATGCTTTGTTAAGCATGGCCGCCAGTTTTTTGAACTCGGGCTTTGCAGAAATCAGAGGAAGGTCGGAAGACAAAATTTTCATGTGCAGCAGTGCGGCGCTGATATCATCCTCGACAATAATCATCCCAATTTCATCGGCGGCATGGGCAAGCTGCCGCTCGGATGTTTGCCGGCTGAGCCGCCTTTCGTTTTCAAGCCACGCGGCCTGCCTGGCCTGATAATAAAGCGCTTTACGTTTGCGATCCGCGGCAATCTCCTTCTCATACGGCCCATGGTATTTTTCATAGACCGCGGCGGCTTCCAGGAAACGGTTCCGCGCGGCGGGTGCGGCGGCGCTTTTATCCAGCGCCGCCAGCACTGTCTTCATCTCCGCGGCCACGCGGTCAAGCTTCCTGAGTTCCTGCCGTGCCAGGTCGGAATATGCCGTTCCCCGGGTCTCCTCGGCCAGTTTTGTAAAACGCGTAACAGCCTCGTTGAGGCCGGCCGGATTCTCCTTCAGCCAGGCCATGGTTTGTTTATATTTTTCCAAGGCCTTGCGCTCACGATCATCCCGGGAATCCGAAGCCCCCGGACCTGACTCGGGCAAAGCTGATTCAAGCGATTGAATGACGTTCGTTGCTTCAAGAGTTCCAAGGCCGGTTTTAGCTCTAAATTCTTTCAGCAGATTTAAAACGCTCCAGGAAACCGTAACCAACAGCGCGACACCGGCCGCGATGGCTAGCGTTTTCTGCAATAATCCGCCCGGAAGTCTCTTTTTGATAGTCGCCGGGCTTTCCGTGTGTTTTGATACGGCATGCTTCTGGTCTTTTATGACCTGTGACTGAAGATATTCCCGGACGCGGTTTTCGCGCGTCGCGCTGCGCCTGACCGTGCTGGCGATCTCCGGCGACAATATCCCTTGCGGCATCATTTCCGAGCGGGCATTGGAAAGATCGCGAATAGTTTCCTCCCAGTCTTTTTGACGGTCAGCAGGATTTTTTGCCATCATTTTTTCAATAAGGCATGCCGACCAGATGGAAATGCTCGGATTCACGTCCTGGGCATCGGGGATTTGATCGGTGATTTGACGGTCCATCACTTCAAGCGGTGGTATTGCTTCAAACGGCATGGTCCCGGTCATGCAGTGATAAAGCATTGCGCCGAGCGAATATATATCGGCCCGGCAATCCAGTTTTTCATCACCGCGCGATTGTTCGGGCGAAATATAATTAGGCGTTCCAAAGACACAATTATCCTTGGTCCTGGTCCACCCGGAAATCGACTTGACACTGGTCGCAAGCCCCAGGTCGGCCACCTTGACCGTGCCGTCGCCGTCAATGATAACGTTGTCGGGCTTGATATCGCAATGGACAATGCCGGCCTTCTGCCAGGCATATTTCATGGCCGATGATATGCTCAAGGCGCATAGCAGTGAATTTTCCTCGGAGAGATAGCGCTTGCGCCGGATCCAGGCCGCGACGCTGTAACCGGAAATGTATTCCATGACGAAATAGTAGACCCCGCTGTCAGATTTTCCGAAATCATAAACCTGGACGATATTCTGGTGTTTCAGGCCGGCGGTAATCCTGGCTTCGGCCATGAATTTTTCCACGTCCGCCGGATCAACCCCCATGGTCGGCGGCAGGGCCTTGATCGCCACGATCCGGTCAAGCGAAAGCTGGCGCGCCTTGTAAACGGTGCTCATTCCACCGCGGGGCAGAATTTCCAATATTTCGTAACCGTTAAATTTCGTATTACCCATGTGCCTTGTTAAACGCGATCATTATGCCACAGGTTTAAATTGATTTCAAATGTTCTTGCTTTAAATTTAGGTTCTGATATATTGATAAATAATAAGGAATGATTATGATTTTGATTTCCGGCCACAGGGAAAAAGTTGACGGACGCAGCATTGCGGGCAGGCGTTGCGGCGGGCAGGCCACGGTTGAATATGCCATTGTTGCCGGGGTAATGGTTGCGCTCGTGGCTGTAATGAGTCTTTTTATTACAACTTTTGGAGAATATGGCGAGCGCATACTGGATATGATAGCGTCTGATTATCCGTAACCTGTAACAAAAGGAGAATAATCCTATGAAATTAAATATCAAATCCCGGGCTGGCCAGGCTATGACAGAGTATATTATTATCGTTGCGATAATCGCCCTCGCGGCGCTGGCGATTTTCGGACTCTTCGGCGACCAGATCCGGAAAATGGTAGGAGGAGCGGTAACCGAGCTGGGCGGCGATCAAACCGAGGTCGATGACGCGACCGACACCAGGTCCGTTGATTATCTGAAAACACTCGGAAGCGATTCCACGCCGTAATATCGCACCCGTCCGGGATCAATCAAATTCGCCGATTATGTCTCTCGCAGCACGGTCAATTTGCTATCGAATATGTTTTACTCAACTGTCATTCCCGGTCTAATCGGGAATCCAGATTCATCCGTCACTGCCGGACCGGGTTGCCGCTTTCCCCCTACGCCCCTTAACGGCTGTCTTCGGGGGACAAGTCGCGGGAATGACAAGGCGGATGAACAAAACAAATATGCGCTAAATCCTTGCCAGGCCGGACAGGCCCGCCTGCAACGCCTGGCGCGTCCGTCCGCAACACTTCGCGTAGCGATGTGGGCAGGTAGCGACTGTGGGCAGGCCTCGCCCAGAGCGTCGCACTGTGGCGGGCAGGCCCTTGTTGAATCCTGCATTGTCATCGCGCTTATCTGCCTCCTGCTGGCAGGTTTCTTCCAGCTCTCCCAGCTTTACGCGGCAAAAGAAGTGAGCTTCCATGCCGCTTTTCGCGGCGCGCGCGCCAAGACCGTGGGATTCAACGACTTTATGATCGCCAAAGTGGTACGCATCTGCACCATTCCCAACGCGGGCAATATGACTTTCCCAGAAACCTCCGGCGGGCCGCTGGGCCAGATGGCTATCGAGCGCGGAATGATTCCTCTTTACCTTGCCTCCGACTGGCACATGCTGGACGGCATCCTGCAGTATGAAGACTGGGAGAACATCTATTGCAGCTACCCGGACGACCTTGGCACCACTTTCCGTTTTTCCGTGCAACAGGACATGGCCTTGCGATTTTTTCCGGAAGTTTTCGGGGCATTTTACGGCGACGACACGATGCCGGTTGGCTCCGAACTTGAAATGGATAACCACGCCCTGCTTTACCTTGAATGACAATAAGACAGGCACAAAGTGACATCCAACTTCGCCAAAGCTATGATGGACAAGAAGGCACAAAGGCACAAAGTGGCAGTAACTCATGGCTCTTCCCCAACATTCGGTCAGACCAGCCTGCAACGCCTGGAGCGCAGCGACTGCGGGCAGGCCTCGCCCAAAGCTTCGCATTGCGGCGGGCAGGTCCTTATTTTCCTGATCATGGTCCTTATGATTCTTTCGTTCGCGATCATCTGGAACTTCGACCTGCATAAAGTCATTCACCTGAAAATGCGCTCGCAGAACGCGGCCGATGCTTCCGCCCTGGCCGCCGCCCGCTGGCAGGGAATCACCCTGAACCTGATCGGCGACCTGAACATAATGCAGGCCGTCGCCCTGAGCGTTGGCGACTCAAACACCGCTCAACAGATTTCGGAAACACAGGCGCGGCTGTGCTACACCGGCCCGATCATCGGGCTCCTGGCGTCCCAGCAGGCCGCTAAAAATAATGGCATTTACGTCAACCAGTATTTCAGCGAGCGCCTTGCAGAGCACGCGAATTCAGTATTTTCGGACTACTCCGCGGTTTTCGCGGAACCCTATCCTGATTGCTGGCAGGAATACGGGACAATGATCATGGAAGTTGCCGATGCGGGCGTTGCGGCCGGCCCCGACAACGCCCGCCTTTACACCGATTATGCCGGCGGGCACGAGCTCCTGAACATGGGCTTTTACAACGCCGTGGCCGGGCAGGCCTGGTGCTGGTTTTACTGGTATGCGTACACACTCCTGCAAACCTACCTGGATTATCAGTCATGGCCGGATTTGCCCCCCCAGGTGCCGGAAACTCAACCGGAAAACAGCGAAATTTTCGGGCTTGGATTAACTACGGCTTCTACTCTCCCGGGAGGAGAAGCAACCGTTGCAGAAATGAACACGCTGCGCGAGGCAAGAAGCCTGTCCTCCCAAACCATCAGCAACTCCGTCGCCGCCGCCTCCGCCAGCTGGTATGTTTACCAGCCGTTGAGATGGAGCGACTGGGCGGTCATGAAGGATTCTTCCTTCCCGATTTTCCCCGAAAAACAGGTCCGGCCCCAGTACGATTATTCCGGCGCCGACGCGGTAACCCGGATTGAAGCCGTTTCCGAACGCCTGATGCCCAACTCCGCCGACCGCCGGATTTCATGCACCGCCGCGGCAAAACCTTTCGGTTACCTGACAACCGGCGAGGGAACCCAGATCAGACCGGACTCTTATCTGATCGTCCTGCCCGCCTTTCACGATGTCCGCCTCATACCGGTTGACGCCTCCTCTTCGCCCTCGGGAGGAGCCTACGACCTGGCCTGGCGCGACCACATTGAAACTCACCTGGCCGCTTACATGGACAGCGGGCTGGAAGGATTGAACGCTGACTGCTGGTATTGCCAGCAGCTCATTGCCTGGGAAAATGCCGCCTTCCGCCAGACGGGCATCGACTGGCTGAGCGACACGAACAACCACTGCCACAGATACGGCCCCGGCAGCGGTCCCGACGGGGGAACCAGCAGGGGACATTGAGGAAATGTAGAATGCAGAATGTAGAATGCAGGAATCAGAAGTTAGAGGCCGGAAGCCGGATTGGCCGATTTTTTCAACATAAAATTCGCCATGCTTTGTTCGGTGTTTTTCGTTCGTCATTCTGCATTCGTCATTCTGCCTTCTGCCTTTCTTCCGGCGGACAGGCCCGCCTGCAACGCCTGGAGCGTAGCGACTGCGGGCAGGCCATGGTGGAATTCACGGTCGCGCTGGTGGCCATCCTGGCGGTTGCGGTCGGCACGATTCTGCTCAATAAAATGGAACTGGCCCACATCTCTTCCATGGCAGACGCGCGCGCAACAGCTGGCGCGCAGGCCCTGGACGTGATTTATTACGTCCCGATGGGCGCCCAGTTCATAGCGGATTGGGAGGCCGGCGCCGATGATACCGCCTATACCAGCGATGACGAGCCAATACCGGACGGAACCGCGATAGCAATGATCGGGAACATTACCGCCAACGCCGACCTGGACACAATCACGGCGCCGACAAACGCCATATCAAGACTCCGGTCATTACCTGATATTGGCGAGTTTTACCTTGTCAAGGGGAGCGAAAGCTCGGAGATTGTTTTGCACAGCATTCCCGGGGTCCAACGTCTTTTCAGCCGCGAGCACGCCATAACCGTCGGAAGTGATGCCTGGCTTGTTTGGACCGGAGGCATATATTGAAAACTGGAAAATATCCCGGGATAATCCTGCTGCTCCTGGTCCTGGCGCCCCTGGCCACTTCTTCAGGAAAAGTCTTTTGGCAGCGTCTGGCGGCCAAAACCACCTCAATATTTGACACGGCCGGCAACTGGACGCAGATTTACAAAAGCCCGATGATCATCAACGGGGCGCGCGCTTCCCTGTCGGTATACGGCTGCGAAGATGCCCTGCGCACGGTGGCCGCCAGGCTTAAGCAGGGCTTCAGCACAAACAACAAAAACGACCTTGTGGCCCAAGGCCTTAATGAAAATATGGCGCAATTTGCAACCGCCGACGATAACCGGGTCACCTCCCTGCTGATGCTGGCCATGCCCGCTTCGGACCAGTCCGTTATTTTCGAGCTCAACCGTCCCCGGGAAGAGCATTCAAAAACGGCGCTTCCCTCCGAAAGCGCCGTTTTTGGCCGGTCTTTTCCCGCGGGATGCCGCCTTGAGGCAACTATCAGGAACGAGGAAACCCGAGCCTTGCTGGAAACCCTGACGAGCGTCTTGCCCCCGCAGCAGGCATTTAACGGCATTTCTGCATACCTTGCCGGCAACGGGTGGAGCGATATTGCCCCGGCGGCCGGCATCGGTTCCGCAAAAGCTTATTTCAGAATATACCAGCGCAAGGATATATTGTGCATTGTCACGGTCGCTCACGCCTTGCGTGAAAACAGAACCTGTGTTACTATTCTATCAAAGGAAATAAAAAGGAAATAATGCCGCCGTTGTTATTGTTAAAGACAAGGGGAACATCATGAAACAAAAAATCATCCTTCTCATCGCCATCGTGGCCGGGATAGCGGCTTTCTGGTTGACCGGAAAATATCTGCGCTATGAGCGCGAGCGTATCCTCGGCAGCGCAAAAAGGGTATTCGTCGTAGTGGCCGACCACGATCTCCCGGCAGGAACCGTTTTGAAAAATGTCGATCTTGCCAAGGCGCTTGTTTTCCAGAGCAACGTCGGCGGCCGCGCCATTCTCCCGGAATCGGCCAGGGAGATCATAGGTAAAAAACTTCTGTATAATATCGGCCGCGGCGATCCGATCCAATGGTCGGATGTTGATGTTCCTTACAAGGGGGAGGCGGGCCTGGCCGAAATGATAAACCCGACCATGCGCGCAATATCCATCTCGGTTGACGCCGTTGCCTCGGTCAGCGCCATGATCAAGCCGAACGATCATGTCGACATCCTCGGCACATTTTCCTTCCCCTCGCCCGCCAACCCAGCGGTCGTGGAAGCCGTGACGCTCACCGTCCTGCAGGATGTTACCGTCCTGGCCACGGGACAGACCATGGCCGACAAAATCGGTCGTACCGGGCGCGCGGAAAGGGCCCCGCGCGGGTATAATGCCGTCACTTTCGAGGTAACGCCCCATGAGGCGGAATTGCTGGTGTTCGCCCAGTCCGTCAAGGGCAAATTAAGCCTTGCCCTGCGCAACCCGGCCGATGTGACTTATATCACCGATATACCCGCCATCAACTTTGAACACCTCCAGAAACAACTACCTACCCTCAACCAGATCCGGCAACGCGATATCCGGCACAAGAAAGACATCTGACCTGTATAATCCCATGGAAAGCGAATCCAAAAAGAACGATATCATCAAGCTGGAAATCCGGAGGCCCGACCACGCTCCGGACGTTTATGAAATCGGCTTCGGCGTTTATCCGGTCGGCTCGGAAAAAGGCAACAAGCTCATTATTCCTGACAAGGCCATTGACGGCCGGCACGCGATCCTCATCTTTCACCGCGACGGATTCTGGGTGGAAGACCTGAACAGCAAGGGGGGAACTTTCATCAACGGCGTAAAGGTGGTCGACCGCGCGGCCTATTCGCCCGGCCAGGCGATCCGCATCGGGTCCTGCCTGATAATCGTCCAGCCTTCCGCCGCCGTTACCCAGATGATTTCATCAAAGCAGAAAGCGGCCGAGTCCCAGCCGATCCACGGCAAGGCGCCGCAGGCGGGCGAGGCGGAACACAACCTGCACCTCCAGAAATGCGAGATTAAAAAACAAATCCACTCCGTCCTCCTGGAAAGGCTGGATATCAAGCGCCTGACCGCCACCCATATCAAGGAAGCTGAACTGCACAAGCGCACGCATGAAACTCTCGAGGAAATCGTCAAGGAAATACGCGGACGCCTGCCTGAATGGATCGACTCCAAGGCCCTTATCAAGGAAATATTCGACGAGGCGGTCGGCCTCGGGCCGCTGGAAGATCTGCTGGCCGACCCGGAAATTACCGAAATCATGGTCAACCGCAGCGACCAGGTCTACATTGAGAAGAAAGGCAAACTCGTAAAGAGCGATCTCATGTTCATGGATGACAGTTCCGTGCTGGCCATTATTGAAAGGATCGTGGCGCCGATTGGCCGGCGCATCGACGAGAGCCAGCCTTACGTGGACGCCCGCCTCAAGGATGGCTCGCGCGTCAACGCCATCATCCCGCCCCTGGCGCTCAACGGCCCGTGCATCACCATCCGCAAGTTCTCCAAGGAACCGCTGACCATGACCGACTTGATCCGTTATGGAACAATCACGCCGGCAATGGTGGAATTTCTCCATGTTTGCGTGCTGCTGCGCAAAAATATCGTGGTTGCCGGCGGAACAGGTTCGGGCAAAACCACTTTCCTGAACGTGCTCGGCTCTTTCCTTCCGGAAACCGACCGGATCGTCACGATCGAGGACGCGGCCGAGCTGCGCCTGACCCAGCCGCACGTCATCCGCCTGGAGTCGCGCCCGCCCAACATTGAAGGCCGCGGGGCGATCCTGATCCGCGACCTGTTGCGCAACGCGTTGCGGATGCGCCCCGACCGGATAATCATCGGCGAGTGCCGCGGCGGCGAAGCGCTCGACATGCTCCAGGCCATGAACACCGGCCACGACGGCTCCATCACCACCGTCCACGCCAACACTCCGCGGGACACGATCGCGCGTCTGGAAACCATGACCCTCATGTCGGGCATTGAACTGCCTTCGCGCGCCATCCGCGAACAGATTGCCGCCGCCATTCACCTGATAATCCAGACGGCGCGCATGAGCGACGGCTCGCGCAAAGTCACCCACATAACGGAAGTGGCCGGCCAGGAAGGCGACCGCATTACCATGCAGGATCTTTTTGTGTTCACCCAGACCGGGATTGACCATAACGGAAAAGTAATAGGCGATTTCAAATCAACGGGAGCGGTTCCAACCTTCATGGAAGAAATCGGCGTTCGCGGCCTTTCAATAGACCGGAGCATGTTCATGCCGCTCTAAAGCAGTAGTCAGTTATCAATAAGTCAGTAGCCAGCAATCAGAAGTCAGCATCGCCTTGGTTAAAAGTATAAAGAAGAAATATCATGTTTTTACTCTATATTATACCGTTTTTATACTTGGTCTGCTTTGCGGGGCTGACATATTATATCATGCAGATCATCCGGGCTGGGGCCGAAACATACAACAAGGTCCATACCGAGGAAACCTCCCGGCAATTCGCCGATATTTTTCTTTTTATCCCGCCGCGCCGCATCTCCGAGCTGGCCTGGTCGGTTTCGGTCATAGCGTTCCTTTTTCTGTTCCTGGTCACCAGCGACTTCAACTCACCGGCCGGCGCCATCCGCGGACTGTTCCTCGGCGGGCTGGCCGCCGCCCTGACGCTCAACCTGCCGCGCTGGTACCTTGCGTTCATCAAGAGCCGCCGCCTGGAGCAGTTCAACGAGCAGCTGGTTGACGCGCTCATGACCATGAGCAACGCCTTGCGGTCGGGGTCAAGCATAATCCAGGCTTTCGAGCATATCGCGCGCCAGAACCAGCCCCCCATTTCCCAGGAATTCAACCTTTTCCTCCAGGAAACAAGGCTCGGCGTCAAATTTGATGACGCGCTCGCCAACCTGAACAGCCGGGTCAACAGCGAGGACCTGACCATCATGATCCGGGCTATTGAAATCGCGCGCCAGACCGGTGGAAATTTGACTGAAGTTTTTGACAAAATTTCAGCCATAATCCGGGAAAGGATGAGAATCCAGAAAAGGATCGTGACCCTTACCTCTCAGGGACGACTGCAGGGGATTGTCGTCGGGATCATGCCGGTTTTCCTGGTAGTTGCCATGTTCTTCCTTGACCCCAAGATGATGTCAGCGTTTTTCACGGCGCCCGTCGGCATCGTTATCGCCGTTGCGGCGCTGATCATGGAAATTATCGGTGCGCTGTTCATAAGGAAAATTATCAATATTGATATCTGATTAAATAAGGCACACAGGCGGGCAGGCACGAGATAAGAGATGCGAAAGAATGAATAATTTTTTAACCAATATTATTGAAACCGGCATCGCCCTGCTGGCCGCCGTGTTTTGCGCCGGCCTGGCCTGGCACATCGCCCAGACCGCTTCGGCCATCACCTACGTCACCCTGGCCGACGGCCGCAGGCAAGAACGCCGCCTGCCGGTCCTGCTCCGGATTCTCCTGCCCCTGACTCCCGTGTTGGCACAATATTTCAACAAGTCCCAGTTCAAGCGCATGCGCGAACGCACCGCCGTCAAACTGGTTTCAGCCGGCTTTGACGATATCATGGCGCCGGAAATGTTCCTGGCGCTCAGGGTTTTAATGCCGCTTGTCATCGGCCCGCTCCTGGCGGCGTTCGTAGCCCTGCTGTTCGCGGTGCTCCAGCAGCGTTTTGCCGGCCATCTCGGCAACCAGGCCCTATTATTCGCGGGCGCGGCCATCCTGTGGTCCGCGGTTTATCCCGGCCAATGGCTCAAAACAACCATCGCCGAGCGGCACCGGCAAATACTTAAGGCCATGCCTTTCGTGATTGATCTCCTGACGCTCTCGGTGGAGGCCGGCCTGGACTTCATGACCGCGCTTAAAAACATCGTGGAACGCCGCTCGCCCGACGCCATCGCCGAAGAGTTTTCGCGCATGCTCTTTGAAATCCAGCTCGGGAAAACCCGCCGTGCGGCGCTGCAAAGCCTGGCGGACCGTATTCGCCAGCCGGATATTACATCTTTCGCCAACGCCCTGATCCAGGCGGACGAAATGGGAGTGAGCATCGGCTCAATCCTGCGGATTCAAGCCGGTGAAATCAGGGCCAAGCGTTTCATGCGCGCCGAAAAGATGGCTAATGAAGCTCCGGTGAAAATGCTTTTCCCGTTGGTGGTGTTCATCTTCCCGGTGGTGTTCCTGGTCATGCTCGGCCCGATCCTCGCGCGCATGCTTCAAAATATCATATAATCCGGCAAGCGTGGGAGACGCAGTCGCCTGGTTCATTTCCTGACCGGGTTAAGCTTGAACACTTTCAGCGAATGGAAATATACCCTGGACATGAATACTCCCAGCCCGAAATAACCGGTCATCGGCGGATCTTCGGCCGTCCGCGTGTATAGCACCAGCGTCCCGTCAAGGTACATGCACTGAAGTTTGCCCTCCACGATCCACACCCCGGTTCTCCTGACGCCGGCCATGGGATCCTGCGTTCCGGTGATTCCGAAAGTCTGCCAGTCGCTGGTGCGCTCGATGCCGCATGATTTTCCGCCCCATCCGAAATAGCCCGCCAGGTAGCATTCCTCTTCCCTGCCCAGATTTTCCTTGGATAATACATTCTGGCCCCAGAACAGGTTGGCATCGTGCGGACACGCCGGATCCATGGTGAACTCCGCCTCAATCGCGAATGGCGCAAGCACCGGAACCTTTAACCATAATATTCCCCATTGCTTTCCGGCAGCCGCTGCCTCCGGCGAGAGCGAAATGACAACGCCATTATTTTTCGGCGCGGCCACCACCCCGTCCGGAAGCCACCAGCGGGAAAGGGCGGCCGGCGAAAAATCGGACTTGAAAAGCAACCGGGACTGCTTGCGGGCCCTTTCCAGAGGTTTCATCTCCCACCCGCCCGATGAAAACATGATTATCCATTCATTACCGGCCACGCTCCTGACAGCCGGATCTGCTTTGCCGTCACCGTCATAGTCGGCCGGGACAGGAAGGTATCCTGATCCGCCCATGGTCTGCGTTAACGCTATTTGAAGATAACCGATGCTTGAGAGCTTGAATATCCAATAGCCGCTGTTTTCGCCGTATATCCCCGGGTCGGCAAGACGATCCCCGTCGTAATCCGCCGCCACGGCCATGTAACCGGTGCCGCCCAGAAAGCCCGGCTGCTCAACCGGATAATATCCGGCCGAAGAAAGCAGGACAATCCAATCGCCCCTTGTCCGCTGATACGCTCCCGGGTCGGCCAGCCGGTCGCCGTCATAATCGGCCGGCATGCCGCTGTAGCCGCTTCCGCCCTGGGTTTGCGGGAAAATCCATACGGCGTAATTATATGAGGACCTGAGAATGTACCATGTGCCGCTTGACTCCTGGTACACGGCAGGATCAGCCAGCCGGTCACCGTCATAATCAGCTGATACCGAAGCTTTCCCCGGGCCGCCGAGACCGTTCAGGGTGGTTGCCAGCAGGTGATAACCCGACCCGGAAAGCTTCACCTTCCATGTCCCGGTGGCCTCATCATAGACCGCCGGGTCCGCAAGCCGGTCGCCGTCGTAGTCGGCGCTGACCACCGACGACGCCGAGGAAGCTTGTGAGGTATTTGTCGTCCAGAGCCATTCAATCGTGGAATCGCTGTTTAAGGTAAACAGCCCGGTATTGGTGCCGGTTCCGGATGCCGGGACGCTGCCGCTGCCAATCCAGCCTGTGCACTCGTACTGGGTTGTTCCCGATGTCACAGGTGAATCGGTAATATAACAGCTCATTGAAGCGCCGTGATTATTGGTTAAAACGCCCACCGGAGGATAGGCGGTGCCGTAAGGCGATGTAACCGTGAGGGTATGCGTATTGGTGCCAATATATTCCAGATAAGTCACCTCGCAGGCCACCCTGGCCGCGGTGTAACGTATGCGCATGTAACCGTTTTCGCCCCAGGAAGTATTCCAGCTGTTCCTTAATATCCAGCAGCCGCCGCCGCCTTCCGGCGGATTATCATCCCAGCCGACAAGTGAAATGGCATGGTCGGTGGAAGTGTAATAACAGGGGGTGGCTGAGCAACTGGTGCTCGTGTTCGTGAATATGCCGCTGGCGTAATTCTGGAAATCCGTGGTCACGTCAACGGCGGCGTCAACCACGCCGTAGGTCATTATCGCCGCCTTGATGGCGTCAATGTCGTTGCAGGTTACCCGATGCCAGGCCGAGAATTTGGTGACCGGATCGGACCAGTGCGAGCAGCTGCCGGGATCGGTTTCGGTATAGGGGAAATATGATTCAAGGGTGACGCCGTTGGTGACAAGGGCCGATAGTTCATAATAATCGTAATCCGCGCCGTCGCAGCCGTAAAAATGTGTATTATATTCAGGCAGCCTGCCCAGGCACCAGATAATATATGATTCCGAGAAGTTCACGCAATTGGAGTCATAGAGGCCCATGGCCCAGTTGTACG
>Ga0351965_1046_pt1 | contig 36152 bp, 27 predicted proteins | sample TotcelT113001K13_FD_206839 | JGI IMG/M metagenome (GOLD analysis project Ga0351965, IMG submission 206839) | Enriched cells from coal bed in the Powder River Basin, Montana, United States - Total cells T11 rep3 HSBNCT.T11.300.1.K13 ... | reverse complement strand
GATGCCTCTTTCAACGGCGTGTCGCAAGTCCATCCCGTCAGTCGGCTGCCCAAGGAGTACGCCGGCTTTCCCAACGGACACCGCGGTTCGCACCAGTTCCTGATTGACGATTTTATGAAGGCGTGCGTAAGCGGAAAACAGCCGCCGAACAATGTCTGGCAGGCCGCGCGCTACCTCGTGCCCGGGTTGATCGCGCACGAATCGGCAACGCAAGGCGGCAAGCTGCTCGAGGTGCCGGATTTCGGCGATGCTCCAAGCAAATTTTAACCACGGATGGACAGATGAACACTGATGGTAACAAACTTATAAGTGTAGATTTGACCGGTGATATAATCGCATGTGCGATGGAAGTGCTGAATACGCTTGGGCACGGCTTGCTGGAGAAACCATATGAAAACGCGCTGGTCGTAGAATTCAAATTACGGAAAGTTGCATTCCAGCAACAGCCGCGATTCGAGGTGAAGTATAAATCCGTGTCCGTCGGCGAATATGTGCCGGATTTGATTGTCGCGGATCGGGTTGTTGTAGATGCCAAGGTCATTGAGACAATCACGGATAATGAACTGGGGCAGATGCTTAACTACCTTAAAATTACCGGCCTGCGGGTTGGATTGATCCTGAACTTCCGGCGGGCAAAACTGGAATGGAAACGCGTGGTGTTATAAGTCAAGTTATAATCCTTGATTGGCACTGATATATATTAATCATCCGTGTATATCCGTGTTTATCCGTGGTAAATTTTATGGAAACCAACCGCAAAAGACTTATCAAGGCGCTGAACGGCCAGCCGGACGGCACGCCTGTTTATGCCGTCTACGACTGGTTTGTAAAAAACAGGCCCGCGGTGGATTGGCAGATGCTTTTTGATCTGGGGCTCGGTCAGATTAACCATGCCAATCTTATCAGGCATGAGCATCCCAATTTTGAAATTATTGAAAATACGTCAAGCCAGGACGGCAAAACGCGCAGGGATGTCCGCCTGGTTACCAACAAGGGCGAATTACGCGAATGGTACCTGGGCGAATGGCGCCAGGAGCATTTTATCAAAACCCCGGAAGATTACCGGATCATGAAGCACGCCCTTGAAGGCGTCATGGTTTTTGCCGATGACAAGCCTTTCCTGGAATCCGAAGCAGACATCGGCGAACGGGGAATAACCATCGGGCAAATTCAGGGCCTCGGATCGGGACGCACGCCCTTGATGGTGCTGCAAATAGACTGGGTCGGGTTGGAGCAGTTTTCCATGGACCTGGCGTACGAGACGCCCGAACTGTTCGAACTCATCGAGGTGATGAATAAAATCAAGCTGGAGGAAATACGCCAGGCCGCCAGGACTCCCGCGACCCAGGTCAAGCTGTGGGAAAATCTCTCGATTGACACGCTTGGCCATGTTCATTACCGGCGGCACCAGGCGCCGCTGTACAGGCAAATCCTTGATATTTTGTGTGACGCCGGCAAAAAGCTGCAGGTGCATTATGACGGCCGCTTGAAAGTTATTTCGAAAGATATCGCCGCCCTGCCGATTGACGGCATAGATTCATTCACCGAACCGCCGGAAGGCGACATGTCCACGATCGAGGCCCGCCGGGCCTGGCCAGAAAAATTCCTCTGGCAAAATATCAACCTGAACTGGTACCTCATGTCTGAAAAGGATCTGGCGGACAATGTCGCCCGTATCGTCAAACAGGCCGGCCCCGGACGGCACTGCCTGATGATCAGCGAGGACGTGCCACAGAACTGGCGGGAGTCTATCCCGTCAGTTCTTAAAATAATCAGGGAAATCAGCTGATGGGAGAAAAAACAGCAATGATAAATTCAGCCGCGCCGCTTGCAACCCGTGAACTTTATTGCCCATCGCACTTTGGAAACACCTACGAAGCCACCCTGACCGGGGAAATGACCGACCTGCTAAGGGAGGCGAAGTTCTGGGGCTTTAACCGCTTTTCGGACTGGTTTGACACCATCGACCTTTACGATATCTACACCAAAAAGCACAGTCTCTTCAACATGCCGGAGGCAATCTGGGAGCGCAAGTTCAGCAATTTCAAGTGCGCGGGCAAACAGGGTTTCGAGCTGGGCCTGGTCGTGACTCCCAATCACGTTTTTTCCAACCAGGTTACACCCCAAAACGAGGCGGAAAAAACCGGCCATTTTTTCGGGCAGCTGGTCTGCCCATCAAAGCCGGGTGTTAATGAAATTATCATCAACAACTACCGCAACCTCTTCAAGGATTTCAGGGAGCGCGGCCTGCGCCTGGGCGCCATCTCCGGCGGAGCTTACGATTACGGCGGCTGCGCGTGTGAAAAGTGCAAACCATGGATTGTCGCGTTCGGCAAGCTTTTCAAGCAGATCGCCGAACTGGCTGAGGAATTTTTCGGTTCCATCAGCGTTGAGCTCTGGGGCTGGTGGTGGACCGACGACGATCACCGGGATTTCACAAAATGGGCCGATGCCGAAGCGCCCGGATTCTTCAACGCCATGGCCTTCCACCTACCCTACGGCGTCACCGACTACGCGCTGCGGCCAATTCCGCAAAACTGCGCGGAAAAAGCGTTTGTGCACATTGCCTACGGCGAGAAAAGCAACCGCGACTCCTACTCCCACTTTGGCGCCAACATCGCCCCGGTCCGCCTTGAAAAGACCGTAAAATATCTGTTTTCACGCGGGGCCGCGGGATTCCTGGCCTATTCCGAAGGAGACCACGACGATATTAACAAGGCCATTCTCGGGGGGCTTTCTTCCGGACAATATGCTACCGCCGACGAAGCATTGAAAGCCTATGCCAAGCGCCATTTTGGCGGCAGCCCCGCAGGCTGGAGCGAGCTTTTGCACCTTATGGGAGATTTTGAGACGATGGAAACCGCCAAGTGCCGGAAACTTTTTAAGAAGCTGGCGCTGGGCGCCAGTGTTACCTGGAGGTTCCAGCAGGTTGAAGAGAGGCTGAAAATGGCCGAGGCGCAGCAGGCCGCCCTGGCCGAAAAGGATTGGACGCTAAAACGCATTGCCGCGGCAAAAGCGTTCATCGCCGCGAAGGAAAGACTTTATCGCAATGTCTGGCGGCTCGGACTGCAGCGTCATATCTTCCGCTTTGAATCGCGCATGCCCGACTGGTACGATGATTTTATTAAAATGGATGGCTCAAAGAAATTCGAATCCGTCATTGATAAAAACGAGCAGGCGTAAGTAAAGATTAAAAATATATAAAAAGGAAAGTATGAAGAAAATAAAACATAAAAAAACGCTTCGCGCGGGAGTCGTCGGCGTCGGGCGCGGCAGCAGTTTCACCGGCGAAGCGGCAAAAGCCGCCGGATTCGAGCTCGTGGCAATTTGCGATACCTGGGAAGAAAGACTCAGGGAAATCTGCGCGCAAAAGAAGGTTTCCGCCTACACCGACTACGACAAATTTCTTGAGCATGACATGGACGCGGTGGTCCTGGCGAATTATTTTCACCAGCACGCCCCCTTCGCGATCAAGGCCCTCAAGGCCGGCATGCACGTCATGAGCGAAACGGCCGCCTGCCACACCCTCGGGGAGGGCGTGGAACTCATCCGGGCGGTGGAAAAGAGCGGCAAAACCTACATGTTCGCCGAAAATTACCCATATATGAGCCACAACCAGGAAATGCGCCGCCTCTTCCAGACCGGCAAATTCGGCACGTTTCTTTATGGAGAATGCGAATATGTCCATCCGATGATAGCGGATGAAGCCAACCGGATATCGCCGGGAATAAACCACTGGCGCAACTGGATTCCCGGCACCTATTACTGCACTCACGGCATGGCGCCGGTCATGTTCATCACCGATACCTGGCCGGTGACGGTGAACGGGTTCATGGTCCGCACGCCCCCGGATAGCCCCGAATGGCAGCTCAAGGCGAGATCATCCGATATAGCCGCCATGATGTCCGTGCGCATGGACAACCAGGCGGTTGTCAAGCTGCTGCAGGGAGGATTGCGAGGCCATGATGTCTGCACGCGGATTCACGCGGCAAAAGGTTACATGGAGGGCCGGGGCGGCCAGGTGACGTTGCTGAGACAGCAATGGTACGAAAAAAGAAAATATCCCGAACATATGACTTACACCCCGGATTTCCCGATCTTAGGCGAACTGGCGAGAAAATCCGGCCATGGCGGCGGTGATTTCTTCATGCTGTATCACTTTGCCGACGCCATCCGCAAAGGCGCCCAGCCCTACCTGGATGTCTACCGAGGCGTGGCAATGTCAATCGTCGGCATCCAGGCCTACCGTTCCGCCCTGGCGGACGGGGCAACGGTTGAGATCCCCGACTTCCGCCGGGAAGCGATCCGGAAGAAATTTGAAAAGGACGACTGGTCACCGGACCCGGCGCGGCGAAAGAAAGGCCAGCCATGGCCGAGCGTTGAGGGAAACAAAAAGCCTTCGGCCTTTGCCCTGAATTACGCGCGGAAAATCTGGAAAAAATCCGGGTATAAAGGAGAGTAATCGGAAGGAGGAAGGCGGAAGTCAGAAGGCAGAAACGGATTTTGCGATTTGCCATATTCTGACTACTGACTTCTGAATCCTGAATTCTAAATGAAAATGAAACCATTATTTGAAGTCAAAGCGGTTGACCGCGAGTTTTATGAAAGGCGCCTGCGTGACTGGCTGCCTGATAAAATCATTGACATCCACACCCACGTCTGGCTGAAGCGTTTCAATAAAAAAAAAGACCCGGACGCGAAATCCAGGACCGTATCGTGGCCCTCCATGGTCGCGGACCAGAACCCGGTGGAACATCTTGTGGAAACCTACAGTTTGATGTTTCCAGGAAAATCCGTCACGCCACTCATGTTCACCACCATCGTCCCCGACCAGAAACTGGACGAGGCCAATGATTATGTCGCGCGAGCCTCGCGAGAAAATAAATTCCCAGCGCTCATCTTCTCCCATCCGCGCTGGAACAGCGGCGAATTGACGCGCAAAATCAAGGCTGGTGGTTTTCTTGGCGCAAAAAGTTATCTGTCACTTGCCCCCGCGTATCTGCCGGCGAAGGAAATAAGGATCTTTGACTTTTTCCCCCGCCACCAGCTGGAAGTATTGAACAAACACGGCCTGGTCATGATGCTCCACATCCCCCGCGACGGCCGCCTGCGCGACCCGGTCAACCTGGCGCAGATGCTTGAGATTGAGGAACGATATCCCAACATCAAGCTGATCATCGCCCACGTCGGCCGGGCCTACTGTCCCGAGGACATTGGCGATTCGTTCAAGGTCCTGGCAAAGACCAGGAAAATGTGCTTTGATTGTTCCGCCAACACGAACGCGGAAACTTTCCGGCAGCTGCTGGAAACGGTCGGCCCGAAGCGGGTGCTGTTCGGCAGCGACATGCCGATCCTGCGCATGCGCACGCGCCGGATCTGCGAAAACGGTTTTTACGTCAACATAGTGCCCAGGGGCATCTACGGCGATATCTCCGGCGACAAACACATGCGGGAAGTGAACGGGCAGGAGGCTGAGCGCCTGACGTTCTTCATGTACGAGGAACTGGACGCTTTCCGCCGCGCGGCGCACGCCGTTAAATTGAGCGCGCGCGAGGTGGAGGATATTTTCTATAACAACGCCCGGCAACTGCTGGCAAAGAAATAAAGAAGCTACGCACCACTGATAACGGATAGTACGGATAACAGAGGCACGGTTAAAAAGTTTGACCCTTATCAGTGTAATCCGTGATATCCGTGGTAAAATGTCTTCGGATATGGTGTTTGAGCAATGGCGAAATAATACAAAATTAAGAGGATAATCATGGGAATCAGCATTGGACTGGTCGGTCTCGGTTCTTTCGGAAGCTGCTTCGCGCCACTGTTCAAAAGTCATCCGCTGGTGAGCCGGATCGCCCTTTGCGACCGCGAGCCGGAACGGATCAAGAAGTTTGCCGATGACCCGTTTTTCAAGGACAAGTTCAATCCGCGGGACACATTTGAATCCCTGGACGACATCTGCCGGAGCGACCTGGACGCCCTGGTGATCATCACCCAGCCCTGGCTGCACGCCCCCCAGTGCGTGCAAGCCATGCAAGCCGGCAAGCATGTCTACAGCGCCGTGCCGATCATTTCCATCCCGGACGATGATGAAATCCTGGACTGGTGTGACAAGATCATTGCAGCGTACAAGAAAACCGGCAAATATTACATGCTGGGTGAAACGACCTATTATCGCCCCTCGGCCATGTTCTGCCGCCGTATGGCGGCCGAGGGGGCGTTCGGGGATTTTATCTACGCCGAGGGCGAATACTTCCATGATGTTGACGCCGGCTGCAGCCTGCGCGAGGTCCAAAAGAGCCGGCTGGCAAGCAAGGCCGGGCAGGAATGGATTAAGATCAGGGAAAAATACGCCGGGAAAAAACTCAAGACATCCCCCATGCATTACCCCACCCACTCAACCTCCGGCCCGGTCTGCGTGATGAAGGCGCATGCCCTCAAGGTCAATTCCTACGGATATAAAAACCGGAACAAGGATCCTTTTTTCGCGGAATATGATTTTTCCAATGAAACGGCCATATACAAGATGAGCAACGGCGCCACGGTCCGCATCTGCGAGTTCCGCGAAGTCGCCGGCAGCATCGCCGACAATGAAACTTTCCGGATCTTGGGCACACGGGGCACATTCTGTGAAAACCAGTGGAAAGAGAACCAGCGCGCGGCGCCGATGAGCGCCAGGCCGCTGGCGGTCAAGAAGCTTACCGCGGAGGAGATGCGCGATCCGCTGCCGCCGGAAGTACAGGAAGCCTTCAAAAAGGCCATGAATCCGACCAAAAACAAGGCCGCGCTCCAGAACATGGATTTTGTCCCCTCCGGCCACGGCGGCTCGCATCCCTATCTGGTCCACGAATTCGTGGACGCGGTGGCGCGCAACCGCCAGCCGGCCATCAATATATGGGAGGCGGCCCGCTACATGGCCATGGGCGTGATGGCGCACAAATCGGCCCTGAAAGACGGCAAAACACTTTCTGTGCCCGACTGGGGCGACGCGCCTTCGCGCTGATAAGATTTTAATAATCATATTGAACAAGAGGAAAACAATAAATGCACAAGAGTGAACGGATCAGTATCGGTTGGTCGGAAGCGGATATCACTCCCTCCGGAAAATGCGAACTTTACGGACAGTATTATCAGAGGGTGTCCAAGGGCGTTCATTCCCGACTGGGCGCGACCGTATTGGCAATCAAATCGGAATCCGGCGAGCAGGCGATCATGATTTCCGTGGATATTGCAAACTTCCATGACGATTTTCTCAATGACTTGAGAAAAAAGGTCAAACGGCTTGTTCCGGAAATTAAACCGGAAAAGATCATGATAAACGCCACCCACACCCACTGCGCCCCGGCCGTGAGCCCGGGCATAGTAAACTGGTGGATTCCGGCAAAGGGAGTAGTCAAAACAACAGATTACCGGGAATTTGCCCTCTCGCGCATGGCGGAAGCCGTGTGGCGCGCGTGGAAAAATCTTTCCAGTGGGGCAATTTCCGTCACGCGCGGTCATGCCGCGCTCGGGCACTGCCGCCGCGCGGTGTTCGCCAACGGCAGGGCTGAAATGTACGGCGACACATCCCGCGCCGATTTCATGGAAATGGAAGGCAACGAGGATTCGTGCGTGGAGCTGCTGTTCACCTATGACGACAATAAAAATGTAACCGGCGTCATTGTCAACGCGGCCTGCCCCTCGCAAGTCATGGAAGCGACTTGCCTGGTTTCTTCGGATTTCATGGGGGAGCTTCGCCGGCTGCTGAAGGAGCGGTTTGGCGATAATTTGCACGTGCTTTGCCAGGTATCCGCCGCCGGCGACCAGTCGCCCCGCGACCTGGTCCGCAACCGGAACGCCGACTTTTGGAGCGCGCGCGGGGTTGTCATTCTGGGGGGGCGGCTTGCCGATGCGGTCATTAAAGCTTTCGAAAATAAAGAAACCGGAAAAATACGCGACAAAATTGCCGTGGCTCACCGGGTCCGGCAGATCACTTTGCCCAAGTGGTTTCCAAGTTACCGTGAAACAATGTCGGCTGAAAAAGAAATGAAAAAGCTGGAGACAAGCATGTCTTCCCGGAGGGCTTTTGCGGATTTCACGGCTGAGGTTAAGCGCAATGAAAAAATTCCCGACCGGTCCGGTCCTTACGACAGCAAGTTGCATCATTTTGTCCTGATCCGGAACGCGGAGGCGGTCATTAAACGTTCTGCACAGCGAAACGAGTCGCAGGATTTTACCATGGAACTGCACGCATTGAGGCTGGGAGACGCGGTCATTTGCACGAACCCGTTTGAACTTTTTCTTGATTACGGCCTGCGGATCAAAGCCCGAAGCCCTGCCGGGCAGACCTTCGTGGTTCAATTATGCTGCGGTTCGGCCGGTTATCTTCCAACCGCAAAGGCCGAAAAGCATGGCGGTTACGGCGGTCTTATTATCAACGGGATAGTCGGCTCGGAGGGCGGCGAAAAACTGGTTGATGAAACTTTAAAAGATCTTTATTCTCTATTATAATTGCCGGTTAAACGGGAGATAACATCAATGGACCAGAAAATTACGGCCGGATTTGTCGGATTCGGGGAAGTAAACACCCCCCGTGAAATCATTGAAAAAAAATGCCGGGACGCACTATCACTGTTGAAATCGCTTGGAATCGTCGTCCGGAACACCGGTCCGGTTTCCGACGATCCCGCCGGAAGCCAGGCGGACCGCGCCATCGCGGAATTAAAAAAAGACGATTTTGATTTCCTGGTCGTGTGCGTTGCCGGGTGGATACCATCCTGGGCGGTTTTGCGCGTCATAGAACCCTTCAAACACAAACCGATGCTTCTATGGGGACTGACGGGATACGCAGAAAAGGGCCGATTTGTGACAACTGCTGACCAGGCTGGTACAACAGCCTTGAATAAACCCTTGCGTGACATGAATTTCCGGTTTAAATACATGGTCAATCGCCTTGGTGAAAAAGCGAACCGGGAAGAAATCCTGTCATTCGCACGCGCCGCGGCCGCCCTTGAAAAACTGCGCCGGGCCAAAATCGGCATGGCGGGATACCGCGATATGCGCCTTTACGGCACACTCTATGACGGTGTTTCCCTGAAAGGACGCATCGGGCCGGAAATTGAACACTTTGACCTGCTTGAAATTGTTCAGTTGATGGAATCACTGACCGACGCGGATATTGCCGCGCCGATCAGCCAGGCCCGGAAAAACTGGAAGTTTATCAGGGAACCCAAACCGGAGACGCTCCGCAAAACCGCCCGTCTTTACCTGGCGCTCAAGCACAAGATTGAAGAAAGGGGTTACGAAGCGATTTCCTATTCAGACGTGGATGGCGTTAAAAAACTTATAAAATTCGCCCCGGCCGGCGCGCTGACCCTGCTGCACGACAACCTGGCCGTGTGTTCAATACCCGAAAACGACTCCATGGGCGCGGTTACCCAGCTCATGACCCGTTTTTTGACCGGACAGGCCGCGGCCTACCTTGAATTTTACGAGTTCACCCGCAAAGGCGCATTGATGGGCGTGCCGGACTACGTGCCCGGGGAAATAGTGGCAGGGAAAGTAACGGTTCTGCCCAACGCCTTCGGGGACTTCGGCGAGGGCTTGTTGAATGTCTCTAAATTGAAAACAGGGCGGGTTACCATCGCCCGGCTCGGATACAACGGCAACGATTATTACCTTCACGTGATGACCGGTACGGCCAAAACTCCCCTGAGGTGGGAGGAAGCCGGCTGGGCGCCGCCGGCGCCGCTACTTCCCAGTCTTGAAATTGACTTTGACTCCGAGCCGGAAGATTTCATTCAAAACGTCCTTGGACAGCATTACATCCTTGCCTATGGCGACCAGCTGCGGCAATACCGGGATTTATGCTCGCTCCTTGATATCAGGCTGATATGAAAATTAAAAGTGGAATAATAATATGAAACAAATAAAAATCGGATTGTTACCGCTGTACCTTGAACTTTACGACCGGATTTCCCCGCCTGAAAAAAGGAAACCGCTGGAAGCGTTTTACGCTTCCATTGCGGACGTATTCCGGCGGAAAGGACTGGAGGTTATTGAATCGGGAATATGCCGGTTGCAACCGGAGTTTTCCGCGGCAATAAAAAAATTTGAAACGGCGCAAGTCGACGCGATCGTAACGCTTCACCTCGCCTACTCGCCCTCGCTGGAGTCGGCGGAAGCGCTGGCGCGGACGCGCCTGCCGGTCATTGTCCTGGATACGACCCCGGATTACGATTTCAGCCCGGCCCAGTCGCCTGACAAAATAATGTTCAATCACGGCATCCACGGCGTCCAGGACATGTGCAACCTTTTGATCCGCAACGGCAAGACGTACTTGATTGAAGCCGGTCACTGGCAGAACTCCGACGTGCTGGCAAGGGTCATCGCGCGCTCGCGCGCCGCCCGGATTGCCTCATCTTTCCGGCGCAGCCGCGTCGGGCAAATCGGGAAATCATTTGCGGGCATGGGCGATTTTTCCGTGCCGGCAAACGTGTTGAAAAATGAGCTGGGCATACGGTCCATTCCCTGCGATTGCCGCGTATTGAGCCGGGCATGCAGTTCCATTTCGGAACACGATCTTGACCTGGAGATTAAAAACAACAGGATGAACTTCGCCGTCCGGCCGGGAATTGAAAAAGCGCACCGACGTTCGGCCCGGGTCGGCCTGGCGGTACGGCGCTGGCTGGAACAGGAAAAACTGACGGCGTTTACCGTTAATTTTATGGATGTAACGCGTTCTTCAGGACTGCCGACCGTTCCTTTCCTGGAGGCGGGCCTGGGCATGGCGCGCGGCATCGGCTATGCCGGCGAGGGCGATGTTCTCACCGCGGCCCTGGTGGGCGCGCTGGCCTCGGGTTTCCCGGAAACCACTTTCACGGAAATGTTCTGCCCGGACTGGAAAGGACAGAGCATTTTTCTCAGCCATATGGGCGAGGTTAATCCGCGCCTGCTTTCCGGGAAACCGGCCCTGGCCGAATATCCCTTCATTTTCGGTGAAGTGGAAAACCCTGTCAAGGCGGTTGGCTGCCTGCGCAGGGGAAAGGCTGTTTTTGTGAACCTGGCCCCCCTGCCCGGAGATCAATTCAGGTTGATCCTTTCTCCGGTGACCATAAAAGCGGTTAAAAAAGGAGCAGACCGGTTTTCAGATACGGTCAGGGGATGGATGAAACCCCGCGTTAAAATATCCGATTTCCTGGCTGACTACAGCCGGGCCGGTGGCACCCATCACGCGGCGCTTGTGTATAATGCCGACATGAACATTTTGTCCGGTTTCGGAAAATTGATGGGATGGGAAACGGTTGTTATTGAAAGTTCAAGAGGTTCAATGTTCACGGTTCATCGTTGAAGAATAAAAGAAAGACATTCGGCTTTTCAAACCGTATAACCTGACAATGAAAACAGAAGCATATCTTGGTCTTGATATCGGCGGCACAGGCGTGAAGGCGGGCGTTTTCAGCCGTGATGGCCGCCTGCTTGCCTTTGGCCGGCGCTCGTTTGAGCCGACCGTTTCCCGCGAAGGGCATGTTGACATCTCAATTGATACAATTCATGAATCCGCCCGCGAAGTTGTCCGCGAAGCCGCAGGTGAAAGCGGTGCAAAAATACTGGCTATGGCGGTTTCATCCCAGGGAGAAACATTTGTTTCGCTCGATGAAAACGACCGCCCTCTCCATGACGCCATCATGTGGTATGACAGCCGGGCAGTTAGGCAGGCCGGGGAACTGTGCAACGCTGTACAATCCGCCACCGGCCGCAAGCCACCCATTGACGCGGTCGCAACTGTGTCCAAAATCAAATGGTTATTTGAAAACCGTCCGGAGATAATGAAAAAAGCGCGACGGTTCCTGCTCCTGCCTGATTATATTTCTTACCGCCTGGCCGGACTGGCGGTGATTGACACCAATACGGCCGCATCCACCGGACTCCTGACGCCCGATGACAACGAGTACGATCCCGCCGTTCTGAAAGCCGGCGGAATTGATGTGTCCCGGCTCTCAACCATCTTGATCCCCGGAACGCCGATCGGAAAAATTAAACCACCGGCGGCGGAAAACTGGGGGCTTTCAGCTGAAACATTACTGGTGGCCGGAACCAATGACCAGTATGCCGGGGCACTCGGCGCCGGAAATTGCCGGACCGGAATCCTGTCCGAAACAAGCGGAACCTGCCTGGCGCTGGTTACTTTGACAAAAAAACGCCCGCTTGGTCTGCCGGAAGGATTATTAAGCGGGAAATTTCCGCTTCCATCTCACTGGTTTATCCTTGCTTATTCCAAAACAGCCGGCCTTGTCCTTGACTGGTTCCGGCGCGAGTTTTTCCCTTCCGCCTCATGGAAAGACATGGAACAATCGGCGCTGGCCGTTTCTCCCGGCTCCAACGACCTGCTGGCGCTTCCCCATTTTGACGGCACAATATCACCTGTTCCCAATCAATCGGCCAGGGGTGCCTTTTGCAATCTGACTCTAAGGCATACCAGGGCGGATATGTTCCGCGCGCTGCTGGAATCTTTGGCCTATTCATTGCGGGAAAACATCGAGTTGATGGCCCGCAACGGCTATCCGGTTGACGTTATCCGCTCCATCGGCGGCGGGGCGCAAAACAACCTGTGGCTGCAAATCAAGGCGGATGTAACCGGCATGAGCATCGAGAAACCGGTCGTGGCCGAGGCGGCCGTGCTGGGCGCCGCGATGCTGGCGGCGTCAGGCAACGGCGAGTTCAAATCCCCGGCGGAATCAAGTGAAAGGTTTTACAAGACCGAGCGTGTCTTTACGCCGAATAAGGATTGCGCACAAATATACCGGACACATTTCGAGAATTATCTCGGGCTTAAAGCCAGACTTTATGGAGAGCAAAGAGCTTGACAGGCCTAACTTACATTTGACTTGACGTAAGAAGTTTAATTTTTTTCTTTCCATTAGATCTTATTTGCCTATAAATTCATGTCCAATGAACCGCTTTTCCTCAGCTGTGTTTCTTGTTTCATTTTCCCTGCTGGCGTTTTGCATGCCCGTTAACTCACAGGTGCGCGTAACCAAGGGGTTGAACGAGGTTTCCTTCCTGGACCTATCCGGATTTAAAAGCGGCGGCGACAATGTTTCGGTCGCCTTTCGCCGGACATTGGAGTCGGACCTGACCAGGTCGGGCTGGTTTAACCTTTCCGGCGGCGCGCGGGCAGAATTCACCTTAATCGGCGATGTTCAGCTGGATGGGCGGCTTATCATCCGCTGTGAAGCATACAAGGTGATGACGCGGGAACGATGCCTGTCCAAGACATACCGGGGCGAGGAACGTGAAGCGCGCGCGCTGGCCCACCAAGTTGCCGACGACCTGGTTTTTGCGCTGACCGGCCAGCCGGGCATGGCGGCCTCAAAAATAGTCATGGTCGGCAACCGCACCGGTAAAAAAGAACTCTACACCTGCGACGCCGACGGTGCCGGGCTGCGCCAGCTTACCCGCGACAACGCCATCAGCCTTGCGCCCCGCTGGAGCCCTGACGGCCGGCAGATTGTTTATACATCTTATTACCGGACACAGTTTCCGGATGTTTTCATAATAACCCTTGCCAGCGGCGAACGCCGTTGCCTGGCCGATTTTCCCGGTCTCAATTCCAGCGCAGCTTTTTCACCGGACGGCCGGAAACTGGCATTAATTCTTTCCAAGGACGGCAACCCGGATTTATTTGTCATGGATGTCAGCGGCAACAACCTGGCCAGGCTCACCTTCACAAAAAGGGCCGCGGAAGCCAGTCCTTCCTGGTCGCCGGACGGGAATGAAATTGTTTTTGTCTCGGATTCCTCCGGAACCCCGCAATTGTTCATTACCGGGCGCTCCGGCGGGGCGCCGCGCCGCATTGCCGTGGGCGGGGCGCAAAACGTTGATCCGGACTGGGGTTCCAACGGTTATATAACCTACAGCAGCCTCATTGGCGGCCAATTCCAGATATGCGTGTTTAATCCCACAACCGGGGAAACTAGGCAGGTCAGCCGCGATGACGCCAATTATGAGGACCCGGCCTGGGCGCCCGACGGACGGCATATCTTCTGCGTCCGGCGCCATGGGTATCATTCCAGCATTTTTATAGTTGACACCCTCAGTTCATCGTGTATAAGTCTGATTAATGAAACTGAAAAGGGGGATTGGTTTTCTCCCGATTGTTCAGGTAAATATAGGAAATAACATTAATCCGCCACTTGCGGATAAACTGGAGGAAATATGACAAAAAACCGATGGTTTGCGGTAGTTATTCTGATGCTTGTCTGTGCTGTTGCCATGACCAGTTGCCGGGATCGCAAGGGCGGCCGGCGCGGAAGCGACAATATTGGCGGTGAAATCGGCTCCGAGGGCGGTTCCCTACCCACCCGCCTCGAAGGCGACCTGAACATATTGACTTCGGTTAAGTACGACGCGGTCATGTTTGATTACGATAGCGCCCAGATTCGCGAATCGGAAAGAACCAAGCTTGAAGCCGTTGCCGATTACCTGAAGAAAAACAGTGATGTTGGCGTGATTATCGAGGGTAACTGCGATGAACGCGGCAGTTCTGAATATAATCTTGCCTTGGGCGAACGGCGCGCGCTGGCGGCCAGGGCGTATTTGATCGGGCTGGGCATTGACGGGGCCAATCTTCAGACCAAGAGCTACGGCGAGGAAAAGCCCTTTGATCCCGGTCATGATGAATCAGCCTGGAGCGTCAACCGCAGGGATGAATTTGTTTTCTTCAAGCGGTAAGGAAATAAGTTAACAGGAGGGCCGTGAAGCGCGGCTCTTGATGCGAAAGGCAAAATACGCTTTGCTGGGAATATTATGCCTGTATGGTCCCCGGGGTTTATTTTCAACTCGCTGGGCGCGGGGGAAATTCTGCTCGCACTGGCGGCGGCCCTGCTTTTTTTCGGGGCGGAAAGGCTGCCGGGGATCGCGCGAACGCTTGGCCAGGCCATGAACAAAATGCGTCGCGCGGCAAATGATTTTTCGTCTGAGATAATTAACGAGGAATCTCTTCCGCCTTCCGTCCCGGATACCATGGATCAGCGCCACCGTACGGGTGCTGAGGGGAAAAAACGGGAAGGCTGAAAAAATACATTATTTTATAATCATATTCACCTTTGCTCTGAGCTTGCCAGACCAGGATAATTTTATGCCCTCACGCCTTTCTCCCTTCCTTGCGTTTAGCGTCATGCAATTATTCCTCGTTTATTGTTTAACATTCCCGTCCGCTTATTATGGATAACAAGGAACTCTACGGTGTTGAGATTGCTTTCGGTCCCGCGTGGGCCCGCCAGGCGCCTGAAAAGTGGGTTATTTCCGAGACCGGCCAGAAACAGCATCCGAAATCAAAACGGGCCTGGCAGACAGAACGTGGCGGCAACCGCGATAGCAAGCGATTCGGCAACCTCAAGCGACGGGAAACAAATTCCGGAAAATTTGAAGCAAGGAAAAAATCCGCACCGCCCGCGGCAGAGAATAAAAGAGCTGATCCGGAAGTTTTACCAGTTATTACGGTATCTTTCATCCCCGAAAGAAGAGGCTTGAAACCCCTCGTCAGGCAGCTTTCAAGCACGCGCCGCGCCTACTCGCTTTTTGAAATCGCGGCAACCTGCCTCAGCAAGCCTGAATTTTACGCGGCCGTCCTTGAGTCAGTCGGCAAGGAAGACCACCCGGCCACCCCCCTTTATCAGTGCACGGTATGCAAAGCTGTATTTTCAGGCAAGCTCAAGGCCCTTGCCCACGGCCTCGGCTGCCACATAAGCATGTTTTACGACATGGAAGAAAAAGAAGGCGAGCCGCCGCAGGGAAACTTTACTTGCGTCGCCCGCTGTACCCTGAGCGGGGAATTGCTGGGACCGCCCAATTACCACGCCTTTAACGAAAAGCTGCTGGAGCTTCATCGCTCCCGCTTTTCCGGCATGCCCGTGGACCATTACCGGAAGAAAATAATCAACGAAACCGACCCGGCCATTATTGAACAGTGGAAGAAACAGGCCGCGCGTAAAATGATATACCGCACAAAACTGCTCAGCACCCCGGTTGTTTTTGAACGAATTGCTATCATGGAACAGCATTTCAGGGAAAACTACGCCCCGGGACTCGTGCGCGAAGGCTTCCATTTCATCATCCCCGCCACGACAAGCCACGAGCTGGACGATCACCATGTCAAAATGATGATCCAGGAAGCCTGGCAAAAAGAAAATCGTTTTCCAATCAACATGGCCATTGCAATTCAACAGAGGTTTCGCCGCCTCGGGCTGCACATATTCCGGACACCGTCTAAAATGACCTTTGTCAGCTCAGTCAGGCTGCATCCTATCGATCCGGCGCAGACTACTGAACTTGTCCGCAATATCCTCGAATGGATCAGGAACAACAGCGGCAAAAACAGGCAGAAACTTGTGGCCGCGCTGGCCCCGGGCATGTCCTCCGATTCCGCCAGCGTATCTGAAATAATCAATTCCCTCGTATGGCTGATTGACCGCGGGCATGTGATTGAATTTATGAACGGCAGTTTATCTGTTCCAAATTGCGTGCATTCATCCAGCCGGGAGGCCCGGCCGGGCGCCCGTAAACCATCCGGCGCCGGATCGCAGGCCTCTTCAGATGCAAAACCGGACATTAAGAATAACAACAGATCAACCCCGACAATTGAAAGAAAACAAGATGCCTGAAAATATCAAGCCCAGCGGTCTTAAACTTAAAAAAAATTATTATGAAACCCAGGCGCCGGCCGAATCGCAGGCGGGTGTAGACGGTGTTGCTTCGCCTTCTACCGTCGCGAGCATCATGCCTTTTCACCGCAAGCAGGACACATCGCAAAAACGCTGGCAAAACATACGCTTCGTGATCGGTTGGATGTTGTTCCTGATTCTCGGCGGGGCGCTGGTATATTTCCGCTTTTTCGCCAGCGTGCCCGGTCTTGCACCGGAACAGTACAGGCAATACGGGATGATTGCCGTAGGCGTCTTGTATGTTTTTTCTATTTTTCTCGCTCTCAAGGACAACATGTTTGCGGGATTGATGGCAATTGTAATACCATTTTACCCGATTTATTATCTTTTTACGGGTTGCGGCTCGGTCTTCTTCCGGGCTGTAGGCGCGGCACTCCTGGCGGCCTTCGGTTACGACTGCCTGATATTGATCCAGGCCGCGGCCCTGCAAGCTTATGACAAGATAACATACTGGATGCAGAACGTCTCTAACTGATCAGGACACGGTCGGCGGGAAGATCAGACCGCAGGCTGTCAGCGACTGAATCAATATGTAAAATATCAAGCTTATCGCCCGCGTATGGCGTTTTCTTGAAGCTTATGGCCCTGGCAACCTGGGCAAAGAAACATAGTGGACCAACTTGTTAAAGCTTATATCAGCCGTTCGGCGTTAAGGCGTAATATCCGATTGATTCAAGAAGCGGCCGCTGGAGCGCCGTTTTGCGCCATGATCAAAGGCGCGGCCTACGGTCATGACCCAGCGCTGGTAGTCAGAGCGCTTGAGGGCACGGGGATAGCCTTCTGGGGCGCCGCAACCATTAATGAAGCCGTTGAACTGCGCGACATGAAGGTGCGCGAGCCGATAATCGTCATGCGGCCGCTCACCCTCCATGAACCGGAACGGGTGATTAGAGACCAAGTCAAGCTTATGCGGCATTTGGGCATCAGGCCAACTTTGGCCAATGACGAAGCATTCCGCCTGATAGACAGAACAGCATCCAATAAATCCAGGCCGCTCTATGCACACATCAAGGCGGATACCGGCATGAGCCGCAACGGCTGCCTGCCATATGAAATATCGGCTGTATTGCATAAAGCCGGCACCATCAGGGGACTGGTTATTGAAGGCATTTACAGCCATTTTTCCTGCGCTGATAATAAAAGCCTTGAATGCGCGCGCCGGCAGTTGGCTTCCTTCAATTCCATCCTTGCCGGTATCAAATCCGCGGGTATTAATCTCCCGATCCGGCACATGGCCAACAGCGGCGCGATTTTCAGGTTGCCGCAAGCGCGTTTTGACATGGTGCGGCCGGGCAGGTCCATTTACGGCTACGGCAACCGTTTTCTGAAAGGCTCTGAAAACCTTATTCCTGTCATGCGAATAGAGGCGCCGCTGGTTTTAACAAAATGGATTAAAAAAGGCTGCGCCTGCGGATATGGCTGCACTTATCGGACGCGGCGCGATACCAGAATCGGGCTCCTGCCGCTCGGATACGCGGACGGATATTCGCGCCGGTTATCCAATGCCGGCGTGGTTGATTTCAAGGGAAAGTTGGCGCCGGTTATCGGCCGGATCAGCATGGACCTGACCATTGTTGATTTAACCGGAATTCCGGAAGCGGAAACCGGTTCTCCAGTTTGCGTCCTCAGCAACCTGCGCCAAGCCCCCCACTCCATGGAATCAATGGCCCGACAGCTCGACACCCTCCCGCATGAAATTGGATGCAATTTCGGCAAACGCGTTCAGCGCGTCCTGAGCAGGTAATGTTTTAATAAAATAAAAATTGTCAAATTATCAATTTATAGTATTTTGATTTTGCAAATTGAATTTAAACCGTTGCTGAAGTTCAAATCATCAGGCGGGGAGCAAGATGAAGCCAGAAGCTTTGGTCCGTTGGACTCTTGAGAATGCGGTTGATCTCTACGGCATTCGGAACTGGGGCACCGGATATTTTGACATTTCCGAGAAAGGCGAGGTAATCGTCCGACCGGGAGGCAACGGAAGCCCGGTGGCGGTAAGCATAATGGAACTTATCTCCGGCCTGAAGGCGCGCGGCCACAACATGCCGGTATTGCTGCGTTTTGCCGACATTCTCTCTTCCCGTATCATCCAGCTCAATGAATGCTTTAATAACGCGATCCGCGATTATCATTACAAGGGCGTCTACCGCGGCGTGTATCCGATCAAGGTCAATCAGCAAAAACAGGTTGTATCGGAAATTGTTGAATTCGGACGTCCTTTCCACCATGGCCTGGAAGCCGGCAGCAAGGCCGAACTTTTATCGGCGATCGCCTTCACCGAAGACCCCGAGGCGCTGATTATCTGCAACGGTTACAAGGACGAGGAATTTATTGACCTTGCCCTGAACGCCCTCAAGATGGGTCAGCAAACCATCCTGGTGATTGAAAGGCAGGAAGAGCTCCAGATCATCCTGGACCGGGCCGCGCAAAAGGGCATCAAGCCGCGCCTGGGAGTGAGGGTCAAGCTGGCCAGCCGCATCGGCGGCCACTGGGACAGTTCCGGCGGCGACCGCAGCATGTTCGGCATCAACGCCGCCCAGGTTATTGAAATAATCGACCGGCTCAGGAACGTGAACATGCTGGATTGCATGCAGATGCTTCATTTTCATCTCGGCTCGCAGATATGCAACATCCGCAAAATCCGCTCGGCCCTGCGGGAAGCCTGCCGGGTCTATGCTGAAATGGCAAGCGAAGGCGCCGCCATGGGCATGATTAATATCGGCGGGGGGCTCGCCGTGGATTATGACGGTTCGCACACCAATTTCGCCAGCAGCCGTAATTATACCGAACAGGAATACGCGGCCGACGTGGTTGAAGCGGTAATGAACGTCGCAAACGAGGCGGGTATACCTCATCCGACCATTATCAGCGAATCCGGCCGGGCGCTGGTAGCTTATCACTCCGTCCTGGTTTTCAATGTTCTTGGCTCAAGCCAGTTTGAGCCGCCGGGCAATACCGAAAAAATTCCCGAAAAATACAACAACATGCTGAATAACCTGCTGGATGTGCGCAATTCCCTTTCCACCAAGAACCTGCAGGAATGTTATCACGATGCCGTTTATTACCGTGACGAAATCCGCTCGCTGTTTGAACACGGCAATCTTTCGCTGCGTGAAAGAGCCTTTGCTGAAAATATGTTCTGGGATATTATCTGTAAAATCGCGTCCGAGAGCAAGGAACGCAAATACATTCCCGAGGAGCTTCAGGGCGTTGAGACCGCCATTGCCGACCTTTATTACTGCAACTTCAGCGTGTTTCAGTCTCTTCCCGATTCATGGGCCATTGACCAGTTGTTCCCGGTCATGCCGATTCACCGCTTGAACGAAATGCCCACCCGCCAGGCCACCCTGGCTGATATCACCTGCGATTCAGACGGAAAGATTGACCGCTTTATTGACCTGCACGATGTCAAAGACACCCTGCCGGTGCACGAACTGCGCGGCGAGGACTATTATCTGGGAGTTTTCCTGGTAGGCGCCTACCAGGAAACTTTGGGCGACCTGCATAACCTGATGGGTGATACCAACGTCCTTCATGTGCGCGTCGGCAAGGACGGGCTCATAGAATACGCCCATGAAATTGCCGGGGACACGGTATCGGACGTGCTTTCCTATGTGGAATATGACCCGCGCGACATGATTGATAATGTCAGGAATATCGCCGAACAGGCCGTGCGGGATAACCGTATTACACCGGAAGAACGCCGTGAAATCATGTCGGCATACGAAAACGGCATGCGCGGTTACACTTATTTTGAAAACTAGCAGCGCAGCACATGGTTCAGTTCGCCGCGGCGAACTGAACCATGTGCATCAACCGGATAATGCCCATGCCAAAATATCATTTTCTTGAATGCGGCATCAATAGTGCCCGTGATCCACGCGCCCCTTATGCCGTCCTGCCCATTCCCTATGAACGCACGGTCTGTTTCGGGCGGGGAACTGCGAAAGCACCAGGGGCAATCCTCAAGGCAAGCCTCCAGATGGAATCATTTGATGAAGAATTTTTTCGCCCGCTCGGACTAAGGGTACAGACGCTCCCGGCCATCAAGTGCCGGGGCACGGGCGTAAAAACAGTTTTCAGCCGAATCCGTAACGCGGCAGAGGCGGTCATGATGAATAACAGGTTCCTCATGTCGCTTGGCGGTGAACATTCCATCACCGTGCCGCTTGCGGAAGCCGCCAGGTCGGTTCACGGCAAGGACATCTGCGTTCTTAATCTTGATTCTCATCTTGACCTGCGGGATTGTTTCAATAACAGCCTTTTTTCGCATGGATGCGTTTTCCGCCGGATAATGGACATGCACATTCCTGTCATTCATGCCGGCATCCGCAGCCTTTGCCGCGAAGAATACGACCTGGTCAGGCGTAATCACCTTGACGTTTTCTGGGCCCGCGACATACACTCCACAAAAAATGATAATTGGATCAGGGCCATCGTCCGGCGCCTGAAAAAGAAAGTCTACCTGTCAATTGACATTGATGTTCTAGATCCCTCGATCATGCCCGGTACCGGCACGCCGGAACCGGGCGGTCTGGCCTGGCATACTGTGCTCAAGCTCCTGCGACAGGTTTGTTTGGCCAGAAAAGTTGTCGCCGCGGACATAGTCGAGGTGATCCCGCTGCCGGATATACCGGTCTGCGAATACGTCGCGGCCAAGCTTGCCCTGAAAGTGATGACTTACTGTTCAGGAAATTTCCGATAACAGGTCATTCGCCGATTTCTAAAATAATCATAATGTTTTTTATGAGCAACCCGGCCATTGAATTATTTTTGGTATTTGTAATTTTGCGGCGATTACATACAATGTCTTATCGGGTAAAACCACATGTCTAAATCATTAATCATCATCAGTGTGCTTTTGGGATTGCTGGCCGGTGGCTGCGCGCCGGTTTTGCGCAAAAGCAACGGCGTACGGGTTGTCGGCGATATTGTCAGGGGCGACCAGGAAAGAAATGTATCCATTACTACCCGTAATCAGGATCGCCTGGTGGCCATCGCCCTTTCCGACCCGGACGAAGATGTCCGCCAGGCGGCGGTTGAACTTCTGAAATACCAGGACATCTTAACCCGGATTGCATTTTCGGATGCTTCCCGCAACGTGCGGATCGCGGCCATAGAGCGCATTAAAAATGACGATATATTGATGAACGTGGCCATGACCAATTCCGAGCCGCTGGTGCGCCTGGCCGGCCTGGAAAAAATCAGGAATGATAATAAATTTTTTGATATCGCCATGAAAAACAGCGATGACATGGTCCGTTGTGCTGCCGTTGAAAAAATAAGGGCGAACAACGTTTTGTATGATATCGCCATGTCCAACTCCGTGCCCTTCGTGCGGATATCCGCCGTAAGCCGCATGACTAACCAAAAACTGCTGAATAACATAGCGCAGACAAATTCCGACCTGCTCGTGCGCCGTTCGGCGATCAGGCAAATAACCAGCCAGCCGCTCCTGGCACAATTCGCCCTTAATGATCCCGACCGCGATATCAGAAAAACAGCCATTGAGCAGGTAATGTCACAGGACGTTCTCTTGAAAATAGTAGAGGGTGAGCCTGATTCATTTCTCCGTTACATGGCGACGCGGCGCGTAAACAATGAGCGCCTTCTCATAAAAATCGCCTTGAGTGACAGCGATCCGCTCGTCAGGCAGACCGCTGTAAACAAAATTAAAAATGCAAAAGAACTTGCCAATATCGCCGAAAATGACCAGAACGACGGAGTAAGGGCGGCGGCCATAAAGCAGTTGAGAGGTCCCTTGCTGTCGGATATTTTGGCAAATGACCCTTCGCCCGATGTCCGGCTGGCCGCCATTCAAAATATCACCGATGAAGATTCTTTAATCGACGCTCTAATTTTCGACGAAGACCCGGGAGTCAGGGCCGCCGTTGCGTTAAAAATCATCAACAAAACCGCCATAACTGCCGCGGCATTGAGCGACGATGATTATGGCGTCCGGCTGACCGCCATTAACCGCCTTTCCGACCAGGCCGCGCTGGAAACCATCGTTAAAAATGAAAATCGCCATGAATTACGGGCGGCGGCCGCCTCGCGTTTAATTGACCAGTCTGTTCTAAAGACAGTGGCGCTTTCCGATTCTCACCGCATTGTCCGGCAGGCGGCTATTGAACGGATAACGGACGAGGCGATTCTTGAGGAACTATCGCGTAATTCCAATGCCGCTGTCCGCCTGCTGGCAGTTACAAAACTGGCAAATAAGCTCATCTTGAGCGATGTTGCCCGGAACGATCCTTACGGACCGGTCCGCAGGGCCGCGCTTGAACAGATCAGCGACCCGGTTGTAATCACAAAAATTGCGCTGGAAGATATTGATCCTTCCGTGCGCAAGGCTGCTGTCCAGAAAATAAACGCAACCGAAACGCTGTCCAAAATAATTTCTGACGACACTGACCAGAATGTCGTCGCCGAAGCAAAGACACGTTTGAAGCTTCTCGAATCAATGCCTGTAAGAAACCGCCCATGATCCTGTTAACGCGCATTTCGTATTTCGTGAAGCATATCGCGTGTTTCGCATCTTGTTTGACGATTCGCCATGCACCCTTTCCCGGCCAGGCCCGGGCGCTCATGTTTCACGTGTTTCTGTTACTTATTTCAGCCGGCGTCCTGCAACTGCCGGTTTTCGCCGGCGGAAATTCCGACCCTATTTCTCTCCCGTCTTCTTTTGTAAGTCTAAAACCGGAACTCGTTCCTGCGATGGAAATTCTGGCCAGGGTGCGCGCCAATTTACCGCAAAAGGCGCTTCGCATCAAGGGCCAGATTCTGAGCGGAGGCCGCATTGGCAAACTGGAACATACCGGCTATGTTGAAATGTTCCTGGACTTCGGCGGTGATCCCGCGATGGTCTGTTACAAAATCAGCGACGCTTTTGGAACTCCCCTGGAACAGATGACCATCAGCATGGCTGAAGAAAGTGATCCGGAGCTTGAATACGAGCGCCTGAAATCCCCGCGGCCCGCCGCTGCGCCGGAACCGGCCGGCATAATAATGAATACCGACCTGACCTGGAATGACCTCAGCCTGTTATTTCTCTGGCGAACGGATGGAAGGACGCAGCGCACGGAAAACCTCCGCGGGCGCGAATGTTACGTGATTGTCTTCCCCCTCAACGGCAACGGCGAGCAGAGCGTCTGGATTGACACGCAAATGCTGGTCCTAATTCAAATGGAGGAAGTCGGCGCCGATGGCAGACTTCTGCGAAGATTGATGGTAAAAAACATTAAGCAAATATCCGACCAGTGGATGATAAAAAACCTGGAGATACGCGCTTATCCCTCGCTGCATCACACGTTGATTAAAATTGACGAGGTTTTCACCCTGGAGTGATTATTTAATCACATCAGCCATATTTTTCTGGACCGGGGACCGTCAAATTCGCAAAAAAATACGCCCTGCCATGTACCGAGGCGCAAACGTCCATTTTCAACCGGCACCCGCACGGAAGAACCCATGAGGCTCGCTTTCACGTGCGCGGCGGCATTACCCTCGCCATGGCGATAGGCATCCTGCCACGGTACAATTTTTTCCAGCGCGAACTCAATATCGGCAAGCACGTCGGGATCGGCGTTTTCATTGATCATGATTCCGGCGGTCGTATGGGGCACAAAAACGGTGACCGCGCCGGCAAGCAGCTTTAAATCTTTCAAGGCCGCCTGGACCAATCCGGTAATATCAACAAACTCGGTATGACTACCGGTGTTGATTTGTAATTCTTTCATATCAGTTAATAAGCAAGGCGGATGTCAATCGCGGGCACATGGCATAGAAATATTCGCGCTGGAAGGCACGGGATGGAAGCCGGCCCGCTGCTTATATGTGCCCGCAGGCCTCTCCTGATTACTCGTTTCTGCCGTCAATCCTTATGCCGTCAATAACAACCGGCGGAGCGTCGTTTATGCTGCGGATGATGTCAACCGGCACATCGTTGACCTTGGGCAGAAGGTTGAAGTCAACATTGGTAACGGAGACGTCATCCACGTAGCTGGTGGTGGCGCCGTTGTAAATATCAAAACCGCCGAAAGTGTTTAAATTGCTTGTAAAGTTGATATAGCGCGTGCTCGCCACCAGGTCGGTCTCGTTGCTCCACGCCATAAGGCTCCAGGTGTGGTTCTTGTAGCGCAGGTTGACCTGGATCTTTGTGAAATAAGTGTTGGTTATCGGGACGGCCGCCGCCCCGCTGGCCATGTTGGTCACTTCTTTCCAGCTGTTTCCATTGCCGACAACAAAATAGCCGTTGCTGTTGACAAAAAACTGGACGGCGACGTTATTGGTCAGGACGGGATAATTAGTGCCCTTGTAGTTTTCAATCTGCGAATATAATTCCATTTTGACAACGCGGTTAAACGCGTTGTCAAACCTGTTCGACAGCATCACGTCCGTGGGCAGAATCACCGCCTGGGTGCCGCTCCTCTTCACGGCCTGCTGGACAACGCAATTGGTGGAGGTGGCATACCACCCGTTGATTCCGCCGACCAGCGGGGCGTTGGTGCCGTATGTTTCAAAATTGTCATACCACGGGATTGTATTGGTTTCAGGGCTGGCCTGAGCCACGACATACCCGTCGGCATAGCCAACGTCATTGGTGGCGTCGCCTGTAATCGATGCGCGCACCGTTACCGTGCCGTAGCCGGCGCCCATCCACAAATTGGTGCCGTTGACAATGCTGCCCGGGCCGGCCATGACCGTGAAAGTCCATGTTCCCGTGCCCGGGGTCACGGTCGCGCTCAGGCCCTGTAATGTATCGTAAGCCTGCGGGCTGGAGGGATTGAACGTTACCGTCCGGCTGGCCTTGTTGATGGTAAATGTGCCGGTAACAAACGAGATGCTGTAATTTACAGAGGTCGCGCCGGACGGCGTGATGGTGTAAGCCCCGACATTTTCGCCGGCATCACGGCTTATGGACAGACCGCCGACCACGTTGGAGTTATCGCCGCCCACGAACGTAGCGTAAGTCACCGTCAGTTCCGGGTCGGCGGTATCCCATTCCTTGCTCTTGTTATCGGCCGTGCACGTTAAAGGCGCCTGGGTGATGTTCGCGGTCGTGGTCTGGTTGGAAATTGAATAGTTGGGGGCATCGGCGCCGTCCAATGCAAGCCCGCTCACGGTGACGGTTTTGCCGGCGCCGACATCCCTGTCCGCGAATTTGATCGAAACCGAATTACTGTTGAGAGTGACCGCGTCGCTGCCAATCACGCCGTTCAGGGTCCCGTAACTGGTAATGAGGGCATTGGAATTGCCGTCATAGACCTTGTTGGAAGCCGTCATGCCGGACAATGACAAAGCGGATGAATTGGTCCAGATGGAGGCCGTGGCGGTCGTAGCGGCCTGGTTGGTGACTGAATAGTTTGAAGCATCGGTTCCGGTAAGGGTGATGTTGGTCACCGTGACGGCTTTACCGGCCGCGACATTCTTGTCGCTGAAATTGGCGCCTGTTAAGCCGGTGTCAAGAGAACAGGAGTCCCCGGAAACAACGGTGGCAAACGTGCAGGTGGCAATGGTCGCGTTGGAAGATCCGTCATAGATTTTGTCCGAAACCAGGAGCGTGGTGATCGCCAGGGCGTTGGTAGTAATGGAAGACGTGACAGAATGACTGACAATTGAATAGTTGGTGGCGTCCGCGCCGGAAAGCGAGAGCCCGCTCACGGTGACGATCTTGCCCGTAGCCACGGTTTTGGAGGCGAAATTGGCCGCCATTGAGTTGGTGTTGAGATAACAAACCTCTGCGCCGACAATTGTGGCGAGAACGCCGGTGTTGGCGATTGCGGCAACGGTGTTGCCGTCATAGACCTTGTTGGATACCGCCAGGCCGTTAAGCGTCAGCGGCCTTGCGAAAATACTTCCATACGCATTGGTCACCAGGGTGTAATCGCCGGCATCGGCGCCCGAGATCGTCAAGCCGGTCACGGTGACAGTCTTGTATTCACCCACGCTCTTGTTCTCGAAAACACCGGCCGTTAAGGCGTCAACATCAAGGTTGACCGTGTGCCCTTCTTGCACACCAACGAGTGTCAGGCTATTGGTGTTGATTGTGGCATCGGAGTTGCCGTCATAATATTTATTGGAAACCTGAAGCCCGTCGATGGTAAGGGTCCTTGAAGCGGTAATATAGACATTATCCAGGTAAGTGGTGCTGCCGCCGTTATACGTGTCGAAAGACGTAAAATTGGCATTGCCGGTGTTAATGAAGGCGAGATTGTTGGTCAGCTTATCGCCATTGGCATAAAGTTCCCAGGTAGTATTCGTGTAATCCAGCAATACCTCAACGCGCGTCCAGGCGCCGGCAACAATCGGAGTAAAGGCCCCGCCATCAGCTTTATTTGAAACCGTGATCCAAAGGGTGCTGTTCGTGGGATCGGGATCAGGAGCGCCATTGTGCACCACGAAATAACCGGCCGTGTTGATGTAAAACATGGCCGAAAGATTTGTGTCAACAACAGGACGCGCGCCATTAGTGGCCGCAAAATCAGACCCGTTGGTTGACCCGTTGAACAATACGGCGCGCGAATAAAACCGCATCCAGATGCTGGTGACGGCCACCCCCGTTAGCCGGTTACTGAGCGTGACGTCTATAGGGATTTGCGCGGCTTTGGAGCCCCCGTAATTTGTGTAGGAAAAATCGCTCTGGACGATGCAATTGGTGGCCGTGGCGTACCAGCCGTTGAGCCCGGTAGACAAGGGTGTCTGGTTCGTATAGCTCTCAAAATCATCAACAAAAGGCACGGTCGCAGTCCATGCCGTCAAAGTAAACACAGACAGGCAAACAGAAACCACAGTAAAGATTTTTCCTGTAATTTTCATGGACCTGCAAAAAAGGCGTTATCGGAATGCCTAACAACAAAATACCATTGTAAAATTAATATAAATTTCACCATTTTGCAATAATAAAAGATAAATATTACATATTTTGACTTAAAATGTGAATATTTGTTGTAAAGTGGCACATTGCCTCTAAACAGCATAAATGGCGCTAGCCCGGCGCCTGATAGGCCGGCTGTAGACGAATAAATATGGCCGTTCCAATTCCGCCAGGTACACGCGTTGCGGCACAGCGGCACCGTCTCCTTCAACCAATACGGCCCCGGACGGCAAGGGTTTTTTCCATGGCGTTGCCCGGCAAATGCCGTGCTGGGGACTGAATCCCATCTTGAGCCACTCATAGCCAAGCCTGGAAATCAGGCCGGGGGCATGCCGTCGGCAATATTCCTCAAGCAGGCGGAAACGGTTTTCCAGCGATGGCGCTTGGACGCCGCCGGTTATCCCGCCGGCAAAATCAGCCAAAGTGTGAATGAACCCCGGGACAGTTTCAAGCGCCGCGATGAAAAACTGATGTAACTCCGGCGGATTATACAACCAGTCCACCAGTTTTGAAAGCCGGTCAGCGGCAACCAGGTCATCATGGCTCATGCTTTCCGTTTGAAGGACCTCGTAGGGCGGCTCAGTGGCCGCGATAATCCCGAACTTTTTAACTTCCCTGCCGAGGCGCGTTCCCGGCAGAACCTTCAGCAGTTCAAGCTGGATTTCATCCGGTTTCATCATCGCTGTCTTCTGCAGATCGGCGAACAGATCAGCCAGGTTTGTTTCGGGCAGCCCGGCAATCAGGTCAATGTGAACGGATAGATTTTTTAGTGAGCACAACTGTTTTACGCCTGAAAACGCATTTTCACCCGAAACTGTCCGGCCGAGGGCGCGGAGCGCCTCCGGCCGCGTGGTTTGAACTCCGACTTCAAGATGAAACCGTCCGGCGCCGGCCTGCGCGAGTTCCCTGACAGCCGCGCTCGAAAGACGGCCCGGGTCAATTTCAAGGTGAAATTTCATGTGCTTAAATTCTTCGCGCATGATTCTTATGAAAGCCGCGCTTCTTGGGCCGTTTTCATTGAAAGTCCGGTCCGCGAGATGCACATCCCTGATACCGGCCGCGGATATCAATGCCAGGTCGCCCCGGAAACGCTGCTCCGAAAAAAACCTGACGCGCGAGCCCGCGCTCGTGCAGAAGGCGCATTTGCCAGAACAGCCGCGCGATGTTTCCATCAGTAAAAAAGGTTTTTTGAAGGCGTTTAAATTTATTTTGAAAGGCGTTGGAATCCCGTCAAGGTTCGCGATCAGGCCGGCCTTTCCATTATCAACGTAATGACCTTCAATTAAGGCGCATAAGCCTCGTATCTCTTTCCATTTTCCGGGGGTCCGCCAGACCGTCAGCCATTCGCCGAAGGCCTGCTCGCCCTCGCCGCGGATGACAAGGTCTATTTCCGGATGGCGCTCGAGAAAGCGGAAATTGTCGCCGAGAAATTGAGGCCCTCCGCCGATCACCAGGCAGCTTGGCATCAGGGCCTTGAAACGGGAAATAAATGCAGACAGGAAATCGGCGTTGAACAGGTAAAAGGAGGCCGCGAGAATATCCGGCTTCAAGCCCGCGACGCGCTGCAGAACCGATATGAGAGAATCATTCCGGAGCGCCTCGACTTCATGCCAGGTCCAACCGGCGCGCTCGGCGTATGAACGCAAATACCAGCCGGCAAGGTTGGTGTGCGAATAAGAGGCGTTGGCCGCCAGGAAGACGATGGTACCCTTGCTCATAAATCGCCGCTAATGAGGTTCACAGTTCAGAGTTCACGGTTATAGGCTCCCGGAAAGAATGCATTCCTGGCTTGCCGGGAAGGCTATAAATTACAACTTTGAAGGTTCAATGTTGAACGTTGAAAGCCTGCCGGGCCGCAGATAGTAAAATTATATTTTCAGCCCAGGCTTTGTGCCTATGCCTGCCCGCCATAGCCTTGGCGACGGCGGGTGCCTTTGCCACTCTGTGCCTTCTTTGCGAGATCCGCCTTCCACAGGCCGAGGGCGGGATTGGAAATAAAATAAAATTCTTCGCCCGCAATACTGTTGAAGCCGTCCTTCAGTTTTTCGGGATTATATTTTTCCAGGCATTTGCGCAATCCGGCATGCTGGAATCCGACGGATTCAATCTCCTTTTTGCCCAGGCCGCCGGGGGCATAGACAATACTGAAGCGCCCTTCGCTGGAACCGTGAATGAGGTGCGCGGCGGCGCCCAGGTTCTGCCGTAAATCTTCATTTTCGGCCACCGCTTTCAGGGTGGCCGGCGTGCCACGGTAGCCGTACTGACGGATCAGGCGCTCGTTCACCTCGGCCTCGCCGAATTCCACCAGGCCCGGCGCGATAATCAGCAGTTCGCCGGCATCGGCGATGGCCATGCGCGTGCGGTAGATGGCCTTGTTGCCCAGCCAGGTGCTCTTGAACTCGCCGGGATCCAGGTAAACCACAACTTTTTTCAGGGGCCGCACATTTATAATGTTGACCTGCTGGCTCAGGCGCGCCGCCGCCTGGTAGCAGCCGCGGTCCCGGCCGGCGAAAATCCCGCGCGTGACCATCGCCCCGTCATCGCCCTTCGCCCGCACCGTTAAAATATATGTCAGCGGCAGGTCCTTCAGAAAAAGATCCTCGGCCTTGTTCAGCAGCCGACGCACCGGGCTTTCAATCTGCCCCATGATTTTTTCCATGTTGCAAACCGCGCCGAGGAAATGACTCTTGTTGATGGTGTCCGGCCCGGCGCATCCCACGAGGAGGTTCTTGTTGCCGCCAGCCATGCCCACGACCTCGTGCGGCACGATCTGGCTGATGGAAATCACGGCGTCATACTTTCCCTCGACAATCCGGCAGGCCAGCTCGACGTGAACCAAATAATCCACCTTGCCGCCGCTTATTTTTTTGACGAACTCCCCGGGTATTTCTCCGAGCCGGCAGACGCCGTTGCGCCAGTCGTGAACATGGATTCTTTTCCGGGGAATCCCAGGGAACATCTTGTCCGTTTCTTCCCGCGTCATCGGGCGATGCGTGCCCAGCGCCGGCAACAGATCAACTTCAACACCCCCGGAAAGCAGCCGGTAAAGAATGCTGCATATTTCGCCAGCGCCCGAATGAAAGCGCGAAAAGTCAGGCGGAATCAGCAGGATTTTTCTTATCCCGGAAGGAAGCGTGCTGGCAACAGAACGCAGCAGCGCCTCAAGTTCAGCTGTATTTATTTTTTCAGCCGGCCCGCCCTTGTTTAGGAATTTCGCCATTTTTTCTTCTCCATGATGCTTGCTTGACAAAATTTTTATGATACCCGCCCGCTGAAGTAAAGCCTTATTTGCCGGCAATATTTTGCTTGAATAAAACACGCCTGAAAATTATATTTCACAGATCCGGTTTCGTCGCCGGGTTATGTGTAAAAAATCCGGCAATATCGCAAAAGGAACATGAACCCATGAAAAAAGTGCTGATTCCCACCAAGCTCGAAAGCGTCGCCCGCCAGTTGCTTGAAAAACACGGCGGCTACCAGGTCATCCAGGACGACAAGACCGACCTTGCCGAACTGGCCAGGCAGAACCCGGATTGCCACGCGCTCATCGTGCGCAGCGAAAAAATCACCCCGGCCGTCATCAACCTCATGCCGGCGTTGAAAGTGATCGTGCGCGCCGGCAGCGGCTACGACACGATTGATATCAAGCACGCCCGCAAGAAAAAAATCGACGTGCTTAACACGCCCGGCGCCAACGCGAACGCCGTGGCTGAGGAGGTGGTCGCCCTGATGCTGGCCGACGCCCGCCACATCGTCGCCGGCGACGTCACGACCCGCGCCGGCAAATGGGAAAAGAAAAAATTCATGGGCCGGGAAATAACCGGCAAGACCATCGGCATTGTCGGCCTCGGCAATATCGGCCAGCTGGTCGCCAGGCGCCTGGCGGGCTTTGACGTCAAGTTGCTCGGCTTTGATCCCATGATCTCCCAGGAGCGGGCCGACGCCATGCAGGTGGAGCTGGTGGACCTGCCCGAGCTGTTTTCCAGGTCCGATTACGTGACCCTGCATATACCTGAAAACAAGGAAACCAAGGGGTTAATCAACGCGAATTTGACCGGCAAAATGAAGGAAGGCGCCACCCTGGTCAATTGCGCCCGCGCCGGGATTATCGACGAGGAAGCCCTGCGCAAGGCCAAGGCCGAAAAGAAAATCAGGTTTTTGAACGATGTTTACAAAAAGGACGAGGAAGGCCCGAAAAGCGTCTCCGACATCGCCGACATCATGCTCCCGCACCTCGGCGCGAACACGGTAGAGGCCAATACCAACGCCGCCCGGCGGGCCGCCGAGGAATTGATTGAACTGGACGAAAAAGGCATTACCACTTTCGTCGTCAACCGCGAGGTGCCCGAAGGCCTGGACGAGGCCTACGGCAAGCTGGCTTATACGATCACCAAGCTCTGCCGGCACCTGGTCGGCGCCGACGCCAAGCTGAAGACAATCGAGACATCCTTCTACGGATCATTGAAGCCGTTCGGCGACTGGCTCATGATCCCGATTGTTTCCGCCCTCGGCAATGTCGTTGACGAACGCCCCAACGACCACAAGGAGGCGCTCCAGCACCTCAAGGAAATGGGCATAAGCGTCAATAACCGCCAGACCGATCCCAGCAAGGGATTTGAAAATTCAATGACCATCGACCTGACCGGCAGCCTTGATTCCGGCAGCCTGCGCCACGTCAGCGTGCGCGGCACGGTGGCCGAGGGAATTTTGATGATCTCTCGGATCAACGACTTTGACAAACTGTATTTTGAGCCGAAGGGGCCGACCGTGTTCTTCATATACGAGGACCGGCCCGGCGTCCTCGGCCAGATCGGTTCGGGGCTGGCAGGGGCCAACATCAACATCGAGGACGTCCGCAACCCGCACCATTTGAAGGTCAACCAGTCGCTGGTGATCATGCGCGTCAACCAGCCCGTGCCGGAAGCGCTGATGAGCGAACTATCCGCAAAGATCAAGGCCATCGCCTCGCACTACTACGATTTCGGGTAGGCGCGAGCCGCAAGCAGAAAATAAATACGCCGGATTGCCATGTCAGACCCGGCCTTGTTTTACATGCGCGGGCTCCTGGAAAACATCGTGCCCTTCTGGCCCAGGCACGCCCCCGACCGGCAGACCGACGGATGTCTGGATCGCGCCACATAATTCTGGGCGGTAAATTCTTCCAAATCGTCCAGCTGTTCGAAAAACGCCCGCTTTGAGCTTCATCGGCAGAAGTGAGGCACGCCGTCCGCACGGGCGCCGCCGCAGCCAATCAGGACCGCCGATATTCCGCCCCCCGCTTCATAATCAGGCAAAGGCACGTAATTTTGACATCGCGACCGGGTCCGGCCCCGAATACTGTCCCGTTACGCCAAAAAAGATTGACAGGCGTGCTATATTGAGAGTGGGGAAAATTTTAAGGACAAATGAAATTCTACAAATGCATTCCCGCAAACACCCATGCCGTTAAGTCCGGCGATAATTGCGCAGGCCGCAGAGTCGCCGAGTTCGACGGGTTTGCTTATAAGATCCACCTGCACATAACCCTGGGATAAGGCCACAGCGGCTGGTTCACAGGATGGCGGATGGGGCAGATTGTGCTTAGCAACTGCCGCGACACAACCTGGATTGCCCTGTCGCCCTTCCTGACACACATCTGGCGCGTGGACCGGGCCGGGACAACCGTAGCGGTGGCAAGCTGCACTGATGTCTTCATCCTTTTCACCGACGGTTTCATGACGAAGATGGAGCACAAGGACTTTGACGGTTTGCACAAGTGGGGCCACATGCAAACATATTTAAATTCCGAGGGCTTTATAAATTACTTCGTGTGGGATAATCCCAACGGACAACTGCGCATCTTCAATATAAATGAATTGCACCTGATGGCGGCCATTTTGGCCAGGACATATCAGCATTACCGGATGCGTCAACTACCGCCGTTGTCTTGCCTTTCTCTAGCATGATTTCCCGAAAACCACCGCGCTGTGATCGGATGCCTAATGCCTTTTGTTTTTCATAAAAGCATGCCCGATAACCGGAAAGATATGTTAATCACACCGCGTAATTTATCAAGGATGATTTGAAGAATGAAGACCGTCAGGGTCAGACATAGAAAATGGCCATCGGGGGACAGCCCTTAAATATTAAATTCTTTCTCGATGCTTTCAATAAAAAACGGCGACCCGCGGGAATCAGCGCCGGTAATGGCCCGGGACGATCTTAAGCTGCTTGATCTTGTAATTGATGATGCGCTTGGTGGAACAGAGATGCTTGGCCACGCCCGTGGCGTTTCCACTGAATTTCTTCAGCGCGTCCACGATCAGTTCCCGCTCGTAGGACTGCATCATGGTCTTCAGGCTGATTCTCTCCGCCGGCAGGATCTCGGTATGGGTGGCCTCGCTGGTTTGCAGCGAAGGCGGCAGGGAATAGCCATGAATGACGTCATCGGTCGCGGTCAGGACGGCCCGCTCGATGCAGTTTTCCAGCTCGCGCACATTGCCCGGCCAATGATACATCATCATCATGTTTATGGCGGGCGTTGAAATGCGCTTTATGTTTTTTTTATGCAACGCGTTGTATTTTTGCAGGAAATGGTCGGCGAGCAGGATGATATCCGACCTCCTCTCGCGCAAGGGCGGCAGGTGGATGGGAAACACGTTCAGCCGGTAATAAAGGTCCTCGCGAAATTTTTTCTGTTGGATGGCCTCCTCAAGGTTTTTACTCGTGGCGGCGATCAGCCTGACGTTGACGGTAATCGTGGTGTCGCCGCCTACCCTTTCAAAAGACCGCTCCTGGATAACGCGCAAAAGGCGCACCTGCACGGCGGGGGATATGTCGCCGATTTCGTCAAGGAAAAGCGTGCCGCCATGCGCCAGTTCAAACCTGCCGCGCCTCTGCTGGGCGGCGCCGGTGAAGGAACCCTTTTCATGGCCGAACAGTTCGCTTTCAATCAGGTTTTCGGGCAAGGCCGCGCAATTGACGCTGATAAATTTTCCCTCCTTGCATGAACTGGCGTGATGGATGGCGCGGGCCACCAGCTCCTTGCCGGTGCCTGATTCACCGCGAATCAGAACGGTCGCGGAACTGTCGGCCACCTGCGCGATCTGCTCGAAAACCGCGCGCATGCTGCTGCAATTGCCGATTATATTATTCGGCCGGTAACGGTCGTCCAGCTGGCGGCGCAGGCGTATATTTTCCTCCAGGAGGTTGGACCGTTCCTCCATCTGCTCGCGAATCCCGGCTACCGCCTCCGCCAGCACGTTGGCGACCAGCTGGAGAAAATAAAGGTCTTTGCGCATTTCTGCGTCATTGGCGACTTCGCGGTCAATGCTGATCGTGCCGATTACGTCACGGCGATAAATGATCGGGACGCAGAGAAAAGCCATTTGCTTGTTTTTGCGTGATTTTGTCAAATTCAAAAAAACCGGCTCCTTGCTGATGTCGGGCACGATAACGGGCTTGCCGCTCTGGGCGACCCGGCCGGTAATGCCTTCGCCAAGCTTATACTGCCCCCTTTTCTGTTCTTCTTCGCTCAACCCTCGCGATGCCTCGATGACAAAAATGTCGGTCCCCGGTTGCCGCAGGGTAAGCGTGCCACGGGCCATGCCCATCTCAATATCCATGATATCGAAGACTTCCTTGAAGAGGGCGGAAACATTGTGCTGGCGGGCCATGGCCTGGGAAATGCGATACAAAACTTCCAGTTCAACATTAGTTTGTCTTTTCATTTAAGAGTATCATATACATTTTTGTATCATTATTCAACAACAATTTACATTTTTGTAACAAACACAACCAACTGCCAGACACATAGAACATAATCAATTAAAAAACCGCGATATTACCGATATAAATTGATATTATTTTATTTTGGCATGGAAGTTGCTCTTATTAATTCATACAGTGCTAAATTAACGATCATTACAGCGAGGAGAACATAGAATGAGCGAAATCAAGACACCGCGGGACCTGGTAGAGCTGATAAAAAAAGAAAAGATTGAGGTCGTTGACCTGCGTTTCATGGATTTCCCGGGGCTCTGGCAGCATTTCTCTGTCCCGGCCGGCGAAGTGAACGAGGCCACATTCGAAAAAGGCCTTGGCTTCGATGGCTCAAGCATCCGCGGCTGGCAGGCAATCAACGAATCGGACATGCTCGTCAAGCCCGACCCGGAAACGGCCTTTATTGATCCTTTTTTTGCCGCGAAAACACTGGTCTTGATATGCAATATCTGCGACCCGGTCACCGGCGAGGATTACACCCGCGACCCGCGCAATATCGCCCGCAAGGCGGAGCAATACCTGAAACACACCGGCCTGGCCGATACCGCCTACTTCGGGCCGGAAGCCGAATTCTTTATTTTCGATGACGCGCGCTTTGACCAGAACGAGCACGAGGGATATTACCACCTTGATTCGGGCGAAGGCCAGTGGACCAGCGGCCGGGATGAAAAGCCGAACCTAGCCTACAAGATCCGCTACAAGGAGGGCTATTTCCCCGTCCCGCCCACCGACAGCCTGCAGGATATCCGCAGTGAAATGATGCTCACCCTGGAAAGGATAGGCGTCGCGATCGAGGCCCAGCACCACGAGGTGGC
>Ga0351965_1040_pt1 | contig 38786 bp, 19 predicted proteins | sample TotcelT113001K13_FD_206839 | JGI IMG/M metagenome (GOLD analysis project Ga0351965, IMG submission 206839) | Enriched cells from coal bed in the Powder River Basin, Montana, United States - Total cells T11 rep3 HSBNCT.T11.300.1.K13 ... | reverse complement strand
GCGAGAAATGGACGGGGGTGCGGGTGTGCAAGGAGATGGGCATTGCGCCGTGGATGCTGCGGCAGTGGCAGGACGAGGCGATGGAAGGGATGCTGTCGGCCCTGGCACCGCGGGAGGGGAAGGAACTGAAAGAGCAAGGGCCGGAAATGGCGCCGAAACTGAGGCGACTGCTGGAAAAGAAGGCGGAAGCGCAGGAAGGGAAGTTGCCGCGCCTGTCCCGGCGGTTGGCGGCGCTGGCAGCACCAGCGAGCGGGGAGGTGAAATAAAAGATGAATGCGAGCGAGCAGGAAACGCGGGCCCGGGAACGAGCGACGCTGATCGTGCAGGTACAGAGCGGACGGCTGACGGCGGTGGAAGCGGCGCGGCGGCTGGGGGTGTCCCGGAAAACGTATTACAAGTGGGAACAGCGTGCCCTGGCGGCGATGGTGGGGGCGTTGCAGGACAAGGCGGGAGGACGGCCTGCGGAGGAACGGGACACGGAGAAGGAACGCCTGCAGGGGGAAGTGCAGAACCTGCAGGAGGCGTTGACGGAACGGGACCTGCGGGAGCGGGTCCAGACGGCGCTGAAAAGCAGTGAAGGGGCGGCGGAGGAAAAAAAAAGAAAGCCAGAGAGCTGAGGTAATGAAAGAAATGGGCAGATGGAAAGATGGCGGCCGGTCGCTGCGCGGGTTTAGCCGGGCGACGGAACTGGGGTGGTCCCGGCTGATGCGCTGGCATCAGCGGGTCCGCCTTGGCGAGCGGCTGTATCAACGGCCCGGGCCTAAAAAAAAGCCGCTGGAGAACCCGGCAGTGTTGCACCAGCGTCTGAGAGGACTGCGGCATGGCCCGTGCCGCAGTCGGGGCCTTCCCGGGGTTTATGCGGAATACCGGCAGCAGATCTCGCGGCGGGATTTGCGGGCGATAAGCCGGGAAGTGCGCCTTGAGATTAACCGCGAGAACTTGGCCGCCATGGTGCGAATAGAGTGGATAGTGTCCCGCCTGATCTGGGCAATAGATGACCTGCGGGTGAAGAGGTTCGGGGTGCAGTGGAACCAGGTCCAGGACCTGGGATCACGCTACAAGTTCCGGCCTGGGATCGGCGTGGGAAGTCGTGGGGCTATGAAAGGGTACGCCGTGGCGGAGCGGCTGGGACAACTCTTTGACGAGCATGGAGCGCCACTGGTGCTGAAACGGGACAATGGCAGTAACCTGAATCACGAGGCGGTGAATGAAAAACTGGACGATTACGGGGTGATCGCGTTGAACTCGCCGGTCCATTATCCGCAATACAACGGCTCAGTGGAGGCTGGGCTGCGGGAAGTGCGGGCCTGCTTGAAAGAACGTGGGGCGCGGCAGACGGAATGGACCTGGGCATTAGGCGAAGATGTGGTGCAGGACCTGAACCAGCGCAGGCGGCCCTGTCTGGAAGGGCGGACCGCTTCCCAGGTTTTTGAGCTTGGCAAACCGCTAAGTGAAGAATATGATAATAACAAAAGGAAGGAGGTACGAAACGAAATCGCCGCTCTGGCTGAAAAGATCATGAGCGGCTTCAAGGAGAGCGGTCTAAGGGCTGAACGTATGGCCCGAAGCTAAGAAGGTTTGCGACTCTACGTGTCATTTATTTTATCGCCCAACATAATATTGTGTATTTCTATTTCTCTTTCCATGGACATTTGGTTGATAGAAGCCATCCTTTTTCTGGCCCGTATTTTTCATCATCGGATTGAGTCATGATAGCTTCCGCCGTCGCCTCTGTCACCTTTGTGATGACGACAGACTCGACGAGATGGGCGGGTTTAGTAACTAGCATCTCCATGCCTTTCAGAAGTCCCTTGTTCCTGCCTGCATTTAGAATCACAGTCGTGTCCTTGAAATTCCATTCACATATGCTTGGTCGAGTCGTCACCGAGCTTATGCCAGTAATCTCGGCAAGGATGGGTTTAGTTAGCAAATAGGCCCTATAGTCGTTGGGTACTGACGGAAATCCAGAGACCATCTTTTTCTCGTCACCACGACGCAAAAGAAAGTATCCGCGGTTGGATTCCCGTGGTTCCGTCCCGTCATTCACTTTGTTGCAGAAGTCAATGATTTCGTCGGAGGGGATCAGATATCGCCGTTCACCCCATGGGACGGGAACGAGTTCTTCGGCAATCCCTTGAAATCCTTTCCGTTCGTTCTTGAATGTAAAGGATAGGCGGATTCTGCCGTTCGTCTCTGTGACGTTCCCATAGTTCCTGTCATAAAGACCCAGGCATCCATGCCACTCGAAAACATACCCGGCCATAGGAGCGAGATGCAGCGATACGTTCACGCCCATACCGTCGCCGTAGTAATAATCACCCGCCCACGGATGATTGGTTAGCGCATTCGCGGCGGCCTGTATACGATCCCGCAGCTCCTTGGCAGTCTTTTCTGCTGTGTCTGTGTATTTCGCTTCATCCCGCTGTTCAGCCAGCGCTAAGGATGCACACACGAGCAGTGCGGCAGATATTACTCTCATGTTCATTATTTGTTTTTCAAGTTACAAACTCAATCAGCGTTTCGAGCCCGTGGAGGGCGAAGAATACGGTGAATTTGTTGGCTGTGCCTTTTTGTTTTCCTGCACTTGGATTGTGAAAAAGGAGTAATTGGTTCCATTATCCGATTTTAAAATCATGCCGCCCATGATTTGCCAATCGTTAAGGGAAAGTTGTATATCTGATTCACCTGATTCAGATTCGGTAGACACGGAACGCAAGCGGAAGATCGGTTGTTTAATTTTGCGAGATACGTTCGGTATGTTGTGTGATGTATAGCCAGTAACATCAATGTCTTCAATATAATATTTGCACGTAGCCCAGCCATCGGTCACGGACTTCAAGTCGATCTCAATGAAGCGACCAACCCCACGAGTTTCATAAACCGTTGGTTTGCCGTCCCAAGTATATGTAGTTGGATACTTCACGGGTTTTTGCTTGTCGATTTTCTTCCGTTCACCTGCATTAACATACACGACAGGGAATTTCGTTATATCAGCTTGGGGAGAGGAAAAGAGCTTCGCCATCCGGTACTCGAATTCGGCCGTTGTTGGTCTGGTCCCAGCTTTGCCGAACATCCACGATAGATTTAGTTCATCAAGTAGCGTCGCTGGAACATCAACGAGGATTACACGTACTGCGTATGCTTTTTCAGTTTCGTGCCTGCTTGGTCCGAATGTTTTGCATCCAATACTAAGCGAGAGCAACAGAAATAATAAGAACAGACGCATCATGTTCATATTCTTTATTTCCCAACTTATGAAGTGAACGTTATGTTCTTTCTGGTTATCCCTGTAATTGAAAAACACTATCAAGTTTAAACGTAAGCACTTTTCCTATTAAAAACAACATATATTTTACACCGTTTCTTGTTAGTACCCCATATTAAGATTGACATTCCGGCTATAGGTGGATGCTCACACTTACACCTAAGCAGAATGTCGCATGGCAGGACCACCTTGAGCGGCCGGAACTACGCCGCCACCTTTTCTATGGCGGCGCGCGGTCCGGCAAAACAGATGTAATCCTTGGATGGCTTTGCATCCAGGCCATGACGTATCCCGGCGCGCGTATATTGATGGCGCGGCGCACCCGCATTGCCGCCGCCAAGAGCCTATGGTCAGACAGCCTTGTCAAAATGCTTCGGGGCCGCAGCGACTTCCGTCTGATGGAAAGCGACCTTGAAATCCGGCACGCCAACGGCTCCCTGATCCGGGTTGACGGTTTTGACGACCAGGAGCGGGTTGACAAGATTCTCGGAACGGAATACCTCCATATATTTTTCAACGAGGCAACGCAAATAAGCTGGGACACTGTTGGCACGGTCCTTACCCGCCTGGCCCAAGTGGTTGACGGCGCGAAATCCCACAAGGCTATCTTCGATTGCAACCCCAAAAGTCAGCGTCATTGGCTATACAAGGCCGGTATCCTGCACCAGCACCCGGAGAGCGGAGAAAGTCTTCTCGATGCCGATGCCTGGTCAGCCCTGCACTGGTCGCCTTATGATAATCCGTTCCTAAGCAAGGATTTCCTCGCCACGCTCGAAGCCATGACCGGCCCCCAGCGCCGCCGAATGCTCGATGGTGTCTGGTGCGAGGGCGGCGGCGCTGTCTATGACGAGTTTGACGAAGAAATCCACGTCCATAAAGGGAAAATGCCCGCCGGCTGGAATAACTGGGACAAGGTCCGCGGCATTGACTTTGGCTTTACAAATCCGTTCGTCTGCCTTTGGGGCGCGATAGACCCGGATGGCCGGCTGTGGATTTACCGGGAGCATTATGTGTCCCGGCAGACAGTCCAAGTCCATGCCGCCGCAATCAATGCGGCAGAAGGCAGGAATGCGAGGTATCGCTGGACGGTGGCCGACCATGATGCCGAAGACCGGGCCACGCTCCATGAGGCCGGGATAATTACCCAACGCGCCAGCAAGAACGTCGAGCGCGGGATCAAGGCAGTCAAGGAACGGCTGAAGGTCCAGAAGGATGGCAGACCCCGGCTGATCGTGCATGAGTCCTGCCCGGAGACGATCAGCGAGTTTTACGACTACGCCTGGCAGCCCCAGGTTGACAAGCGCAATGCCAAGGAAGCCCCCTTAAAAGACCGCGACCACGCCATGGACCCACTGAGATATATGGTTATGAAGCTGGATCAATGCCGCGGCGGCGGCCTTGCTATACCCGGCTTTTTGCCGACAAGGTGATATGATATCGGGGCTGATCTTTACGGGTCAGTCCCGGCGAGCCGATTCACCGTTCACTCTTGCTTTTTAATCAGTTTGCCGTCCGATAGAGAGATTACGACCTCTCTACCTGTAAGCGTTGTTAAACTCACTGTGTTCTGATCTGATGAATACTTCCCATATGAATTCAATTTGGGATAATCTTTCAGCCAGTGAATGTGACTTTTACTATGTGTTACGTTTGTTTGCTCGTCTTTGGTCAGAAGGTCGTGAACGCCAAGGGATGCGATAAGTTTACCTTCAGAATCGTAGATCATAAACCTGTTGTAAAGACGATGGCCTGCTGATACATCCAGTACAGCAAAGCGCTTACCATCTTGACTAAGGAAAAAATACAAGTGTGCGTGCGTCCAGTCAATCGGGAGTGGGCCAATTCGCTTGTCTCCCATCTTTATGTCAGTCAAGACGTAGTTCCATTTCTTACTGTCAACATCGACTTGACCATCGACTTTGTAGTGCTGATTAGTAGCAGGAACAGAACTTGTACCCACGCATGTATCAGCCAGAACATACGACGTTGTCAGTAAAATGAACGATCCGCAAAACATGAGAAAATACTTCATATGTTTTCTCCGGCGAACATATAATAGCAGAACGTTCGTAAAATCATGAAAAACACGGGAAACATGATTTATGGCCGATCATTTCCCGTCAGTTGAATTATTTGACACTACACTGTTTGTTTTAGGATTACTGGCAAAACGATATAAGCCGATTTCTCCTTTTTCTTTTGAAATCCTAATTAATTGTAGTCCAGCTTGCCCATATTCTTGAGAGACAAAATATTCATTTGATTTAGCTGAATATACATTTCCGGTTTTTAAACTCTTTATCGTCGCTGAATTATCGTCAATAGATATCAATTTAATTTGCCATTTCTTATTGTAATTTGATTTTGCCGACAAAATAAAATAGTCCATATAATTTGGATACAGGTCTATCCTCGCTGTTATACTTATCGGTTGCTGCCCTGATGATGATTGATTATTATCATGCTTACAGCAGCTTGATAACCAGCAAATAACTAAAATAAAGAGCATGCTCTTTATTGTTTTTTTCATAAACGGGTTCACTCTTTTCCCTTTTCAATTCTCATTTGATTCGTTTTTATGGTCAAGGAATTGGTCTGAACCTCTTACGCAAAATGAGCCATAGTAAACCTATCCCTGTTATGCCAAATAAGAAAATGATTATGTAATATGATAGAGGCCATATCCTGTAATTCATGCTTAAGATCCCCACCATTTCGGAGTATAGAATTTTCCTGTTTCCTGTTGCGGGATCACATTTGCCTAATATCCTGAAAGGAATTCCGTATTTTTCATCATACTGGCCGAAGAAGATTTCTCCGTCATTAACATTGTAATGCCACTGTCGTGTCTCCCATATTATTTTTCCAGCCGACAGATCAACGCCACTGTTTGGATATACGGATTCCAAAATCAAAGTGTCGCCAACCACCTTTACTGAATCGACCTCCACAGCGTTGATTATAAATTCTGAATAGACACTGAAATCTTTAATGTTGAGCACACGGACTATCCTCTCCCTGGAGCCAATTTCCCTCAGGCATACAACAATGTAATCTTGCTTCCAAAAGTCGGCTCCAATTATATCTTTTTCTTTCGATTCCCACCGCTTGACCACCTTGCCGGAATTCTTTTCAATGATCCTAAGTGCATTATCTGTCACACATAGATAATGCTGGGGTCCGGAGGAAAGATGCATTTGCGAGCCATGTCCCGCTTTGCTTAATAGTAGCGTTTCTTCCCATAACTGGGTGCCATTGGAAGCAGATAAGCAAATCAGTTTATTGAATCCCGCTTTGGGAATTCTTTCGCTCTCTGTTAGGTCAAAACCAATACTGAGACTCGTCGGACGGATGCAGAGAAAAACAAAATTTTCAAATAATGAAGGAGTCATATAGGAACCTGACAAATCGACCCGAAATCGCCAGAGTTCCGTGTCCGTCCTATATGACCTGCAGATAATATTATTAGTAGCAAACTGGTAGCAGAGGTAATCTTTCGCGTTGATTCCAAATGTCTCATTAACTCCAAAAGCAAACCTGCCAATATGCTTTGTATAAAGAATTTGACCATTGCGGCTGCTCACCGATGAAATATTCTCGCCATGAAACATAATGATTTCATTTGTTTCCCCTCTCCAGATCTTAATAATTGGTTTAGACAGCTTCGTCCTCCATCGGACAGACTGGGTTGACACGTCAAGGCAAATCAAGTCGTTACCGTATATGTGATTAGCAAAAAGATTGTCTCCTAGAACAATGGGAGCGTCGAATGCTGGATAAAGAGGATCATATCTTGAAACTGTCAATGCTAACAGAATCAGGAAAAAGATAGATAAAAATAAAAAGACAATTTTCAGAAAATTAGCCATATGGCTTTGCCACACTTTCCTATTCAGGTAATAGTTAGCCTGAATCTTGTATTAATCTTATATCATGAGCCCTTGTTTGTCCATTACCAAGGAAGAAGGGATTAACTGCCGGTAGCGTGAATTTAATGTGATACAATTCAAATTAAGCAGCGGATCGCTGATATAATCCGGAATGATAAGGAAATGATATTCTTCAAGATGTCGGATCTGATCCGATGTGGAAGAAATGCCGGCAAATTGTGTGAATGCCGGCCCGGTTCCGATAATAACGACTTGTTCCATTTATGTTCCCCGCTTTATTAAATGATAAAAATGGTGGCCTCCCGCAGCACGTTAGACAGGATATATTTCCGTTGCTTCCCGGTCTTGTCCGTCCAGATAATCATGGTTGATTTTACTTGCTTTCCCTGCCTGTTACAGATTATTATCAACTGTGCAATCATAGCAATACTACATGATTACAAGATATTCATGCCGAGCGCATTGTCCTGTTCGGTTCATACGCGAATGGACATGACGACGAGAATAGCGATCTGGACTTACGAGAAAAAGAACAAGGAGTTCTATATTAATAACTCCCTTATTATGTTAAATGCAGCGAAATAGTTTCTAAGTTGAGAAGTTAAGGATACTGAATGATCGGGAAGCTTTTTATCCGAAGTTATCGACTTGGACATATTGAGCATAGGCTTCTATTATCATTGACGTTAGTTTTAATGTTTGCTGCGGCCACTGCAAATTCAGACACAGTAACCATCGCGGAAGCCTGGGGTAATTTTGAGGCTGGGACGAACGCCGAATTTCATGCCGTCATCCAATCCTCAGCCGCCACCCGCGGTAATCTGCAGTTCGCCGTTACCGTCGGTCCTCAGCCTATTGTCCGCCGTGAAATCGAGGTGTCTGCTGAAGCCGGGCAACCCGCCCTGGTTCCTATTCAATTTGCCGTGCCGCCCCTGAAAGACGATGTGGCCGTCAGGGCTCTATTGACGGTGGCTTTCCAGCCGCAAAGCACCGGTCCGGGCAAAGCTGTTTCCTCCGTTGAAAAAACTCTCTGGTTTTTTGCCGCCAATCCATTTGCCAATCACGAGGCTTCCTTGAATGACAAAAAGATCGCGCTGTTTGATCCTGAAGGAAAAACTCAAAAACGGCTTGAACAAGCCGGCATTCCATTTGTGCTTGTTCCGCGTCTGGATGCTATTCCTAATATTAAGGAAGGGATGCTTATAATCGGCGAAGGTATTTCATTACGCGATTTCCGAACTTTAACCGATGTGTGTCTTGCCGCGGCGGCCCGGGGCGTTCCGGTTTTATGTCTGGCGCTGAAAGACGGTCAATTCCGGTTAATTGACAACAATGACAAAAGTCTGCCGTCACCGTATGCTATGTCGTTTCGACATAATGACATCATCACCAATCTTGATAAACGTCTTGATGCCGTGGCCTGGCCGCCGGATGGCATTGTGGCCGCCCGCACGTTAGCTATCAGCGGCGACCGCGGCCCGATCGTCGGAGAAGTTATTGATAAAACCGGCGAATGGCCGTGGATGGAATTGACGTTCAACAACCATGGCAAAGCAATATTCTGCCAATTTGACATTATTGAAAAATGGAATACTGGCCCAGCGCCGCGCTATCTGCTGGCGGCCTTGCTTGAATATCTTTCAAAAAATAACAGTCAGTGAGTCTTTGCGGCTGACTGCGGAGGCTCAAAACAAAACACAGAGGAAAAACAGGAGAAGACAAAATGAATAGACTCATTGCCATATTGACCGTATCGGTATTATTGGCAGGAAGTATCGCCGTCCTTGCCGCGAGCGAAACTGATGACGTCAAATCGCAGAAATCAGTCCCGAATATTTATCCGGCCGCCATATTTTCATTCACGGAACAGGGTTCAGGAGCCAAAGACCTTGGTGTCAAGGCCGGCGATATTCTATTCGCCCTCCTGGCAAAGAATCCTTCGCTGTTCCTTGTTGATCGCTCCGAGATGCAAAAAACCGTTCAGGAACATGAGATCAATCTCTCCGGCATGGTCACGCCGGACCAGGCAATCCAGGTCGGTAAACTCATCGGCGCCAAAATTCTCATCACCGGCTCGGTGATTGAATCGGACAAAACACTCTACCTTGTGGCAAAGATAATCAGCACCGAGACAAGCCGCGTGCTGGGGGCATCCGTCACGGGCAAGACCAGTGAGGACTTTAACGTCCTGATGGATCAACTGGCCAAGCAGGTGGGCGAAACGATTGCCAAACAGGCCGATCAGCTCGTCGCAAAAGAAGTAAAGATGGAAGACCGGATTGCCGCATTGAAAAAACAATTGGGCGATGCCAAACGGCCTGTCGTGGCGATTAATGTTACCGAACGCCATGTCGGCCAGGCCACCATTGATCCGGCTGCGGAAACGGAGCTGGCGCTATTCTGCAAAGAAACCGGATTTGAAGTCCTGGATAAGACGGCAGATTCAAAAAAGGCCGACGTTATCCTGACGGGAGAAGGATTCAGCGAGTTTGCCATGCGCCATGGAAACCTGGTCAGCGTCAAGGCGCGCTTGGAGGTCAAGGCCGTTGACCGTCAGACGGATAAAGTTATTGCGACTGACCGCCAGACGGCGGTGGTGGTTGACCTCACCGAGCAGATCGCCGGCAAGTCCGCGTTGCAGAAAGCCGCCGTTGACATTGCTGAACGCCTTTTGCCGAAGTTGATTACGAAGTAAGCGGCAGGTTGGATCTATGAATGGTGTTAAAGGTTGGTGTTTCATCCGATAAATGAAGTCACAAAACCAATATCTTTTCGTCATACTGTTGATCCTTGCGGGAATGGGAGTAAGGTCTCTATTGCCAACCGAAGTTGGCGCGGCAGAGACGACTGCGTTCAGCCTGAGCGGGGCGGTCTATCGAGAGCAGGAGTTGGATACCGGGTTGACCGATGTTTTACTGGCGGAACTGTCCAAACAGAGCGGGGTCAATATCCTGGATCGGTCGGCAATGAAACTGGTGTTTGGCGAGCTTACGATAGCCAATCTTAGCGACGATGCGCTCAACCAGGTGCGGCTTGGGAAGATTCTGGGGGTGGACTATTTTGCCTGGGTCAAGCTGAGCGATAACCTGGCGGTGCTGGAAGTGGTGGAAGCCGCGACAGGGCGCGGTGTGGTTGTTAAGCCTTTCCGTTTCGAGCAGGGAAAGTTGTCCAACACATGGCCGGCCATTGCCGCGGAGGCGGTGCGCGCGGCGCGGCAGGGCGCGCCACCGATCAGTGCCAAAATGCCGTCGCTGGCCATGACCAATCCACGATTTGCGGTCACGAACGAGACGGTCAACAGCGCAACGGAGGCATTACTTGCGATGCTTTCGGGGGAGTTGGGCGGTGAAGGTGTGACCGTCCTGCCGCGGCGGTTCACCCGGGAACTGGTGACGGAGCGCTGGCGCGCCGAGAAAGGATTAGTACAGTCCGACGAACAGCAGCAGTTGATTGGAGCGGATTATATTTTGACCTTTACGATTGATGGAACCCCGCCGGTTCTGGAGATGGGGCTGGTGGAGTCTAAGACCGGACGCCGGATTGGTAAGTGTCGCCATCCACTGGATGAAGCTGCCCGCAATAAAATTCTTACACGCTGGATCATGGACCGCCTGCGTCTCATCCGCAATCCGGCCACGCCACAACAAACGGAAAAACGAAAAGACCTTCCCAACACACTTCCTGAAATATGGGCATTGATGTATAGCGGAATGGTACTTCATAACGAGGGTCGTTATATTGACGCGCTGGAAAAGTTTTATGAGGTTGAAACATGTAAAGTGAAAATCGCTGAAACGCGTCCGTGGATTCGAAGCTGCTTCCGCCTGGCTGGCTTCATGGAAATAGACGAGGCGTTGGAAAAAATATATCAAAACGCGTCAACTAATCGGGCATCGGCAGATAACCTGCCCAAACAAAGCGATCCGGGCGTTTCACTGCTGGGCATAACAGTCGCTCCGGATGCGCCAATTTCGCTGGCGGGCCCTCTGGGAATTGAGTTGTTAGACAACATACATAAGGTTACGGGAACGACAGTATTGGCCGCAGAAGACATAGCCAGGTTGCGCGATGAATATGATTTGCTGTTGGGGCTTGAAAATGTAAAAGGAACCACCTGGAAAGCAGCGCCGCCGTTATTCCTGAAGAACGCAGTCACGGCGCATATCATCAAAGACAGCGCCCAAATCATACTTCGATTGTGTCTGGTGGAAAACTGCAACCCGCTCGCCATCCGCGAGACGCGGACCGCATTGCCATCAGAATACAGCCAGTGGAAAGCAACAGTCGCTGATGCAGCCCGGCACTTATTTACAGATGCTACGAATACGTTGCCGGCCTGGCAAGCGCCTCCGCTCTTGATAGCGGCCACGGAACAAGAACTGATCAAACGATTGACAAATAAATACAAGGATTGGGATTATCTCCAACTATTAAGATTAAATCCAACCCTGACAGGTTGCCTGCAAGTTAAATCATTAGCAGGATCTGATTTCTTCGGAGGCCTTGCACTGTGGCTGCTCCACTCCCTGCCCCAAAATGATCCCGACCGGCCGTGGATTGAGTTTGCCATTGTGGCAAACCCTGTCTTATCTTCATATTCATCATTCGGATGCGGGCACTCGCAAAAAGTAGCCCCGTTATATGTCGACCAATTCCGGATTCTTGCGCAGAAGCACCCGGATCATCCGGTGGGACTCGTCTCGCGCTATAATGTGTTGATAAGCGAAATGCAGCCGGACAATTTTGAGCGGACTCAAGCTGAAATGGATCGCTTAGTCTCAGCCATGCAAAGCTTAAATCCGGAGTTGATCGGGACAAAACATAATATCAACAAAGCATTACAATCAATTCAAGCGATGGCATATGCATTGAAATATGCTTTAGGCAAGCCGGAAGGAGAGCCCGGCGAAGTGATGAATCACATAAACGGATTGCTTCTTCTGGGCATTTATGGAGACATAAACGTTCGCCCTGATGACTATCCAAGACTTGGCCCCGGTTTTTCTTTTTTATATTTACAGCCTAAAGATCAGCCAATATTTCTTCGTCCGGTCAATAGCGCAAAAATGCGTTTGGATTTAGAAGCACGCTGCGTGCTCAGGGATCAAAACAAAATGTCCATGGATTTTCTGCGCGCTGTAATTGACAAACAAGGCAAAAACTCGGAATTATCCCGATACATTGCGCTTAAATATGCCCCTAAGACAGCAATTTGGGAGACGGACTGGAAACCCGAAGATTTGCGTATTGTCTTTGATGAGGTGAATAATTCTATACAACAATTATTGAAGAATGCCCCTCCCTCATGCACAACCGACGAAATTCGGGATCAGACGCAATTCATCCGCGACGCGCGTCATTATCTGAAAGATTTGACCACAAACGATGTGGGCCCCGCTACTCGGAATAAAGAACCTGTGCCCAGCGCCAGGATTGAAAAGCAGCCTGCGGTTGTCGGCAATCCTCTCGAAATGAGTTGCGAGCCATCGAACTTAAGCCGTCTCCATGAACTTTTTGATAACGCCCCGAAATCACAAGAAATCGCCCTCTTATACTGCAGATTCGCTCTGACTTTTTTCCGGCAAGACCGTTATGACTTGGCCGAACCGCTGTTGGAACAAATTGTGGCATGGAAGGACGCAAAAGGCCGTCCACCCGAACGGCAAGTCTACGTGTTGTCGTCATATCTGTTGGCACTGCTAAAACATCGTAACGGCAATACGCCGGAAGCGCTCCGGCTGGCCAAAGATGCTTTGGATTTTATTGAAAAGTACCCGCAAGCGTATAAACAAGCTCCCAAAACATATATACTTTATCAAACCATTAATGTTAACGGAAATGGTGCCTGGAGCGAACCCGGCGAATTAAAAATATGGTTAATTAAATTTATCAAGGCTATCCGGGATAATCCCGAAGCGCCGTTTATAGATCTGTATGAGAAAAAATTTTAAAACGGCCACGAATTATTAACTGCGGTTCTGTTCGCAACAAAGGAGGTAGAAATGAAACGTTCATCATATTGTCTTTTATTAACCGGACTTCTTGGCTTGATAACTTTGAGTTATCCATTATACGGCGATTTAACAGCCGATATTCTTGATCCGTTTGCTTATGACGGCATTGATTCACTCAAGAATCTTTATAAAACAGCCATTCCGGCGATGAAAGAAGGCAATCACGTGGCCAAGGTCATTGTGGAACAGCTTCAAGATGCCCTGGGCCAAGATCGCCAGTTTAATGAAATTACCTTTGGCGAAAACTCGTCTCTCTATGCGGATACTGAAAAAGAGTGGCTCGATAAGGTGATTGCAAAAGCCGACAAGAAAGATCCTTTTTTCATGACTGTATTGGGGACAATCCAGTTTAACGGCTATGTTGGTACGCCCAAGGACACACAAAAAGGCTTTAAATTATGGCAGCAGGCCGCCGATATGAAGTTCGGGCTGGCCAAGTTGCGTGTGGGAAACTGTTATATGGCCGGAGACGTGGTCCAGCGCGATTTACAGAAAGCGGCTGTGTATTATCGCGAGGCGGGTGAATTAGGTGTACCCTTGGGTTGGTATAACGTGGGGTGTCTTTATAATGGCTGGCAGGGATGGTCTCCACGAGATCTGAACAAGGCCATGGAATGCTGGGCCAAATCCGCACCCATGGGCCACGCCTGGTCTCAATACAACCTGGGTTTTCATTACTGCAATGGAGATAAGAATTTTCCCGTAAACAAGGAACTGGGGATTCAATGGATGCGGGCCGCGGCATCCAATGGACATCCACGCGCCAAATCATATCTTTCCGATTATGTTGATAAGAAACCAGACCAAAGGACGTTGCCGGCCATCATTGAAGACAAAAACACCGACGTTGTTTCAACCTTCATTGCTTTTGACAAAATCAAGGAAAGTATTACAGGACCAAAAATATCTGTTGTGTGTTTTGTGGATGCCTATGAAATCCAGCTCGATCGATCCAAACAACGGATGCAGAAACCATCCCACATGCTGGACATATACCTGACTGGGATAAGGACTTTCAAGAAAAAGCAGGCGGGGGGTTCCGTCGCCAATACGGCAAACGCAGATGACGTGAAAATACTCATCGTTGAAGGCCGGGCGGATACGCGCGCCAAAGTACAGGAATTCGACAAGCAATGTCAGTTAAAGGCATACGATGGCACCATCCCTGTCTTATACGTTTTTCATTTAGGAAAGCCGGTTAAAACATATACCTACGATAATAATCCTGGTCCGAACGGCAAAGAATTGAAGTCACTGGTGGAAAGCTTGCTGTCAAAAAAATGAAGCAATGGATTGCTTCATTATCTCATCCTACTGACGATAGCCGAGGATGTGTCAACCGAGGGAGGCACGCCTTGGCTGATCGTAGTTCTGCCGATTTCTGAAGATCCGCACGATCCATGCTAAGTTAGTGTATAAAATAAAAACTTGCTCACGGTCCGGTCGTAAATATTAAAATTGCTAATTATTGTGAATACTATATATTTTCTCCGTCTATATCTGGAAAACAAATTATCGAGGGTAAAATGCATAAAATATTAATGTCAGCGTTGTTGGTAATGGCCGTGTCATTGGACATTTACGGCGCGGAAGGCGGCGAAGGATGGACGACCGATTTCGAGGCCGCGAAGAAGATGGCGGCCGAGAAGAAACTGCCGATCCTCGCCGAATTTTCAGGTTCCGACTGGTGCGTGCCATGCATAAAACTTAAAAGGGAAGTTTTTTCTAGCCAGGAATTCAAGGATTACGCCAAAGACAACCTCGTGCTCTTTGTGGCCGACTTTCCTCACAAGACCAAGCTCGACGAAAAGACTGCGAAGCAAAACGATGATCTGTCAAAAAAATATAAGATTGAGGTTTTCCCGACCGTGCTTCTGACGGACGCCGAGGGCAAGGTTTTCGCGACCACTGGCTATGAAAAGGGCGGCGCGGCCGCGTACATTCTCCACCTCAAAAAACTAATTGCCAAATCTAAGACCAAATAACAATTGGCACGCATTCTGGGCATTGACCATGATCCTCAAAAGCAGAGGACATGAGGTTTGAGGTTACCGCCCTGGCCGACGTCCTTACGGCCAGCCCAACATTCTATATGCACGCCGGCCTGGTTGACATTCTGGCTATAGGTAGGAGGCCAGATGTCAGACAACAAAGACCCGAGAATTACCCGAGCACATATCATCCATCAGGCCCGTGCAGCGCAGATCGGATTAAACCTTCTAGCGGTCGCCGGAGGCCGGCCATACATCGAAGCCCGCCTGTCCAGGTTGCCATTCGAGAGCGAAGTCTCCTGGAGCGGACGCGGCGCGAGCCGCTTGCCAAACCAGCAGCCCGGTGGAGATGGCCGGAAAGACCGGGCATTTTTGATCAATTACGCCGGCCGTATTACCAGCAAAATCAACCAGTATGTTTTCTCTACTGAAGTGCAACGTCTTAACGGGGGAAAATCTTTCCTGGCCGATACAACCCGCACCGGCACGCCGATAAATGCGTTCATGGCGCGCGTAAGCGAGATCATCACCGCCTCGCGCTGGTGTTGGATCAGCGTTGACCGCGATTCTCTTTCACGCGATGCCCATGGCCAGCCGGTCCGACGCAGTGTCGCCGCAAAAGAGGCCAGCGGGGATCGGGTCTTCTGGTCGGTCTGGGCGCCGGATGAAGTTGTTGACTGGAACTTTGACCGCAGCGGAAAGCTCCGCTGGTTAATCACGGAACAAACGGTCTATGAGAACGAAGACTTTACCCGGCCGCCTGTAAGCCGGCTGGTGCGCACGATCTGGCAGCGAGGTGGGGGTATTCGCTTGTGGCTCGATCCGGCTGACAAGGAAAAAGTCGCCCAGGAAGAAACATTCAGCACTACGCTGGATGACGTGGGCTTCATCCCGGTCGGTAATCCCTCCGCCGATGCCTGGTGGTTTGATGATGTTGAAGCCGTCCAGGCCAGCCTCTTGAACCTTGATTCAGTCCATGGTGAAAATCTTTTCCAGTCCGTCTTTCCGCAATTGATCCTGCCGGACGGCATGCTCCAAACGGTCATGGATGCCATGAAAGTATCGGGCGAAGCCGTCATGGAAATGGTGCGCGGCCTGAATTACCCGATCTTTGAACCAATCGAAGGCCACGGCATAACCCGCTACCTCACACCAAGCGCTTCGGACTTGAAAGCCATCCCGGATGAAATCCTGCGCCGAAGGCGGGAGCTCTTTGAAATCGTAGGGCTTGCAATGGAGCAACACCCGGACAGCCGGCAGGCCGTCAGCGCCGAATCAAAAGCCTGGGACCATCTTGACCCGGAAGCAGTCTTGAAGGAGCGCGCCCAACTGCTTGAAGAAAGCGAAAAGAAGGCCGTTGAACTGTCCCACCGCTTGGATAATACCTTCGCAGTCTATCAGCCCGTGTATGGCAAGACCTTCAATGTGCGCGACGCGGCGGCGGAGATGAGCACGTTGCTTGAACTCGGCAAACTTGATCTGCCACCGGCAGCGCGCAAAGAAATCCAGAGGGCCGGTGTTGACGTGCTCGATCGTTTGACCGGCATTCCGGATGACCGTAAAAAGCTGATTCTGGACGCCATCGCGGCATCAGGCGCCTGATTCATGAACTCCTTCCGCCTTGGCGGAAATCACTCCCCGCGACCCGATTCGATGTTTTCTATAAAAGCGCACCGCAGTTGTAACCAACCAAAACATCATTCTTTACATCCAGGACTGAATGTGGCGGATATCGCCGAATAGTGTAAGTTTTTCTTTGAAAACCTCCCCACTCCGAAAATATGACTACATTGACAAGTACAAAGTTATCTTTTATTATAACTTTAGGTGCCAGCGATAACGCGTAAGCAGAACTACGGATTCTGTCTGGAATGCGTGTTCCGCCTTGTCTGGCATCAATTTTCTTAAACAGAGCGTTTAAACCCGACTTTTTACATATGATCAACTCGTCATGATACCAATCGCATTGATATTTAAAGAATTGATCTCCCATCACGTACAAAACAACGAGTTGAAAAAAACTTTCTTTGCTTCCGTCCGTGCGAATATTCTCCAGATAATAACCATAGCCTTTTGACCACATGTTTGTGATCAGCCCCTTCGCCTCTGCTTCTGGCATTGAGTTTGAGAGCGATGCGTACGACCCGAACGGGGTGGCTCTCTCACTCCTGGCGTATAATACCGGCCAACCACAGAGAGTTTTTTTGTCCATGAGATATACATAATCAAGTTTTTGGCCTGACTGCATCGAAAGCCTGGGAAGGACTGACAAAATACCAGCAACATCAAAGTCTTTTCGGAGATATTCCGTTAACTCCTGCTTTTCGCTCAATTTCTCCCATCTTTTGCTAAATTGCCCATTATCAGAATACCACAGAAGCCATTTATGGGGTTCTTGTAGAGAAATAACTTTGTCAATGGTATCTTGTGCTGAAAAAGGGAAAATATGCAATGGCATGCACGCACCAAAAGTGGCAGTAAGCAGTGTGAGTATTACAATCCGCAAGCATGTCGGCATAGAATTCATTTTGCTTTAATCGAACGAGACTGCCGAAAAACGTATTTTCAGGAGGTAGATTCTCCTGACAACCCGATTTGTGACTATGAAATCATTTTGACAATTGAAAAGGCAATCCGATTCTTGTCAGTGGGAGCGGGGCGCTTCCGCCTTAACGGAAATCACTCCCCGCGACCCGATTCGCAATTTGCTACTGTCTTTTACTCCAGATTGCAACTGCCAAGATGGCAATGAAAAAGTATTGAAGAAAGCCAATGGAAACAATGATTGCCGTTTCGGCAGCACCATTGAGATTCAATGCATCGCTCAAAATAAGGCCTGGGCAGTGAAAAATGTAGATAGTGATGAACGACACGGCGTCAGGTCCATCGGGTCCGGTTCCGCCAAAGAACGAGTACGTCGCCAAAACGATGCCCTCTATGACACTTGCGACACCCGCCGCGATCAGAATCTTGTTGATTATCTTTATCATCTATTGCGAACGTCAGTGCTGTGGATCGGCGAGTTTGTGAGCCGTATCCACGGGCACTTGGTTGGGCTTTATAAAGTTTCCTAATTGGATGACGCAATCTGTTGGCTCGCCATCGGGTTTGTTCCTTGCGATTTGGTAGCTAAACCACGTTTTCTTCAGGTACATCGGGTTGATGCTGAACCAAAACAGTAACGCCTCCTTAGTGTTGATCTGTTTCTTTAGATTGTCTGGTATGTCATCTGGTTTGCAGGATTGAAGAATGTGTGCATAGACAAACTGGTTGTCGTCCCACACGTCAACATGGGCCGTTGAGGACGCCGTATTCTTGTCAGCCGGAGTGATGGCAATGACAACCCAGAAAATGCGAAACTGATCATGCATGAGTTTCTGAGGTTCGGTAAAGACTGCGAAACGGACGCCTGCGTGTTCTGACTTTTCCGGTGTGATGTTGACCTGAAGATTCTCCGAAAACACAGATGATGCACAGAACAGCGTGAAAATCGTCGTTATTAGTTTCATATTTTCTCCAAGCCCAACATATAATAGCAGAACGTTCGTAAAATCATGAAAAACACGGGAAACATGATTTTTGTCTCGATCATTTCCCAATCATGAATTCACATATTTTTCATTATGTATCTTACCTTGACTCAACGGGCGAAGAATAAGGTGCATTTGTTGGTTCAGCAATTCTCTATTCCGGTAAGCCTGGCACACATAGCCAAAGCAGACCACTCATGACGCACAATAAGATCAAAACGATGGTAGCCACTGTCTTCTCATGCTTCTTGTCTGAAATTATGACTCTGATAATGGATCCTACAGCAATAAGGCAACCTAAGATAGTCGGTTCAAGAATGATGTTCATGAGGCCCTTGTTAAGCCCATAAATAACAACAAGCACCGCCCATACAACAAAGGGAATGATGACAAGAATAAAATCCTGCCAAATCCAGTGGGCACGACGGCGGCCAAAGATCCATGTTGGGACAGAGATAAGAATAATCGGACCAAGGTGACACATGTAGGCCCATGCGAATATTTCCAGAACACGAAGATTTACCATGGCTACACCTATTATTTAATGCCGAACGTTACGGGTCAGACTGAGCCCGCCGCAGGCGGGCGATAGCTTGAATCCGATTGTTTCTCCCCTTTATTTTTCTTTTCCCATCTGGACCAAAAGATCATGGTACTTGATAAGAAGCCGAGTCGATCGGTTGAAGTTCAGGATGTTGAACCCACGTATGATGGACTCCGCAGCTTTGAAAACGAAACTCGACAGAATAAGTCCCATGACGATCCCGAGGTAAAACCCTGACCATGCAAGTTTCTTGGCGTCGTCAGGTAAGTTCTGAATGAGGTCCTGGAAAAGATGGTAGAATTTTGGGATCAAGATGCAGAAGGCACCGACAACAATGATGTAAATCTTCGTGTTCTGGAAATATTCGCATGGGCCTACATGTGTCACCTTGGTCCGATTATTCTTATCTCTGTCCCAACATGGATCTTTGGCCGCCGTCGTGCCCACTGGATTTGGCAGGATTTTATTCTTGTCATCATTCCCTTTGTTGTATGGGCGGTGCTTGTTGTTATTTATGGGCTTAACAAGGGCCTCATGAACATCATTCTTGAACCGACTATCTTAGGTTGCCTTATTGCTGTAGGATCCATTATCAGAGTCATAATTTCAGACAAGAAGCATGAGAAGACAGTGGCTACCATCGTTTTGATCTTATTGTGCGTCATGAGTGGTCTGCTTTGGCTATGTGTGCCAGGCTTACCGGAATAGAGAATTGCTGAACCAACAAATGCACCTTATTCTTCGCCCGTTGAGTCAAGGTAAGATACATAATGAAAAATATGTGAATTCATGATTGGGAAATGATCGAGACAAAAATCATGTTTCCCGTGTTTTTCATGATTTTACGAACGTTCTGCTATTATATGTTGGGCTTGGAGAAAATATGAAACTAATAACGACGATTTTCACGCTGTTCTGTGCATCATCTGTGTTTTCGGAGAATCTTCAGGTCAACATCACACCGGAAAAGTCAGAACACGCAGGCGTCCGTTTCGCAGTCTTTACCGAACCTCAGAAACTCATGCATGATCAGTTTCGCATTTTCTGGGTTGTCATTGCCATCACTCCGGCTGACAAGAATACGGCGTCCTCAACGGCCCATGTTGACGTGTGGGACGACAACCAGTTTGTCTATGCACACATTCTTCAATCCTGCAAACCAGATGACATACCAGACAATCTAAAGAAACAGATCAACACTAAGGAGGCGTTACTGTTTTGGTTCAGCATCAACCCGATGTACCTGAAGAAAACGTGGTTTAGCTACCAAATCGCAAGGAACAAACCCGATGGCGAGCCAACAGATTGCGTCATCCAATTAGGAAACTTTATAAAGCCCAACCAAGTGCCCGTGGATACGGCTCACAAACTCGCCGATCCACAGCACTGACGTTCGCAATAGATGATAAAGATAATCAACAAGATTCTGATCGCGGCGGGTGTCGCAAGTGTCATAGAGGGCATCGTTTTGGCGACGTACTCGTTCTTTGGCGGAACCGGACCCGATGGACCTGACGCCGTGTCGTTCATCACTATCTACATTTTTCACTGCCCAGGCCTTATTTTGAGCGATGCATTGAATCTCAATGGTGCTGCCGAAACGGCAATCATTGTTTCCATTGGCTTTCTTCAATACTTTTTCATTGCCATCTTGGCAGTTGCAATCTGGAGTAAAAGACAGTAGCAAATTGCGAATCGGGTCGCGGGGAGTGATTTCCGTTAAGGCGGAAGCGCCCCGCTCCCACTGACAAGAATCGGATTGCCTTTTCAATTGTCAAAATGATTTCATAGTCACAAATCGGGTTGTCAGGAGAATCTACCTCCTGAAAATACGTTTTTCGGCAGTCTCGTTCGATTAAAGCAAAATGAATTCTATGCCGACATGCTTGCGGATTGTAATACTCACACTGCTTACTGCCACTTTTGGTGCGTGCATGCCATTGCATATTTTCCCTTTTTCAGCACAAGATACCATTGACAAAGTTATTTCTCTACAAGAACCCCATAAATGGCTTCTGTGGTATTCTGATAATGGGCAATTTAGCAAAAGATGGGAGAAATTGAGCGAAAAGCAGGAGTTAACGGAATATCTCCGAAAAGACTTTGATGTTGCTGGTATTTTGTCAGTCCTTCCCAGGCTTTCGATGCAGTCAGGCCAAAAACTTGATTATGTATATCTCATGGACAAAAAAACTCTCTGTGGTTGGCCGGTATTATACGCCAGGAGTGAGAGAGCCACCCCGTTCGGGTCGTACGCATCGCTCTCAAACTCAATGCCAGAAGCAGAGGCGAAGGGGCTGATCACAAACATGTGGTCAAAAGGCTATGGTTATTATCTGGAGAATATTCGCACGGACGGAAGCAAAGAAAGTTTTTTTCAACTCGTTGTTTTGTACGTGATGGGAGATCAATTCTTTAAATATCAATGCGATTGGTATCATGACGAGTTGATCATATGTAAAAAGTCGGGTTTAAACGCTCTGTTTAAGAAAATTGATGCCAGACAAGGCGGAACACGCATTCCAGACAGAATCCGTAGTTCTGCTTACGCGTTATCGCTGGCACCTAAAGTTATAATAAAAGATAACTTTGTACTTGTCAATGTAGTCATATTTTCGGAGTGGGGAGGTTTTCAAAGAAAAACTTACACTATTCGGCGATATCCGCCACATTCAGTCCTGGATGTAAAGAATGATGTTTTGGTTGGTTACAACTGCGGTGCGCTTTTATAGAAAACATCGAATCGGGTCGCGGGGAGTGATTTCCGCCAAGGCGGAAGGAGTTCATGAATCAGGCGCCTGATGCCGCGATGGCGTCCAGAATCAGCTTTTTACGGTCATCCGGAATGCCGGTCAAACGATCGAGCACGTCAACACCGGCCCTCTGGATTTCTTTGCGCGCTGCCGGTGGCAGATCAAGTTTGCCGAGTTCAAGCAACGTGCTCATCTCCGCCGCCGCGTCGCGCACATTGAAGGTCTTGCCATACACGGGCTGATAGACTGCGAAGGTATTATCCAAGCGGTGGGACAGTTCAACGGCCTTCTTTTCGCTTTCTTCAAGCAGTTGGGCGCGCTCCTTCAAGACTGCTTCCGGGTCAAGATGGTCCCAGGCTTTTGATTCGGCGCTGACGGCCTGCCGGCTGTCCGGGTGTTGCTCCATTGCAAGCCCTACGATTTCAAAGAGCTCCCGCCTTCGGCGCAGGATTTCATCCGGGATGGCTTTCAAGTCCGAAGCGCTTGGTGTGAGGTAGCGGGTTATGCCGTGGCCTTCGATTGGTTCAAAGATCGGGTAATTCAGGCCGCGCACCATTTCCATGACGGCTTCGCCCGATACTTTCATGGCATCCATGACCGTTTGGAGCATGCCGTCCGGCAGGATCAATTGCGGAAAGACGGACTGGAAAAGATTTTCACCATGGACTGAATCAAGGTTCAAGAGGCTGGCCTGGACGGCTTCAACATCATCAAACCACCAGGCATCGGCGGAGGGATTACCGACCGGGATGAAGCCCACGTCATCCAGCGTAGTGCTGAATGTTTCTTCCTGGGCGACTTTTTCCTTGTCAGCCGGATCGAGCCACAAGCGAATACCCCCACCTCGCTGCCAGATCGTGCGCACCAGCCGGCTTACAGGCGGCCGGGTAAAGTCTTCGTTCTCATAGACCGTTTGTTCCGTGATTAACCAGCGGAGCTTTCCGCTGCGGTCAAAGTTCCAGTCAACAACTTCATCCGGCGCCCAGACCGACCAGAAGACCCGATCCCCGCTGGCCTCTTTTGCGGCGACACTGCGTCGGACCGGCTGGCCATGGGCATCGCGTGAAAGAGAATCGCGGTCAACGCTGATCCAACACCAGCGCGAGGCGGTGATGATCTCGCTTACGCGCGCCATGAACGCATTTATCGGCGTGCCGGTGCGGGTTGTATCGGCCAGGAAAGATTTTCCCCCGTTAAGACGTTGCACTTCAGTAGAGAAAACATACTGGTTGATTTTGCTGGTAATACGGCCGGCGTAATTGATCAAAAATGCCCGGTCTTTCCGGCCATCTCCACCGGGCTGCTGGTTTGGCAAGCGGCTCGCGCCGCGTCCGCTCCAGGAGACTTCGCTCTCGAATGGCAACCTGGACAGGCGGGCTTCGATGTATGGCCGGCCTCCGGCGACCGCTAGAAGGTTTAATCCGATCTGCGCTGCACGGGCCTGATGGATGATATGTGCTCGGGTAATTCTCGGGTCTTTGTTGTCTGACATCTGGCCTCCTACCTATAGCCAGAATGTCAACCAGGCCGGCGTGCATATAGAATGTTGGGCTGGCCGTAAGGACGTCGGCCAGGGCGGTAACCTCAAACCTCATGTCCTCTGCTTTTGAGGATCATGGTCAATGCCCAGAATGCGTGCCAATTGTTATTTGGTCTTAGATTTGGCAATTAGTTTTTTGAGGTGGAGAATGTACGCGGCCGCGCCGCCCTTTTCATAGCCAGTGGTCGCGAAAACCTTGCCCTCGGCGTCCGTCAGAAGCACGGTCGGGAAAACCTCAATCTTATATTTTTTTGACAGATCATCGTTTTGCTTCGCAGTCTTTTCGTCGAGCTTGGTCTTGTGAGGAAAGTCGGCCACAAAGAGCACGAGGTTGTCTTTGGCGTAATCCTTGAATTCCTGGCTAGAAAAAACTTCCCTTTTAAGTTTTATGCATGGCACGCACCAGTCGGAACCTGAAAATTCGGCGAGGATCGGCAGTTTCTTCTCGGCCGCCATCTTCTTCGCGGCCTCGAAATCGGTCGTCCATCCTTCGCCGCCTTCCGCGCCGTAAATGTCCAATGACACGGCCATTACCAACAACGCTGACATTAATATTTTATGCATTTTACCCTCGATAATTTGTTTTCCAGATATAGACGGAGAAAATATATAGTATTCACAATAATTAGCAATTTTAATATTTACGACCGGACCGTGAGCAAGTTTTTATTTTATACACTAACTTAGCATGGATCGTGCGGATCTTCAGAAATCGGCAGAACTACGATCAGCCAAGGCGTGCCTCCCTCGGTTGACACATCCTCGGCTATCGTCAGTAGGATGAGATAATGAAGCAATCCATTGCTTCATTTTTTTGACAGCAAGCTTTCCACCAGTGACTTCAATTCTTTGCCGTTCGGACCAGGATTATTATCGTAGGTATATGTTTTAACCGGCTTTCCTAAATGAAAAACGTATAAGACAGGGATGGTGCCATCGTATGCCTTTAACTGACATTGCTTGTCGAATTCCTGTACTTTGGCGCGCGTATCCGCCCGGCCTTCAACGATGAGTATTTTCACGTCATCTGCGTTTGCCGTATTGGCGACGGAACCCCCCGCCTGCTTTTTCTTGAAAGTCCTTATCCCAGTCAGGTATATGTCCAGCATGTGGGATGGTTTCTGCATCCGTTGTTTGGATCGATCGAGCTGGATTTCATAGGCATCCACAAAACACACAACAGATATTTTTGGTCCTGTAATACTTTCCTTGATTTTGTCAAAAGCAATGAAGGTTGAAACAACGTCGGTGTTTTTGTCTTCAATGATGGCCGGCAACGTCCTTTGGTCTGGTTTCTTATCAACATAATCGGAAAGATATGATTTGGCGCGTGGATGTCCATTGGATGCCGCGGCCCGCATCCATTGAATCCCCAGTTCCTTGTTTACGGGAAAATTCTTATCTCCATTGCAGTAATGAAAACCCAGGTTGTATTGAGACCAGGCGTGGCCCATGGGTGCGGATTTGGCCCAGCATTCCATGGCCTTGTTCAGATCTCGTGGAGACCATCCCTGCCAGCCATTATAAAGACACCCCACGTTATACCAACCCAAGGGTACACCTAATTCACCCGCCTCGCGATAATACACAGCCGCTTTCTGTAAATCGCGCTGGACCACGTCTCCGGCCATATAACAGTTTCCCACACGCAACTTGGCCAGCCCGAACTTCATATCGGCGGCCTGCTGCCATAATTTAAAGCCTTTTTGTGTGTCCTTGGGCGTACCAACATAGCCGTTAAACTGGATTGTCCCCAATACAGTCATGAAAAAAGGATCTTTCTTGTCGGCTTTTGCAATCACCTTATCGAGCCACTCTTTTTCAGTATCCGCATAGAGAGACGAGTTTTCGCCAAAGGTAATTTCATTAAACTGGCGATCTTGGCCCAGGGCATCTTGAAGCTGTTCCACAATGACCTTGGCCACGTGATTGCCTTCTTTCATCGCCGGAATGGCTGTTTTATAAAGATTCTTGAGTGAATCAATGCCGTCATAAGCAAACGGATCAAGAATATCGGCTGTTAAATCGCCGTATAATGGATAACTCAAAGTTATCAAGCCAAGAAGTCCGGTTAATAAAAGACAATATGATGAACGTTTCATTTCTACCTCCTTTGTTGCGAACAGAACCGCAGTTAATAATTCGTGGCCGTTTTAAAATTTTTTCTCATACAGATCTATAAACGGCGCTTCGGGATTATCCCGGATAGCCTTGATAAATTTAATTAACCATATTTTTAATTCGCCGGGTTCGCTCCAGGCACCATTTCCGTTAACATTAATGGTTTGATAAAGTATATATGTTTTGGGAGCTTGTTTATACGCTTGCGGGTACTTTTCAATAAAATCCAAAGCATCTTTGGCCAGCCGGAGCGCTTCCGGCGTATTGCCGTTACGATGTTTTAGCAGTGCCAACAGATATGACGACAACACGTAGACTTGCCGTTCGGGTGGACGGCCTTTTGCGTCCTTCCATGCCACAATTTGTTCCAACAGCGGTTCGGCCAAGTCATAACGGTCTTGCCGGAAAAAAGTCAGAGCGAATCTGCAGTATAAGAGGGCGATTTCTTGTGATTTCGGGGCGTTATCAAAAAGTTCATGGAGACGGCTTAAGTTCGATGGCTCGCAACTCATTTCGAGAGGATTGCCGACAACCGCAGGCTGCTTTTCAATCCTGGCGCTGGGCACAGGTTCTTTATTCCGAGTAGCGGGGCCCACATCGTTTGTGGTCAAATCTTTCAGATAATGACGCGCGTCGCGGATGAATTGCGTCTGATCCCGAATTTCGTCGGTTGTGCATGAGGGAGGGGCATTCTTCAATAATTGTTGTATAGAATTATTCACCTCATCAAAGACAATACGCAAATCTTCGGGTTTCCAGTCCGTCTCCCAAATTGCTGTCTTAGGGGCATATTTAAGCGCAATGTATCGGGATAATTCCGAGTTTTTGCCTTGTTTGTCAATTACAGCGCGCAGAAAATCCATGGACATTTTGTTTTGATCCCTGAGCACGCAGCGTGCTTCTAAATCCAAACGCATTTTTGCGCTATTGACCGGACGAAGAAATATTGGCTGATCTTTAGGCTGTAAATATAAAAAAGAAAAACCGGGGCCAAGTCTTGGATAGTCATCAGGGCGAACGTTTATGTCTCCATAAATGCCCAGAAGAAGCAATCCGTTTATGTGATTCATCACTTCGCCGGGCTCTCCTTCCGGCTTGCCTAAAGCATATTTCAATGCATATGCCATCGCTTGAATTGATTGTAATGCTTTGTTGATATTATGTTTTGTCCCGATCAACTCCGGATTTAAGCTTTGCATGGCTGAGACTAAGCGATCCATTTCAGCTTGAGTCCGCTCAAAATTGTCCGGCTGCATTTCGCTTATCAACACATTATAGCGCGAGACGAGTCCCACCGGATGATCCGGGTGCTTCTGCGCAAGAATCCGGAATTGGTCGACATATAACGGGGCTACTTTTTGCGAGTGCCCGCATCCGAATGATGAATATGAAGATAAGACAGGGTTTGCCACAATGGCAAACTCAATCCACGGCCGGTCGGGATCATTTTGGGGCAGGGAGTGGAGCAGCCACAGTGCAAGGCCTCCGAAGAAATCAGATCCTGCTAATGATTTAACTTGCAGGCAACCTGTCAGGGTTGGATTTAATCTTAATAGTTGGAGATAATCCCAATCCTTGTATTTATTTGTCAATCGTTTGATCAGTTCTTGTTCCGTGGCCGCTATCAAGAGCGGAGGCGCTTGCCAGGCCGGCAACGTATTCGTAGCATCTGTAAATAAGTGCCGGGCTGCATCAGCGACTGTTGCTTTCCACTGGCTGTATTCTGATGGCAATGCGGTCCGCGTCTCGCGGATGGCGAGCGGGTTGCAGTTTTCCACCAGACACAATCGAAGTATGATTTGGGCGCTGTCTTTGATGATATGCGCCGTGACTGCGTTCTTCAGGAATAACGGCGGCGCTGCTTTCCAGGTGGTTCCTTTTACATTTTCAAGCCCCAACAGCAAATCATATTCATCGCGCAACCTGGCTATGTCTTCTGCGGCCAATACTGTCGTTCCCGTAACCTTATGTATGTTGTCTAACAACTCAATTCCCAGAGGGCCCGCCAGCGAAATTGGCGCATCCGGAGCGACTGTTATGCCCAGCAGTGAAACGCCCGGATCGCTTTGTTTGGGCAGGTTATCTGCCGATGCCCGATTAGTTGACGCGTTTTGATATATTTTTTCCAACGCCTCGTCTATTTCCATGAAGCCAGCCAGGCGGAAGCAGCTTCGAATCCACGGACGCGTTTCAGCGATTTTCACTTTACATGTTTCAACCTCATAAAACTTTTCCAGCGCGTCAATATAACGACCCTCGTTATGAAGTACCATTCCGCTATACATCAATGCCCATATTTCAGGAAGTGTGTTGGGAAGGTCTTTTCGTTTTTCCGTTTGTTGTGGCGTGGCCGGATTGCGGATGAGACGCAGGCGGTCCATGATCCAGCGTGTAAGAATTTTATTGCGGGCAGCTTCATCCAGTGGATGGCGACACTTACCAATCCGGCGTCCGGTCTTAGACTCCACCAGCCCCATCTCCAGAACCGGCGGGGTTCCATCAATCGTAAAGGTCAAAATATAATCCGCTCCAATCAACTGCTGCTGTTCGTCGGACTGTACTAATCCTTTCTCGGCGCGCCAGCGCTCCGTCACCAGTTCCCGGGTGAACCGCCGCGGCAGGACGGTCACACCTTCACCGCCCAACTCCCCCGAAAGCATCGCAAGTAATGCCTCCGTTGCGCTGTTGACCGTCTCGTTCGTGACCGCAAATCGTGGATTGGTCATGGCCAGCGACGGCATTTTGGCACTGATCGGTGGCGCGCCCTGCCGCGCCGCGCGCACCGCCTCCGCGGCAATGGCCGGCCATGTGTTGGACAACTTTCCCTGCTCGAAACGGAAAGGCTTAACAACCACACCGCGCCCTGTCGCGGCTTCCACCACTTCCAGCACCGCCAGGTTATCGCTCAGCTTGACCCAGGCAAAATAGTCCACCCCCAGAATCTTCCCAAGCCGCACCTGGTTGAGCGCATCGTCGCTAAGATTGGCTATCGTAAGCTCGCCAAACACCAGTTTCATTGCCGACCGATCCAGGATATTGACCCCGCTCTGTTTGGACAGTTCCGCCAGTAAAACATCGGTCAACCCGGTATCCAACTCCTGCTCTCGATAGACCGCCCCGCTCAGGCTGAACGCAGTCGTCTCTGCCGCGCCAACTTCGGTTGGCAATAGAGACCTTACTCCCATTCCCGCAAGGATCAACAGTATGACGAAAAGATATTGGTTTTGTGACTTCATTTATCGGATGAAACACCAACCTTTAACACCATTCATAGATCCAACCTGCCGCTTACTTCGTAATCAACTTCGGCAAAAGGCGTTCAGCAATGTCAACGGCGGCTTTCTGCAACGCGGACTTGCCGGCGATCTGCTCGGTGAGGTCAACCACCACCGCCGTCTGGCGGTCAGTCGCAATAACTTTATCCGTCTGACGGTCAACGGCCTTGACCTCCAAGCGCGCCTTGACGCTGACCAGGTTTCCATGGCGCATGGCAAACTCGCTGAATCCTTCTCCCGTCAGGATAACGTCGGCCTTTTTTGAATCTGCCGTCTTATCCAGGACTTCAAATCCGGTTTCTTTGCAGAATAGCGCCAGCTCCGTTTCCGCAGCCGGATCAATGGTGGCCTGGCCGACATGGCGTTCGGTAACATTAATCGCCACGACAGGCCGTTTGGCATCGCCCAATTGTTTTTTCAATGCGGCAATCCGGTCTTCCATCTTTACTTCTTTTGCGACGAGCTGATCGGCCTGTTTGGCAATCGTTTCGCCCACCTGCTTGGCCAGTTGATCCATCAGGACGTTAAAGTCCTCACTGGTCTTGCCCGTGACGGATGCCCCCAGCACGCGGCTTGTCTCGGTGCTGATTATCTTTGCCACAAGGTAGAGTGTTTTGTCCGATTCAATCACCGAGCCGGTGATGAGAATTTTGGCGCCGATGAGTTTACCGACCTGGATTGCCTGGTCCGGCGTGACCATGCCGGAGAGATTGATCTCATGTTCCTGAACGGTTTTTTGCATCTCGGAGCGATCAACAAGGAACAGCGAAGGATTCTTTGCCAGGAGGGCGAATAGAATATCGCCGGCCTTGACACCAAGGTCTTTGGCTCCTGAACCCTGTTCCGTGAATGAAAATATGGCGGCCGGATAAATATTCGGGACTGATTTCTGCGATTTGACGTCATCAGTTTCGCTCGCGGCAAGGACGGCGATACTTCCTGCCAATAATACCGATACGGTCAATATGGCAATGAGTCTATTCATTTTGTCTTCTCCTGTTTTTCCTCTGTGTTTTGTTTTGAGCCTCCGCAGTCAGCCGCAAAGACTCACTGACTGTTATTTTTTGAAAGATATTCAAGCAAGGCCGCCAGCAGATAGCGCGGCGCTGGGCCAGTATTCCATTTTTCAATAATGTCAAATTGGCAGAATATTGCTTTGCCATGGTTGTTGAACGTCAATTCCATCCACGGCCATTCGCCGGTTTTATCAATAACTTCTCCGACGATCGGGCCGCGGTCGCCGCTGATAGCTAACGTGCGGGCGGCCACAATGCCATCCGGCGGCCAGGCCACGGCATCAAGACGTTTATCAAGATTGGTGATGATGTCATTATGTCGAAACGACATAGCATACGGTGACGGCAGACTTTTGTCATTGTTGTCAATTAACCGGAATTGACCGTCTTTCAGCGCCAGACATAAAACCGGAACGCCCCGGGCCGCCGCGGCAAGACACACATCGGTTAAAGTTCGGAAATCGCGTAATGAAATACCTTCGCCGATTATAAGCATCCCTTCCTTAATATTAGGAATAGCATCCAGACGCGGAACAAGCACAAATGGAATGCCGGCTTGTTCAAGCCGTTTTTGAGTTTTTCCTTCAGGATCAAACAGCGCGATCTTTTTGTCATTCAAGGAAGCCTCGTGATTGGCAAATGGATTGGCGGCAAAAAACCAGAGAGTTTTTTCAACGGAGGAAACAGCTTTGCCCGGACCGGTGCTTTGCGGCTGGAAAGCCACCGTCAATAGAGCCCTGACGGCCACATCGTCTTTCAGGGGCGGCACGGCAAATTGAATAGGAACCAGGGCGGGTTGCCCGGCTTCAGCAGACACCTCGATTTCACGGCGGACAATAGGCTGAGGACCGACGGTAACGGCGAACTGCAGATTACCGCGGGTGGCGGCTGAGGATTGGATGACGGCATGAAATTCGGCGTTCGTCCCAGCCTCAAAATTACCCCAGGCTTCCGCGATGGTTACTGTGTCTGAATTTGCAGTGGCCGCAGCAAACATTAAAACTAACGTCAATGATAATAGAAGCCTATGCTCAATATGTCCAAGTCGATAACTTCGGATAAAAAGCTTCCCGATCATTCAGTATCCTTAACTTCTCAACTTAGAAACTATTTCGCTGCATTTAACATAATAAGGGAGTTATTAATATAGAACTCCTTGTTCTTTTTCTCGTAAGTCCAGATCGCTATTCTCGTCGTCATGTCCATTCGCGTATGAACCGAACAGGACAATGCGCTCGGCATGAATATCTTGTAATCATGTAGTATTGCTATGATTGCACAGTTGATAATAATCTGTAACAGGCAGGGAAAGCAAGTAAAATCAACCATGATTATCTGGACGGACAAGACCGGGAAGCAACGGAAATATATCCTGTCTAACGTGCTGCGGGAGGCCACCATTTTTATCATTTAATAAAGCGGGGAACATAAATGGAACAAGTCGTTATTATCGGAACCGGGCCGGCATTCACACAATTTGCCGGCATTTCTTCCACATCGGATCAGATCCGACATCTTGAAGAATATCATTTCCTTATCATTCCGGATTATATCAGCGATCCGCTGCTTAATTTGAATTGTATCACATTAAATTCACGCTACCGGCAGTTAATCCCTTCTTCCTTGGTAATGGACAAACAAGGGCTCATGATATAAGATTAATACAAGATTCAGGCTAACTATTACCTGAATAGGAAAGTGTGGCAAAGCCATATGGCTAATTTTCTGAAAATTGTCTTTTTATTTTTATCTATCTTTTTCCTGATTCTGTTAGCATTGACAGTTTCAAGATATGATCCTCTTTATCCAGCATTCGACGCTCCCATTGTTCTAGGAGACAATCTTTTTGCTAATCACATATACGGTAACGACTTGATTTGCCTTGACGTGTCAACCCAGTCTGTCCGATGGAGGACGAAGCTGTCTAAACCAATTATTAAGATCTGGAGAGGGGAAACAAATGAAATCATTATGTTTCATGGCGAGAATATTTCATCGGTGAGCAGCCGCAATGGTCAAATTCTTTATACAAAGCATATTGGCAGGTTTGCTTTTGGAGTTAATGAGACATTTGGAATCAACGCGAAAGATTACCTCTGCTACCAGTTTGCTACTAATAATATTATCTGCAGGTCATATAGGACGGACACGGAACTCTGGCGATTTCGGGTCGATTTGTCAGGTTCCTATATGACTCCTTCATTATTTGAAAATTTTGTTTTTCTCTGCATCCGTCCGACGAGTCTCAGTATTGGTTTTGACCTAACAGAGAGCGAAAGAATTCCCAAAGCGGGATTCAATAAACTGATTTGCTTATCTGCTTCCAATGGCACCCAGTTATGGGAAGAAACGCTACTATTAAGCAAAGCGGGACATGGCTCGCAAATGCATCTTTCCTCCGGACCCCAGCATTATCTATGTGTGACAGATAATGCACTTAGGATCATTGAAAAGAATTCCGGCAAGGTGGTCAAGCGGTGGGAATCGAAAGAAAAAGATATAATTGGAGCCGACTTTTGGAAGCAAGATTACATTGTTGTATGCCTGAGGGAAATTGGCTCCAGGGAGAGGATAGTCCGTGTGCTCAACATTAAAGATTTCAGTGTCTATTCAGAATTTATAATCAACGCTGTGGAGGTCGATTCAGTAAAGGTGGTTGGCGACACTTTGATTTTGGAATCCGTATATCCAAACAGTGGCGTTGATCTGTCGGCTGGAAAAATAATATGGGAGACACGACAGTGGCATTACAATGTTAATGACGGAGAAATCTTCTTCGGCCAGTATGATGAAAAATACGGAATTCCTTTCAGGATATTAGGCAAATGTGATCCCGCAACAGGAAACAGGAAAATTCTATACTCCGAAATGGTGGGGATCTTAAGCATGAATTACAGGATATGGCCTCTATCATATTACATAATCATTTTCTTATTTGGCATAACAGGGATAGGTTTACTATGGCTCATTTTGCGTAAGAGGTTCAGACCAATTCCTTGACCATAAAAACGAATCAAATGAGAATTGAAAAGGGAAAAGAGTGAACCCGTTTATGAAAAAAACAATAAAGAGCATGCTCTTTATTTTAGTTATTTGCTGGTTATCAAGCTGCTGTAAGCATGATAATAATCAATCATCATCAGGGCAGCAACCGATAAGTATAACAGCGAGGATAGACCTGTATCCAAATTATATGGACTATTTTATTTTGTCGGCAAAATCAAATTACAATAAGAAATGGCAAATTAAATTGATATCTATTGACGATAATTCAGCGACGATAAAGAGTTTAAAAACCGGAAATGTATATTCAGCTAAATCAAATGAATATTTTGTCTCTCAAGAATATGGGCAAGCTGGACTACAATTAATTAGGATTTCAAAAGAAAAAGGAGAAATCGGCTTATATCGTTTTGCCAGTAATCCTAAAACAAACAGTGTAGTGTCAAATAATTCAACTGACGGGAAATGATCGGCCATAAATCATGTTTCCCGTGTTTTTCATGATTTTACGAACGTTCTGCTATTATATGTTCGCCGGAGAAAACATATGAAGTATTTTCTCATGTTTTGCGGATCGTTCATTTTACTGACAACGTCGTATGTTCTGGCTGATACATGCGTGGGTACAAGTTCTGTTCCTGCTACTAATCAGCACTACAAAGTCGATGGTCAAGTCGATGTTGACAGTAAGAAATGGAACTACGTCTTGACTGACATAAAGATGGGAGACAAGCGAATTGGCCCACTCCCGATTGACTGGACGCACGCACACTTGTATTTTTTCCTTAGTCAAGATGGTAAGCGCTTTGCTGTACTGGATGTATCAGCAGGCCATCGTCTTTACAACAGGTTTATGATCTACGATTCTGAAGGTAAACTTATCGCATCCCTTGGCGTTCACGACCTTCTGACCAAAGACGAGCAAACAAACGTAACACATAGTAAAAGTCACATTCACTGGCTGAAAGATTATCCCAAATTGAATTCATATGGGAAGTATTCATCAGATCAGAACACAGTGAGTTTAACAACGCTTACAGGTAGAGAGGTCGTAATCTCTCTATCGGACGGCAAACTGATTAAAAAGCAAGAGTGAACGGTGAATCGGCTCGCCGGGACTGACCCGTAAAGATCAGCCCCGATATCATATCACCTTGTCGGCAAAAAGCCGGGTATAGCAAGGCCGCCGCCGCGGCATTGATCCAGCTTCATAACCATATATCTCAGTGGGTCCATGGCGTGGTCGCGGTCTTTTAAGGGGGCTTCCTTGGCATTGCGCTTGTCAACCTGGGGCTGCCAGGCGTAGTCGTAAAACTCGCTGATCGTCTCCGGGCAGGACTCATGCACGATCAGCCGGGGTCTGCCATCCTTCTGGACCTTCAGCCGTTCCTTGACTGCCTTGATCCCGCGCTCGACGTTCTTGCTGGCGCGTTGGGTAATTATCCCGGCCTCATGGAGCGTGGCCCGGTCTTCGGCATCATGGTCGGCCACCGTCCAGCGATACCTCGCATTCCTGCCTTCTGCCGCATTGATTGCGGCGGCATGGACTTGGACTGTCTGCCGGGACACATAATGCTCCCGGTAAATCCACAGCCGGCCATCCGGGTCTATCGCGCCCCAAAGGCAGACGAACGGATTTGTAAAGCCAAAGTCAATGCCGCGGACCTTGTCCCAGTTATTCCAGCCGGCGGGCATTTTCCCTTTATGGACGTGGATTTCTTCGTCAAACTCGTCATAGACAGCGCCGCCGCCCTCGCACCAGACACCATCGAGCATTCGGCGGCGCTGGGGGCCGGTCATGGCTTCGAGCGTGGCGAGGAAATCCTTGCTTAGGAACGGATTATCATAAGGCGACCAGTGCAGGGCTGACCAGGCATCGGCATCGAGAAGACTTTCTCCGCTCTCCGGGTGCTGGTGCAGGATACCGGCCTTGTATAGCCAATGACGCTGACTTTTGGGGTTGCAATCGAAGATAGCCTTGTGGGATTTCGCGCCGTCAACCACTTGGGCCAGGCGGGTAAGGACCGTGCCAACAGTGTCCCAGCTTATTTGCGTTGCCTCGTTGAAAAATATATGGAGGTATTCCGTTCCGAGAATCTTGTCAACCCGCTCCTGGTCGTCAAAACCGTCAACCCGGATCAGGGAGCCGTTGGCGTGCCGGATTTCAAGGTCGCTTTCCATCAGACGGAAGTCGCTGCGGCCCCGAAGCATTTTGACAAGGCTGTCTGACCATAGGCTCTTGGCGGCGGCAATGCGGGTGCGCCGCGCCATCAATATACGCGCGCCGGGATACGTCATGGCCTGGATGCAAAGCCATCCAAGGATTACATCTGTTTTGCCGGACCGCGCGCCGCCATAGAAAAGGTGGCGGCGTAGTTCCGGCCGCTCAAGGTGGTCCTGCCATGCGACATTCTGCTTAGGTGTAAGTGTGAGCATCCACCTATAGCCGGAATGTCAATCTTAATATGGGGTACTAACAAGAAACGGTGTAAAATATATGTTGTTTTTAATAGGAAAAGTGCTTACGTTTAAACTTGATAGTGTTTTTCAATTACAGGGATAACCAGAAAGAACATAACGTTCACTTCATAAGTTGGGAAATAAAGAATATGAACATGATGCGTCTGTTCTTATTATTTCTGTTGCTCTCGCTTAGTATTGGATGCAAAACATTCGGACCAAGCAGGCACGAAACTGAAAAAGCATACGCAGTACGTGTAATCCTCGTTGATGTTCCAGCGACGCTACTTGATGAACTAAATCTATCGTGGATGTTCGGCAAAGCTGGGACCAGACCAACAACGGCCGAATTCGAGTACCGGATGGCGAAGCTCTTTTCCTCTCCCCAAGCTGATATAACGAAATTCCCTGTCGTGTATGTTAATGCAGGTGAACGGAAGAAAATCGACAAGCAAAAACCCGTGAAGTATCCAACTACATATACTTGGGACGGCAAACCAACGGTTTATGAAACTCGTGGGGTTGGTCGCTTCATTGAGATCGACTTGAAGTCCGTGACCGATGGCTGGGCTACGTGCAAATATTATATTGAAGACATTGATGTTACTGGCTATACATCACACAACATACCGAACGTATCTCGCAAAATTAAACAACCGATCTTCCGCTTGCGTTCCGTGTCTACCGAATCTGAATCAGGTGAATCAGATATACAACTTTCCCTTAACGATTGGCAAATCATGGGCGGCATGATTTTAAAATCGGATAATGGAACCAATTACTCCTTTTTCACAATCCAAGTGCAGGAAAACAAAAAGGCACAGCCAACAAATTCACCGTATTCTTCGCCCTCCACGGGCTCGAAACGCTGATTGAGTTTGTAACTTGAAAAACAAATAATGAACATGAGAGTAATATCTGCCGCACTGCTCGTGTGTGCATCCTTAGCGCTGGCTGAACAGCGGGATGAAGCGAAATACACAGACACAGCAGAAAAGACTGCCAAGGAGCTGCGGGATCGTATACAGGCCGCCGCGAATGCGCTAACCAATCATCCGTGGGCGGGTGATTATTACTACGGCGACGGTATGGGCGTGAACGTATCGCTGCATCTCGCTCCTATGGCCGGGTATGTTTTCGAGTGGCATGGATGCCTGGGTCTTTATGACAGGAACTATGGGAACGTCACAGAGACGAACGGCAGAATCCGCCTATCCTTTACATTCAAGAACGAACGGAAAGGATTTCAAGGGATTGCCGAAGAACTCGTTCCCGTCCCATGGGGTGAACGGCGATATCTGATCCCCTCCGACGAAATCATTGACTTCTGCAACAAAGTGAATGACGGGACGGAACCACGGGAATCCAACCGCGGATACTTTCTTTTGCGTCGTGGTGACGAGAAAAAGATGGTCTCTGGATTTCCGTCAGTACCCAACGACTATAGGGCCTATTTGCTAACTAAACCCATCCTTGCCGAGATTACTGGCATAAGCTCGGTGACGACTCGACCAAGCATATGTGAATGGAATTTCAAGGACACGACTGTGATTCTAAATGCAGGCAGGAACAAGGGACTTCTGAAAGGCATGGAGATGCTAGTTACTAAACCCGCCCATCTCGTCGAGTCTGTCGTCATCACAAAGGTGACAGAGGCGACGGCGGAAGCTATCATGACTCAATCCGATGATGAAAAATACGGGCCAGAAAAAGGATGGCTTCTATCAACCAAATGTCCATGGAAAGAGAAATAGAAATACACAATATTATGTTGGGCGATAAAATAAATGACACGTAGAGTCGCAAACCTTCTTAGCTTCGGGCCATACGTTCAGCCCTTAGACCGCTCTCCTTGAAGCCGCTCATGATCTTTTCAGCCAGAGCGGCGATTTCGTTTCGTACCTCCTTCCTTTTGTTATTATCATATTCTTCACTTAGCGGTTTGCCAAGCTCAAAAACCTGGGAAGCGGTCCGCCCTTCCAGACAGGGCCGCCTGCGCTGGTTCAGGTCCTGCACCACATCTTCGCCTAATGCCCAGGTCCATTCCGTCTGCCGCGCCCCACGTTCTTTCAAGCAGGCCCGCACTTCCCGCAGCCCAGCCTCCACTGAGCCGTTGTATTGCGGATAATGGACCGGCGAGTTCAACGCGATCACCCCGTAATCGTCCAGTTTTTCATTCACCGCCTCGTGATTCAGGTTACTGCCATTGTCCCGTTTCAGCACCAGTGGCGCTCCATGCTCGTCAAAGAGTTGTCCCAGCCGCTCCGCCACGGCGTACCCTTTCATAGCCCCACGACTTCCCACGCCGATCCCAGGCCGGAACTTGTAGCGTGATCCCAGGTCCTGGACCTGGTTCCACTGCACCCCGAACCTCTTCACCCGCAGGTCATCTATTGCCCAGATCAGGCGGGACACTATCCACTCTATTCGCACCATGGCGGCCAAGTTCTCGCGGTTAATCTCAAGGCGCACTTCCCGGCTTATCGCCCGCAAATCCCGCCGCGAGATCTGCTGCCGGTATTCCGCATAAACCCCGGGAAGGCCCCGACTGCGGCACGGGCCATGCCGCAGTCCTCTCAGACGCTGGTGCAACACTGCCGGGTTCTCCAGCGGCTTTTTTTTAGGCCCGGGCCGTTGATACAGCCGCTCGCCAAGGCGGACCCGCTGATGCCAGCGCATCAGCCGGGACCACCCCAGTTCCGTCGCCCGGCTAAACCCGCGCAGCGACCGGCCGCCATCTTTCCATCTGCCCATTTCTTTCATTACCTCAGCTCTCTGGCTTTCTTTTTTTTTCCTCCGCCGCCCCTTCACTGCTTTTCAGCGCCGTCTGGACCCGCTCCCGCAGGTCCCGTTCCGTCAACGCCTCCTGCAGGTTCTGCACTTCCCCCTGCAGGCGTTCCTTCTCCGTGTCCCGTTCCTCCGCAGGCCGTCCTCCCGCCTTGTCCTGCAACGCCCCCACCATCGCCGCCAGGGCACGCTGTTCCCACTTGTAATACGTTTTCCGGGACACCCCCAGCCGCCGCGCCGCTTCCACCGCCGTCAGCCGTCCGCTCTGTACCTGCACGATCAGCGTCGCTCGTTCCCGGGCCCGCGTTTCCTGCTCGCTCGCATTCATCTTTTATTTCACCTCCCCGCTCGCTGGTGCTGCCAGCGCCGCCAACCGCCGGGACAGGCGCGGCAACTTCCCTTCCTGCGCTTCCGCCTTCTTTTCCAGCAGTCGCCTCAGTTTCGGCGCCATTTCCGGCCCTTGCTCTTTCAGTTCCTTCCCCTCCCGCGGTGCCAGGGCCGACAGCATCCCTTCCATCGCCTCGTCCTGCCACTGCCGCAGCATCCACGGCGCAATGCCCATCTCCTTGCACACCCGCACCCCCGTCCATTTCTCGC
>Ga0351965_1029_pt2 | contig 45295 bp, 36 predicted proteins | sample TotcelT113001K13_FD_206839 | JGI IMG/M metagenome (GOLD analysis project Ga0351965, IMG submission 206839) | Enriched cells from coal bed in the Powder River Basin, Montana, United States - Total cells T11 rep3 HSBNCT.T11.300.1.K13 ... | reverse complement strand
GTGCCCGAACTGACCGCGTAAGCCAGCGCGGCCCGGGGCGGCGTGCTGGTATTGGCCACGTAGAAATTCTGGCCGGGAGCGCGGTAGCCCACGGAATTCGTGTTGGAAAGGTTGAGCGGGGTCACGTACAGCTTGGGCGCGCCCTGCACGTTCAGCGAAATCGTTATATACTGCGGAGAATTGCTGGCGTTGACGCCGAAAAACGAGTCCGCGGCGGCAACCCTGACCGTGGCCCGGTACGGCTGGTTGCTCGCCGGCAAACTGGCGGTGTTGAAAACCAGCCAGGCGGTTTTTATTTCGCCGCTGCTTTCATCGTTGGGCGGCGAGACCGAAAGCCAGTTGGTCCATGTCCCGCAGTTCGTGTAAGTTACCGAGTTGGTAAACACCATCTTCAGGAAACCGGCCGACTTCTGGACATGGAAGGCGTTGCTGGCATCGGCCTGGCCTTCCCAGACCGTGCGGGTAATGTTGGTGACGTCAATTGCCGCCATGATGGGCTGCCAGGTGTTGGTCTGCGAGAGCAGGGTGGGAGACGAGGCGTAACCGACCTCGACGTTGTCGCAATAATTCGTGGTCGTCGGGTAATTGGTTGTCAAGGTCGTGCCCTGGACGTCAAAACCCGAAAATGAGGAATCATTATTGGTAAAGAAAGAAATATTCGTGCTTAACAGCTGATAGTTGGCGAAAAGCGACCAGGTCTGCCGGCTGTGGTTGAGGTACAAGTCAAACCTGGTCCAGGTATTGGATTCCAGCAGCGCCGCCGAGTTGCCGTCAACGGCGGTCGTGAGAGGCATCCAGCCGTTTACCCCGTCATAAACATAGCAATAGCCGTTGGTGCCCACGCCGAAGGCGGCGGTGGTATTGGTCGGCAGTTCGTCGAATAAGCCGAAATTAGGCAGGGCGTACATGGTGGCCCAGATATTGCTGGAGCTGACCTGGGCAAAACGGTTGGAAAGATCGCAGCCGGGAGAAATCCTGGCGGCCTTGATTCCGCCGAAGTTGGTATAAGCGAAGTTGGTCTGGACGATAACCGCGTTGGATGAAGCATACCACCCGTTGGTGCCGTTAATGAGCGGGGCCAGGTTGGCGAAAGTTTCAAAATTATCGGAAAAAGGAATAACATTCGTGGTTGGTGCCGAGCGGGCCTGTACCACGAACCCCAGCATCAATAGCGCTAAAGAGAAAAATCTTCCAGCCCCAATTTTCATATCAATACCTTAATAAAATTGAGGAAATAACTGATAACAGTTTTAACGGCAATATATTGCCGCTTTCCAGAGTTCATAATAAATGATAGCCGGCCATATAACAAGAATAAAATATATAAAAATATGCCGTTCAGGACGTTTGTTTTAATTTCACGACGAGGTCATGGGCCTTCGTATCGGCAGGATCATAGGGCGCGGGTGAAAATTCAAGGACCTGGGAGTAAGCTACCGATATAAACGCATGGGCAACATGTGGTTGCACCGTTATGAAATTCCCGGCCGCAACCGTGATCTTTTCGCCCCGCGAGGAGGCCACATCCTCCAGCAGCATTTCAAGCCGGCCGCTGATCACGTAGTACCGTTCCGTTTTGTTAAGGTGATAATGGTTTCCGCGCGCCTGGGCGCTTTTGGCGCTGTCCAGGTCCCAGTAGACCAGGTGCCGGAACGATTCGCCGGCGCGGTTCAGGATTTGCGCCATCTCGCCCTTGGCTGAAACGATTCTCCGCTCTTCCGCGTCGCTCCCGCCAAACGGCAGCTCGCTGACAGTGACTTTGCCTTGAAGATAAGATTTCATACTAAAGCGGGCTATAAATAACCACGGATTAACACGGATCCCGACTCTCTGGGAGGTCGGGACTGATTTATCATCCTCATCAGTGTCAATCAGTGTGCATCAGTGGTAAAAGTTTCTTGTCCGTCCGGATCCGACTGGATTTTTGATCTCTATTCCTCACGTTTCACGTACTAAAGCCATGCTTCTATATCATATCACAGGAATGGTGCCGGAGGAGGGACTTGAACCCACAAGGTATTGCTACCACTGGATTTTGAGTCCAGCGCGTCTGCCATTTCGCCACTCCGGCAACAAGCGAGCTGGAATACTAACGTTTCCGGCAAAACCAGACAAGAAAAAGATGCCCGAAAAGATATTTTATTGATTGAATTTAAACGGTATTTAAAGTATTTTCATAAACATGAAATGTTGTGTCCTCATTATTCTCATAGCCTGCTTTTGCGGCTGCTGCCCCTGCCTTGACAAGCCGGCCGGACAAAATTAGGAAAAGAAGACCGTGGCCCGGGAAGCGGTTGAGGGTTTCACCGGCAAGACGTCGGTGAACCAGCTGAATAAAGCCTTGCCGAAGATTGACGCCGCCAATGAAGCCGGCCGGCAAAAGCGGGATGACGTTGACAAGCTGACAGAACCTTGAAACATCATTTGCTTGCATTCGCCCCGAATTCAGATATCATAAAAAAAATGCGTTTATCATTTACAATTTCTGCGTGTTGCCTGGCCATGCTGGCGGTGTTAACCGCCGGCCCCTGCTCGGCCCAGGATAGCTCGCCCGAAGTAGACGTACGGCTTGCCAACGGGGTGCCGGTTGAAGGCGCCTTCAGCTCGGCCGACCCTGAAAAATTGACCGTCCAGTCCGCCAAAGGAACAAGGGAAATTCCATGGAAATATCTTTCCGCCGGGACACGCTGGCGCTACGAGCGGCCGATGCTGGCCGAGCTGGAAGCCAAGAGAATTAAAGCAGAGAAGGCCGCCAAGGCAAAGGCAGAGGCCGACGCGAAGGCAGCGGCGGCCAAGGCCGCCGCTGCTGCTGCCACAAACAAGCCTGCTGCCACACCCGCGCCCGCGCCCGCGGTCGCGCCTGTGACGCAACCAAAGATAACCGCGCCAACCCCGGCCGCCCTGCCCGCTCTTCCCGCAGAAAAATAAGCGGATCGGAGCGCGCGTTTAATTTGACAAAATCAACGCGCTTAGATACGGCCGCGTATTTTTTCCATTTCAACTTGTTTTGTTTTTTATTACCCGTTATTTTCTAGTCTTAACCGGTAAAACAACCGCCTTCAAAGAAAGGAAATATCCATGCGTATTTCTATTTGGACAGGCCTGGCTTGCGGCTGCCTCGCGGCCGGGCTTCTGGATGCAGCGACAATTTACGTCAGCGTCAACGGCGACGACGCCTCCGGCGGGGACAGCTGGGCAACGGCCAAACGCACGATCCAGGCCGGCGTGAACGCGGCGGTCGGCGACGATGTGGTGATGATTTCCAATGGCGTCTACGTGCTCACCAACTCCGTTCGCATTGACCACTATATCGGCGAGCTGCGATCTCTGAACGGGCGCAACGTCATCATTGACGGCAACAGCAGCGTCCGCTGCCTGCTGGCCGAAAAAAACGTGACGGTGCGCGGCCTGACCTTCAGGAACGGCAACTCGGACCAGGCCGGTGGCGGGCTCCTGTTTTATGACGGCGGCCTGGTCGCCGATTGCACGGTTATCAGCAACCGGGCCGCCTCATCCGGCGGCGGCATTTACGGCACAGTGAGCGTGTCCAACTGCGTGGTGGCCGGCAACCGGGCGACATACGGCGGGGGCGGGATGGAGCTGGGGGCTTCATCCAAGGGTGAAACGCTCTACGTGGTGGACTCGATTGTCTCGAACAATATTTTGGAACAGACCGATCCTGAAGGGATATGCGAGGGCGGCGGTATCAGGATCTCGCAGGATACTGATGGTGCGGCAAACATCATCAATTGCCGCATTGTCAATAATGTCGCGCAGGGCGGTCCCGTATACAGCTGCCTGGGCGGCGGCCTCCACGTGAATTACGCCCGGGCGCTGACGGTCCGCAACACGCTGATTGCCGGGAACTCTTGCGGCGGGTATGGCGGCGGCGCCTCGATAAACAACGGCACCGCGCTTGAGAACTGCACCGTGGCCGGCAATGCATCCGAAGTGCGCGGCAGCGGGCTGTATGTCACCAACCCCGGCTCATTCACCACCCGGGTTGAAAACACGGTTTGCTTCAGTAATTACGTGCGCCAGGGAACCGATAACTGGGGCGACGATGCCACCGTTCTGCCGGAGGGATGTCCCAATGTATGGTTCGAGAACTGCTGCCTGCGCATGCGTTTTGTCCAGCAACTGGGGCTGCGCGGCACCAACAATTTAACATCCGATCCGCGCTACCTCAACGGGGCAAGCGAAGCGTGGAGATTGAGCAGCGTTTCGCCCTGCATCAATGCGGGAACGAACAGGCCCTGGATGGAGGGCGCGCGCGACCTCGACCGCTACGCGCGCATCCTGAATGAAATTGTGGACATCGGCTGCTATGAAACCGATCCGTCCGGGGTATCAATCGACTGCTTCATGGTCAAGCCCTCCGAAGGGCAGGCTTTCGCGGCCCCCGCAGACATAGACATCCAGGCTTTCGGTTACTCGCTCAAGCCGCTGGCCGTAACTCAGCTGGTTGTGTACGCCAACGGCGCGGTCGTGGCCACGAGCCGCAACGATGAAATTGCGACCGCCTGGAGCAATGTCTGGGGCGGAAGCTATTCGCTCTCGTGCCAGGTATGGAATGAAAAGGGGCACACGGCAATCTCAGAGCCGGTTTCCGTGACTGTCAGTGGGCCTTCCTGCCGCAGGCACGTCGTCAACGATTTTGACGGCGACGGGCGGTCGGACCTTGCAATCTACCGTCAGGACGGATACTGGTGGGTGGCTTACATGGCGGGCGGCGGTTTCCAGGGGCTTTTCGGCGGCTCATCCTGCCAGCCGGTCGAAGGCGATTTTGACGGCGACGGGATTGCCGACCGCGCCATCTACCAGGAAGCTTCCGGCTATTGGGGGTTTTCCATGTCAGGCTCCGCCGATCCGTTGTACACCCTGTTCGGCGCGGCCGGGTTCCGGCCCGTGCGCGGCGACTTTGATGGCGACGGGCGCTCAGACGCGGCGGTCTACCGCGCCGCAAGCGGGTACTGGTTTTACCGCCCTTCCGGCTCGCCGGATGTAATGTACAATTTTGCGCAGTTCGGCGGCCCGGCATACACTCCGGCGGAGGGTGATTTTGACGGGGACGGGCGCACCGACTTCGGAGTGTTTCACGCCCAGTCCGGCACCTGGTATGTTCAACTCTCAGCCAGCGGCAGTTCCGGCGGGCTGTCTTTCGGCCTGCCGGGATGCGTCGCCGTGCCCGGAGACTACGACCTCGATTACAAGACGGATTTCGTCGTCTTTTCGCCTTCGGCCGGCCTCTGGGTTGCCTGCCTTTCCGCTTCCGGCTACAGCCCGGCGTATTCAATGTTCACGCCGTCCGGCGGGCTGCCGGTGCGCGGTGATTTCGACGGCGACGGGCGCGCGGACCTTTTGACTTACACCGAGCCAAGCGGCTTGTGGCAGGGCTACCTGACTTCCACCGGCTGGGTCGGCGGAACCTTCGGCGGTTCCGGCTGGTCTCCGGTGCAATGAAGCACCCCGCCTGACGGATTATTACACCCCGCGCTGGCGGGCGGCTTCAAAGAGCAGGATGGTGGTTGCCGCGGCGACGTTCAGGGAATCAATCTGGCCGCGCATTGGGATGCGCACCTGCAGGTCGGCGGCCTTCATCCAGCGCTCGCTCAGGCCGTACTGCTCCGCCCCGACCACGATGGCCGTGCCGCGGCGCAGGTCGGCCCGCGTGTAATCAAGTTTGGCGTGAGGGCTTGCCGCCAATATCTGTATTTTCTTTTTGCGCAGCCATTCAATCGCCTCCACCGACGATGCTTCCGCAACCGGCACGGTGAATATGGCGCCGATGCTGGCGCGGACCACGTTCGGGTTGTTGATGTCGGTGCAGCGGTCGCAGACGACGACCGCGTCTGCCCCGGCCGCGTCGGCCGAGCGCAGGATTGTCCCCAGGTTCCCGGGCTTTTCAATCGCCTCGGCCACGACCAGCAGGGGAGCGGCCGGGAGCTTTAGCCCGGCCAGGTCGAGTTTGGCCTGGGGCACCAGCGCCAGCAGCCCCTCAGGCCTCTCGCGGTAGGCCATCTTGGCGAATACCGGGGGCGCGCAGGATATGATTTCCGCGCCCGCCGCCCGGCATTTTTCAATCAACTCCGGCTCGTTCTTCCCGAGGAATAAATCGGGGCAGTAAAAAAGGCTGGCCGGCTTGCGTTGATTTTCAATGGCGCGCCTGAGCTCGCGGTAGCCCTCGACGATCATGAGAAGCTGTTCGTCGCGCGCGGCGCGCTGGCGCAGCTTGACAACATTTTTAACGCGCGGGTTCTGGAGGCTGGTAATGTGCTCGTCCCCGGCCGCTGTCTCTTTGCTGACTTTGCTTGAAACTTTATTCATCTACCCGTGGGCCTTTCCGTCCAAAGCGGTTTGCCGCCGGCAACGGTCACATGGGGAATTATTCCGATGCAACCGTAACCTGGGTTACTTCTTCAAGCGTCGTCAATCCCATCAGGATTTTCTTGAAGCCGTCGTAGCGCATCGTTGTAAAGCCGACTTCATGGGCGTATTTCTGAATATCGAGGATGGAGGCGTTACGGGCGATAAAATTGCGCATTTCATCGTCAATGATAAACAGTTCGTGGATGGCCACGCGGCCGGAATAGCCGGTGTAATTGCACTCCTCGCAGCCTTTTTTCCGGTGGAAAAATACTTCTGTTTTGCCGTCCCAGGTGAAGTATTTTTCGATTTCTTCCGGCGTAATCGCGTATTTTTCCTTGCAGGAGTCGCAAAGCCGGCGCACGAGCCGCTGGGCCATCACGCCGATGATGGAAGGCGCGACCAGGAACGGCTCCACCCCGATCTGGATCAGGCGGGTGACGGCCTGCAGGGCGTTGTTGGTGTGCAGGGTCGTGAGCACGAGGTGCCCGGTCAGGGCGGCCTGCGAGGCGATTGTGGCGGTTTCCAGGTCGCGGATTTCGCCCACCAGCATCACGTCCGGGTCCTGGCGCAGGAATGAACGCAGGGCCGTCGCGAAAGTCACCCCGGCCTGCTGGTTGACCTGTACCTGGTTGATGCCGGGCAGGCGGTATTCAACCGGGTCCTCGATGGTCATTATATTCAAGTCCTTGCGGTTCAATTCCTTTAAGGCCGCGTAAAGCGTGGTTGTCTTGCCGCTGCCGGTCGGACCGGTTACAAAGAATACCCCGTTCGGACTTTCTATGATCTTGCGAATGCCATCCAGGATCGTTTTGGAAAAATTCAGGTCTTCAAGCGACGGCACGGCCATGAACTGGTTCTGGCCAAGCAGGCGCAATACTATCTTCTCGCCGTAAATCGTCGGTACGCACGAAAACCGGAATTCCAGGTCGCGGTCAGGGAGCTTGAGGGTGATGCGCCCGTCCTGCGGGCGGCGGCGCTCGCCAATGTCCACGCTCGCCATGATCTTGATCACGTTGGAAAGCGACGGAAATATGCGCATCGGAAGGCGCAGGTATTCCTGCAGGGCGCCGTCAATGCGCAGACGGATTACGGAGTCGTTGTCGTGCGGCTCTATATGGATGTCGCTGGCGTGCTGCTTGAGGGCCAGCAGGAAAAGGCCGCGCACAAATTCCGCGACCGATTTCTCCTCGACCAGGCGCCCGATCTTGGCGCCTTCCTGGGCGGCGCCGGCCAGTTTCTCCGAGAGCTGGTCCGTCAGGGCCCGCAGGGATATGCGCGCAATTTCCACCGCGGCATTGATCTGGTCGGGCAGCGCAAAAACCGGGCTCACGAGCGCGTCCATCTGGCCCTCAACCTGGCGCTGCAGAGCAGTGTTCCGGGGATCGGCCATGGCGACGGTAATCACGTTTTCAACCGCGTAGAGCGGAATCACGTTGTTCTGCTCGGCAAAACTTTTCGGCAGCTTGTTCACGAGCTCGTACTGAATGATAGTCTTGGTGGGGTCGGTGTAGGCGATCCCCAGCGAATCGCCCCACAATTTCCCGAGCGCATCCTTGAGCTGTGGGCGCTGCACGGCCAGGTAGAGCATGATCGCGAAATCATTGCCCTGGAAACGCGCGGACAGCGACTCACGCTCCGCCTTGGTGAGCATCTGGTTTGCCACGGCCAGTTCCATGAAACGGGGGTTAACCGCATTTATGTTTTTAACATCCGCGGCCTTGTCGGCAGCCGCGCCTTTTCTGTCCAGAACGGCGCGGACGCTGGCCGCCTCGCCGGGCGTGCTGATATCGGCCATGCCGGTTGTATCCGGCTGCTGGCTTTTGTAATAGAAAAATGCGGCTGCCAATGCGATCAATAAAAAGCCGAACAGCAGCCACAGCTTAGGCATGATTGACGGCGGGCGCTCCGATTCCGCGGCCGGCCGGGCGGTTTCCGCGGCCGGGGCGGCGCTCAGGGGACGGTTCATGAGGCTGCGCGCTTCATCTATGGCCGCCTGCTGCCGGTCTACGGGCAGCTCAACATTGGCCTGCGGGGCGGCAGGGCTTGCCTGCGCAAGAACAGGCGCCGCGATGCCAACGGCCCGGGCCGAAAGCATATTACCGATTAATCCAAGAATAACGCTCAAGATCATCACGTAAGATTGCATGTTAGTGTATTTCCTTCCATCCGATTGTTGTTGACGAAGCTTCCGCGAGCGCGCCCGTGGTTCCGGACGATGCGAAGAAAGACGTGTTCACGTATTCCCTGCTTTTGGGACTCAGCCTGATGTCCCAGTTGAGGGTCAGGAGGCCGTAAAAGCTGTTCAATTCTTCATGGCAGGCTATGGCGCCGTTCAGGGTGGTGTTGCCGTTCGCGGCGCTCGAGCCAAGGTTGCCGATGAAGCCGTGGTTGGTGAAAAGCGCGGCGTTGATGCCGGGCACGTTGTTGGCGTCGCACAGGGCGGCGAAGGTGGCATTGGCCAGGGACGACTCGTAGTACTTGCGCGGGACGGTATTGGTCCCGACCCCGCCCAGGCGCCGGCCTCCGTTGGCCTCGTTCACGAAATAGCGCCCGTCGAAAAGGTAGCCGTTGGCAGGGTTGTTGTCGCTGTCGTAGCCTATGGCGGCATCCGAGGCTGATACGCTGTAAGATATGATGTTGGCCGGGTCGGTCATTATGTTCCAGACGCGGTTTGACCAGGTTGAAGAGGTGTAGTTGCCGGCGACGATGTTGCCCTTGGCTCCCAGGACCAGCAGGTCCTTTGTTTTATTGGCGGCCGCCGTCTGTTCAGGGTTGGAGTCGGGCTTGGGCCATGCCGGCGGGTTCAAGTAAGTCAGGTCGCCGGTGACGTGGATGTTGCGGCCGGCATAGATCGTGCCCTGCCCGCTGACCTTGCCGCGGATTATAACGTCGCCCTTGACCACCACCGCGCCTTCGATCGTGATGGGGGATGCCGTGCCGTCGAGGACAAGGCAATTGTCGTCGGCCGTGCCTGCGATGTTGTCGGGCCCGGGCCCGGCATAGGTGTTCACGGCGAGGTTCACCCCGCCCCTGGAAATCCGTCCCCTGGCTGACTCGGCCAGGGCGTTGATGTCATCAATGGCGGGTATATCCCATTGCGCGACATTGTTGTTTTTGGACTTGTTGGGAACGTAGCCCATCGGCCAGGCAATGCTGTTGTTGGCGGTGGGATCCGTCGGGCGGGCATGGGGCCCTGCCCTGGTCCAGTAATCGTTCACGGACCAAAGGGGCGAGTTGGCGGTGTACTGGCCGGATGAATAGCGCTCGCCGTTCACTATGGAAGACTGGTTCAGCCGGCATGGACCGTTTATGCGGATGTCCCCGTTGATGACGATGTTGTTCCTGAGGCTCGCGGAGCTGTTCAGCAGGTAGGCATAATCAAAAGGCTCGGCGCGGCCTGCGCCCCCGGCCGCGGCCGCCACGCGCAGGATTTCGCTGATCATTCGGCTTGTGACAGGGGAAGATCGGCCGGCCGCCCCGATCAGCTCAACCTCGGCATAGCCGGAGTTGGTAAAAATGGCGACCCCGGCGATCGTGACCATGACCGCGCTGCCGTTGATCGGATCCAGGGCCGGGATATTGTAAACCGGGTTGCTACCGATCTTGTTTATGTTCCATTCGTTAAACCAGCCAAGCGAGCCGGGCGAGGAAACCTGGTTGGAAATATACGACTGGACCAGCCCGTACTTGACCTGCTCCAGCGCGGACTGGGCGTCGAGCAGGCACTGATCGGACTCATGCCAGCGCCGCACAATATGGCTTTGGTTATAGGCAGCGTAGAGGAGGAAGCCTCCTATCGCGCCAGACACCAGCAAGAGCATGAGCGCCATGTGAAGGACAAAGCCGGCCGCGGCGCCAGATCCGCGGCCGCAACTGGGTTGACGGGAAAGGGCGACCGGCCCGTTCTTACGAACGGGCGCTACAAGAAGCTGATGTAGAGGTGGTTCGAACCTCGATGCGCTTCGCAATCGGGGCGAGAACCGCAACGGATTCAAATGATTGTTCCTGAAAAAAAATTTACTCATTAAGCATATAAACCCGGATCTGCTGCGGCTGGTAATATTTTTTTTCCTTGTTGGTCAAGACCAGGGTCAAGTCAATGTGCAGGATGTTGCCGTTGGTGTAAATGGCGGCGTTTTCCACGATAGTTCCGCTTCGGATGATGCGGTTCGTGCCGGTGTAGTCCAGCCAGGCCGGCGGCTGGTTTGATACCAGCACCAGGATCATGGCGTTGCTTGAGGAAACATCATTGAATAAAACCTGGCCGACCGTGAACGCCAGCTGCGAGCGCCGGGCATGGCGCAAACCGTACTTTCCATGAAGGCCGCGCAGGATCCTTTCGCGGACGATGCGGCTGTCCTCGCTGAGCTGCAGGCGGGCCAGGCTGTCGCGCCAGATTTCCAGGTTTTTAACCAGGAGCGTCATGACCATGGCCACGACCAGGATACTCAAGCTCGAGGCGACCAGCACCTCGGTCAGGGTAAACGCCGCGCTATATTGCACTTTATTCATCAATTTAAATCTCCTTGGGCAAAAGCGTCCGGATCTTCAGCCACAATAATGCACAAGGATTGCACAAAAAATATTGTGAATTTTGTGCTCCTTTGTGGCAATATTGAAAATGAATATCCATTTAGTTTCGCCCGATGTTGTAGCGGGTTACCCGGTAAACCGTGTCGTTTGTGAGGGTAACTGTCTTGCCGCCCGGCCAGAAGCGGTCGCGCTTGACGCGCACTTCCACATCCCACTTGTAAGGGGCGGTCGTGCCGGTGTTGGGAACAATCATCGTCCGTATTTCGGAGTTGCCGGGAAGGAGGCTCGACGCCGGGGGCGAAACCGGCGGGAGGCTGGTGGCAATTGTAACCTGTGAAAAATTGAAAGTGTTGAAAATCGCGACGGCCTGGTCCATGGCCAAAGCTTCCGCTTCCAGCTTCTGCCGGTTGGCCAGGATCATGGAATTGGCAAGCATGAAAGTGGGGTAAAGCAACATGGCCGCGAGGGCCGCGATCGCGGTGGCGAACACAACCTCCAGCAGGGTCAACCCGGCCGCTGAGCGCCCGCCGGACGGATAAACGGGATTGAATATTTCTGGCATGATTGCCTTCCGCGTATGAAAGCGCTTGCGCTGCACGGCCCGGATATTAAGGGTTTTTCGCACCCGCTTCCGGCTGTGGCGTGGCCTGTTTTTTCCTTTGCGCGACCATCCGCTTGATCTCCTCCTGGGTCAGGGAGCGGCTTTTTCCGGACTGAGTCGCCTTTTCTTCGCCGATTTCGCGCAGCATGCGCGCGAGGTCAAATTTGTCGCCCATGAAACTATTCCTTTCCCGCCTTGAGCGTGTCGTTGATGATGGCCTTGATTTCCTCCACGGGGCTGTCCTTGCGGATATAGCCGGAGGCGCCGAGCGCGATGCAGTTTTCAACCGTTGCCGATTCAATGACCGAGGTCAGCATGATGACCTTGGCCGCCGGGAATTCGGCGACGATTTCCCTGAGCGCCTCCTCGCCGGTTTTCATCGGCATGTTGATGTCCATCATCAGCAGGTCCGGCTTTGTCTCCCGGTACATGCTGATGGCCTCATTGCCGTCGCAGGCCTGTCCGACAACCTCGCAGTTCATCTTGTTGAGGATGGAGACGATGAACATGCGCATGACCATCTCGTCGTCGGCCACCAGCACCCTGGGGCGTCCGTTACTCATTATTATATCCTCCCTGAAAATTACAACCTGATTAAAGAAGATATTATTTATTACGCTCCGTTTTTCAAGCATATAATATCATATACTGCAATTTTGACTATTTTCTTTTCTTCCGCTAGGCATTTGCTGTAGTATTTGTGGCAGATATCTTCTTTTCATAACATACGCCCGGGAGGTTATATGTCCGCCGATAAACTGGCAACCCTGTTCGCGCCGCCGGAACGCGCTTCCGACGATGATATAAAGGGTTTGTTCAGCCAGATCAAGGATATCCCGTTTATTGCCAAGCTGATTGATTCTGTTCCCGGCGGGATGCTGGTGCTTAACCAAAACCGCCAGATCATCTTCGCCAACCGGAGCGTTCTGAACATGGCAGGCCAGGCCGACCTGACCCCGGTGCTCGGTAAACGTCCGGGCGAAGCCCTGCAATGTATTAATTCCACGGCCATGCCGGCCGGATGCGGCACAAGCGAATTCTGCCGGACATGCGGCGTAGTCAATGCGATTCTCACCAGCCAGGAAGGCAAGCCCGATGTCCAGGAATGCCGTATAATCCGCAAGCCGGACGGCGATGCCCTTGACCTGCGCGTCTGGGTAACTCCTTTCCGGTTAGGCGGCATGATGCTGACCATTTTCGCGATGATGGATATCAGCGATGAAAAGCGGCGAAAGGCGCTTGAGCGGATATTCTTCCACGACATCCTCAACACGGCCAGCGGCATCAAGGGCTTTGCGGAGCTCCTCAAGGAGGCCAACCCCGGCGAGGCAAAACAGTACCAGGGCACCATCTTTTCCCTCGCGCGCATGATCGTGGACGAAATCAACAGCCAGCGCCAGCTGACCGCTGCGGAAAACAACGAACTGAGCATAAAGCCCGTCCAGGTCCGTTCCCTTGATCTGCTCAGGGAAATTGTTGATTTGTATAAAAATCACGACGTTGCCAGGGACCGCACCGTCAGGGTTGACGCGAACGCCCAGGACGTCACCATGACAACAGACCGGACGCTGTTACAGAGGGTTATAGGCAACATGACCAAAAACGCGATCGAGGCCTGCAGGCCCGGCGAAACGGTCACGCTCGGCTGCGTGACGCAGATGAAACAGGTTCAATTCTGGGTGCACAATCCCAACGAAATGCCGCGCGAAATCCAGCTGCAGGTTTTCCAAAGATCGTTTTCCACCAAGGGCGTCGGGCGGGGCCTCGGCACTTACAGCATCAAAATGCTGAGCGAAAGGTACCTGAAGGGAGCGGCCTCGTTTGTCTCCGGCAAGGACGGCACCATATTCAGAGTGTCTTACCCCTTGTCAATCAGCGCGACATGAAGGGCCGGCCGGACCTTTTCAAGTCCACCTCTTCAGGTTTTGTGTTCAACGTCCCTTACCACGTTTTCGTCTGCCGGGCAAAATGAATATATACTCCCGGCTGCGGTAAATAACACATGCCGTTTAATACAGGTTCCTCCCGCAAGACATTCAGAAAGAGCTCAGGATGCCCCCATCCACGTAGAGGATCTGGCCGGTGATAAAATCCGCGGCCGGGCTGGCCAGGAAAACCGCGGCGCCGGCAATGTCGCCGGGTTCGCCCCAGCGCCCGAGGGGGGTGCGGCCCAGGACCCATTGGTTGAAGGCCTTGTTTTCCTGCAGCGGCCGGGTCAGGTCGGTCTTGATGTACCCCGGGCCGATGGCGTTGACATTGATGTTGTACTTGGCCCAGTCCACGGCAAGGGCCTTGGTCAGCTGGCGGATGCCGCCCTTGGCGGAAGCGTAGGGACTGTTGTCTTTGCGGGCACATTCACTCAAGAGCGAGGCGATATTGATGATTTTGCCCGGCGCCTTCCGGGCAATGCGGTCGCGGGCAAATTCCTGGCAAAGCCGGAACACCGAGGTCAGGTTCACCCGCAGCACCGTCTCCCATTGCCCGGGGGTAATGGACTCGGCCGGCCCGCGCGCGGTAACGCCGGCATTGTTAACCAGCGCATCCACGCCACCGGTCTTGCGCAGGACGCGGGCATACAATTCCCCGATACGTTTCGTGGCATGCATGTCGAAGGCAAAGCAGTCCACGCGTGTGTGCCCGGCACGCAGGCTGACGGCGGCCGCGCGCAGTGCCTGCGCGTCGCGCGCAACAAGCGCGATGTCGGCGCCGGCGCGGGCGCAGGCCGCGGCGATGGCCAGGCCTATGCCGCGGCTGCCGCCGGTTACCAGCACGCGTCGGTTTTTCAGGCTGAACGGGTTCATAATCAATCCTCCATGCTGATAAGTACCTTGCAGGTGTCGGCGTTGGGGTCCTCGGAGAGCGCAAGGGCCTTGGCGCCGTCGCGAATGTTGAACGTGTGGGAAATGATCCGGCCGGCATCCAGACCGCGCAGGGCGTCCAGCGCGGTATCAAAGTTCCGGCGGGTGTACACGCGCGCCCCCACCATGGTAATCTCCTTGAAGTTCAGAGTGCGCAAATCCACCTCCGGGTGCCGCTTGTGGACGCTGACCATCACCAACCGGCCGCGCGGCCGCAGCAAATCGAGCGCGGTTTGAACGGCCGGGGCTGCGCCAGCGCATTCCAATACCAGGTCTGCTCCTTCGCCGCCACTGGTTCCGGCCACGCGTTCGGTCAGTTCGCCGGACGGCACGGCGTCAAACCCGAGTAACTTCGCACGTTCAAGGCGCTTGATATTCAAGTCAGAAACCAGCACTCCGGCAAACCCGGCATGCCGCAGGCTGTGGGCGGTAAGCAGGCCGATGGGGCCGGCTCCGATGACAACAGTGATGTCGCGCGGGTCGGCAGCAGCCATTTCCACGGCGTGGATGCCCACGGCCATCGGCTCCAGCAGGGCGCCCTGGCGGTAATCAAGATCGTCCGGCAGTTTGACGAGACGCTCGGCGAGGACAGCGGCATAGTCCGCGAAGCCTCCGTCGCTGTCAATGCCTGTCAGCCTCAGGTTGCGACAGACATGCGGGAAGCCCTGGCGGCAAACCTTACACTTGCCGCAGCTGATGAGCGGGAACAAGGCAACCTTGTCGCCGACTGCCAGTGAGCCGGGATGTGGGCCGGGGGCAAACTCAACGATTTCACCGGAGTATTCGTGGCCCGGTACCAGTGGCGGCCGCGCGCGCGGATGAGCGCCGTGGATAATGGCCATGTCGGTGCCGCAGATACCGGCCTGGTGGACACGCACCAGCGCCATACCGGCGGCAGGCGTTGGACGCTGAACTTCCTTGAATTCAAGGCTACCGGGAGCGGTATAGGTGAGGGTTCTCATAAAACGCGCATTATTTCTGTCTTGCATGGTTTGTAACGGTCCATTCATTTTTTTATACTGGCCGGTATCGGGTTAAATACATTGTGCCGCGGCGGCTCGCCTCGGGCAACCTGGATGGCCTGGCGGGTCCAGGAAATTTTAACGTCGCGCATGGCGCCCTCGGAATACCAGGCGTTATGGGGGGTCACGATGACGTTCTCAAGTTGCAGGAAAGGGTTGGCACGCGAAACCGGCTCGTCGGCAAAGACATCCATTCCCGCCCCGGCCGGCCGGCCGGATCGCAACATTTCACAAAGCGCGGGCTCATCCACGATCCCGCCGCGGCTGGTGTTGACCAGATTGCCGTGGGGTTTGATGCGGTGCAGCAACGCGGCTCCGATCATACCGCGGGTTTCCTCGGTGAGCGGCGTGTGCAATGAGATGTTATCCGCGGTTTCGAACAGCGATTCCAACGTGGAAAATTTCTCGGCAAAGGCATGGGTGTCCACGTACGGGTCATAATACACAATGCGCCTGACCAGCGCGCGCGCCTTGGCCGCAAGTGCCTTACCGATCCGGCCCAGTCCAACGATGCCGAGCGTGCTGTCCGCGAGACGGATGACGGGACAGACCTTTTCGAACTGGTATGCGTCGGCCTGGACCAGCTGCATGGACTGACGCAGGCGACGGTTGAGTGCCAGCATCATGGCGAGGGCATGGTTGGAGACCTCGTCAATGCAGTAGTCCGGCACGTTGGCCACGAACTTGCCGCGCCGGGCGGCGTGGAGGGTGTCGATGTTATTGTATCCAACGCCGTTCCGGATATAGCCCCGGCATTCAGGCAGTGCGTCAATGACGCGCGGGGTTATGGAAATGTACTGCACCATGGCCACCACGGCGCCGCGCGCCACGCGGATGAATTCAGCCTGATCCATGGTTCGCGATTCCGCAATCTCCACGCCGGGTAGTTCGACTGACAATATCTTTTTCTCAAACTCAAAATCGGGGTATTCCTGGCAATTGATGATAACTTTCATGTTGATGCGTTTTGAATAAATAAAAAATCGCTGTGGTCCGACACGGAAATAAGCCTGCGGAAACCTTCACGGGCCAACGAGCTCATGTTTATCAGGCTGTCAAATCCGGCTGGAAGTGTCAAGAAAAGCTGAGATATTTACCGGTATCACGGAAATTTACCGGGAAAATCGAGCATGGCCTGGGGATACTTTTTCCAATCCGTTGGATCTCTTCAAGCCCGCCGCTGCCGGTTTTGTGATCGGTTTCCCTTACCGTGTTTGAGTCTGCCGGGCGGCGTGAACAGGCACCGCGTAAAATGATCTTCCTTCATTGCGCCGAGGTATCCTGCCAGCCGAACGACACGACCACGGAGGAGTAACCGTTGGCCGAGGAAGCGCAAATCCATAATCCATCGGAGGAGCGGTATACGGTCGGATCGGTTTTTCCGTCCCCGTCGTAGTCCTTCGGCACGGGAGCCCATTCCTCCCCGCCAAAACCGTTCATCATGACGGTCGCGTAGCCGTTGGCCGATTGCGCGCACTGCCAGGTACCATCGGCTGCGCGGTAGACCGCGGGGTCTGTTTTTCCATCGCCATCATAATCTGCCGGCACAGCCGCCATATCCAGTGCTCCGAAATCGCTTATGCTGGTTGAGGCATAGCCTGAGGCTGAAGCGGCAACTATCCAGACGCCGCCGGATGCGCGATACACCCCAGGGTCGGCTTTCGCGTCACCATCGTAATCCGCCGGGACAGCCGCCATGTCCGCCGCGCCGAATCCACTGATAATATAGGACGCATAATTGTTGGCCGAAGACGCGATTATCCAGACGCCGCCGGATGCGCGATACACCCCAGGATCGGCTTTCGCGTCGCCGTCGTAATCCGCCGGCACGGCCGCCATGTCCTGGGCGCCAAAGCCGCTGATGGCTACGGTTGCATAAGCGCTGGCTGAACACGCCACCATCCAGTCGCCACCGGACGCGCGATAAACTGCGGGATCGTCCTTCCCGTCCCCGTCGTAATCCGCCGACACGGGGGTCCATTCCAATCCGCCGAAATCGTTTACCACAACCGTCGCGTAGCCGTTGGTGGAGTGGGCGCAGTACCAGGTTCCATCCGCGGTGCGGTAAACGGCCGGATCGATCCGCGGGTCGCCATCATAATTCGCTGGAACCGGGAGATAAAACACGCTTCCTCTCCAGCCGGAAGCGGGCAGGCTGAAGACGCTTGTCCCGTAAACGTTGGTAGCCCTGATCCGATAATAGTAAATCATGCCATTTGAGGCCGAGGTGTCTGCGTAAGTATTGGAGGAAGTTGTCGCTATCTGGGCTGCAGTGGCGAAGTTATTGGCGGTGTACCGCCAAACCTGGTAGCCCGTCGCGTTGGTTACTGCGTTCCAAGTGACCTGTATCCTGTCAAAGTAAGCCCCGTCGCTGGCCGACACGCCGGCTGGCACGCGCAGGATGTGCCATTTCGCGACGCGATTGATCGCGACTGTCTCGGAATTGGTAAAATCTCCCCCAGCGTAAAGATAGTCGTTTGTGTCCACCGTCAGGGCATACACCGTGGAACTGAATCCGTATCCAATGTTTTCCCACGAGACCCCGTCCCAGCGCGCAACACGATTCGCGGATGTTCCGCCGGCATTCGTAAAATCGCCACCGGCGTAGAGGGTGCCGTCGGCATCAACCGTAAGGGCGTAAACCGTTGAGCTGAATCCCTGTCCAAGGTTGGTCCATGCGATCCCGTCCCAACGCGCAACGCGGTTCGCGGCCACGCCGCCCGCGTTTGTAAAATCTCCCCCGGCATAAAGGATCATGTTCGTATCCACCTTCAGGGCATAAACCGTTCCGTTGCTTATTCCTCCGCCCATGTTGGTCCACGCAGTTCCATTCCACCTGGCAACGCGATGCGCGGCAACCACGCCCGCGTTGGTAAAGTCTCCGCCGGCGTAAAAATGTCCGTTTGTGATCATGGCCAGGGCGTATACCGTGGAGCCCGGGCCCTCTCCGATGCCGGACCACGCGGAGCCATCCCAGCGGGCAACGCGGCTCGCGGCCGTTCCGCCCGCGTTCGTAAAATCGCCCCCAACGTAAAGATGGCCGTTCGTGTTAATGGTCAGGGCGTATACCGTCGAGCCCAGGCCCTGTCCGAGGGCGGCCCATGAAACGCCGTTCCACATGGCAACGCGGCTTGCGGTCACCCCGCCCGCAGAGATGAATTCCCCGCCGGCGTAGAGATTCCCGTTTGTGTACCTTGCAAGGGCATATACCGTGGAATTTGCGCCCTGGCCGAGGTTGGTCCATATAGATCCGTTCCACCGGGCAACGCGATTCGTGGCCGCTCCCCAGGCGCGCGTAAAGTCACCCCCCGCGTAGAGCGAAGTATTCGTGGCAAACGCCAGCGTGTAAACCGTGCCGTTGCTCATGCCGCCGCCAATGTTTGTCCACGAATGCGCCCGGCTCCCGGTAACGCCGGCCAGGACAAAGATAACCGCGGACAGGACAAAAAATACGTCTTTTTTATTCAAGCCTTATTCTTCTTTCCAGAGTGACTGCAAAAGAATGCAGAGTGATGCGGAATTAAACTTATTGAAAATTAATTATCATTTACACGGGCATAGTTCAATTCAATAAGCGCATGCCCGCCGGCAGAGACCTTATCCCCGGTCCGCAGAAATTATATCAATACAGGTGGTATTATTGCACCGGATGTAAACCATTTCCGCCGAAAAACCCGGTTGCGAACCTGTAATTATTTGAAGACATCATGCCGTTCCATAATCCCGAGTTCTCGTGATAAACCATTATGTCGATTTTCTTGTCAGCGTCATAATCCCCTGCCACTGCAGCAAATCCCGGACCGCCGAAACTGAAGCTTTGCTTCGCATAACCGCTGTCTGACAGCATCACCTGCCAGCTGCCGGCCTGCCCGTTATAAACTGCCGGATCGGTCCTGCCGTCGCCGTCATAGTCCCCCGGTACCGGCGTGAAACCAGGGCCACCGCACACGGCATCCACGGAGGCGTAATTATTGCCGGACAGTGCCGCGATCCATTTGCCGGTTGCTTCCTCGTACACGACCAGGTCAGCCTTGCGGTCGGCGTCATAATCTCCATCCACGGGCGAAAATCCAGTCCCGCCTAAATGCACCGTGTCAAACCGATTGCTGAAAACCCGGTAAACGGTCCATCCGCCCGTGGCGGATTGATACACGGCCGGGTCGGCAAGCCGGTCGCCATCGTAATCCTGGGGCACGGGGGTTGAGCCAGCATCCCCGAGCAGGAATGTCAGGGGAACGTATTCAAACAGCGAAAGCTGGATAGTCCACAGGCCGGAGGCCGGATGGTACACGCACGGATCAACCTTTCCGTCGCCGTCGAAATCCTCCAGGAGCGGCGTGAAGCCCGGGCCGCCGAGCGCGATTTGCGCCGCGGCCATCGGCGCCGGGTTGGGATTCGGCTTGCGCCAGGAAGCGGTCCGGTTGGAAAGCAGCACCTGCCAGGTCCCGCCGGCCTCGCTGTAAAGGACCATGTCGGAGAATCCGTCGCCATCCAGATCGTTGGGCGGGAACTGGAATTCATTGCCATGTCCATAGGCCAGGTCATGCAGCCATGTAATGCCCATGACGTAAGCCACCGGCGCGGCCGCCCCGTGGTAGCTGCTCATCTTGCTTTTAAGCCATTCTATAAGCAAACTGAGCACGCCGTCGGAAGCGTATGTTACCAGCTCGGTTTGGGCGGCGTGGCGATTCGTGAACGCAATGTAGGCGTTCGTGGAATTGCCGTAGGGCACAAGGTCATCCTTCGGGTAATGGTAAAGGCGCATTTTAGACTGCGGCGTCCAGGCGTAGTAGGCGTCGTTGGAAGCAAGGACCCTGTTGAGCGTGCTGGCGGTATTGGATAATTGGGCAACATAGCTATCGGTAAGGATGCTGCGCGGCCCGACATACGGCGTGGCCTTGTATATGAGCGCATTCATCTCGTCGCCGGAATTGGTGCCGGCAATGCACATCCGCTGCAGTTTACCGGCGAAATCCTGCTCGGTCGGCACCGACGCTTTTATCGCGTTGGTAAAGACAAAAACGGGGTCGACGGCGGCGTAGACCGAGTCGTAGCCGTTGACCGTGTAAGGCAGGAAATAGGGCGAGCTGAAAGTTGTGTCGGCGGTCAGCATGACCTTGCGCATGGTGTCGGAGAGAGAGTAGGGGCCGTCCAGGCCGGCCACGCCGAGCACGTTGGTGAATTCGCTTGCGTAGCGCCCTTGCAGGTCGCGCGCGGCCATCACGGTGGCATAACCTCCCTCCGAATATCCGGTCAGGTAGAGCCTGCTGTCCCACTGGGCATAGGTGTTAGTGTTGGCTTTCAGGTAATCACGGGTGGCGCGAATCATGTCCACGACGCTGTTGGCCAGCGACTCGGTGCAATAGGGATGCACGTTGGTGTTGGAGCCCATACCGGGATAGTCCGCCATGGCGACGGCAAAGCCGGACTGGGCAAAAATGGTCCCGAAGGGGACGGTAAACTGCGCGTCATCCCACATGTTGGTCATGTTGAACATGGATGGGGAAAACCTGCGCTCAATCTGGGTGGGGTGCTGGAACGAGATCATCGGCACGGTCTCATGCAGGTAATTATTCCGGGGCAGGATGGCCAGGCCGGTCACCTGGATGCGGTCCCCCGAGGCGGTCGTGGTCCAATAGGTAATCTTTACGTATTCCGCGAGCCACGGGTCATGGAGAATATCGTGCAGGATGTAACAGACCCAGGTCCAGAGCGTTTGGAACCAGCCCTGGTCAAAGTCGTTTGAGCGGTCAATTTTGGCCTGAAGGCTGCCGACCAGCGTGTCGTACGATACCGATCCGAGCGGCTCAGCGCTAATGAGCGGCGAGGGCGGTTCGGCGGCGGCGTGAACGAAACCGGTTACCAGGCTCAGGACCAAACCCGCTATCCATGCCGTTTTCAATAATGTTTTCATGATTTTTCTCCAGAAACCTCATGTCAAGGGAGAATTGCTTTTAGCACCGCATTTAGCAAGTGATGGCAATCCAATATCGCGCACGAGATGACCGGGCACCTCGCGTTCCGTCAGGGGCGGCCGGTCGAGCAGCTTGCGCAGACGACTGATAAATCCGACCATCCCGAATGCCCTGGCCCTGGCCTGGTATTGAGCCAGGCGCGTCAACGCCCTCTGGGAGGCAAAGCCATTTTCCGGCAAGGACTGGTGAAGCAACAGGGCCGTATCAAGCAACTCCCCCAGCTCATTTGCCTTTGATCCAGCGCCTTTTCTGATACGGTCCCAAGCCTCGTTCAACCGGGGAGGGAAAAAAGCAAGTTCATAGCAAATTTGAAGTTTGTCGCGTTCAGTCATGCCTGGTGTCCACTCCATACCGTCAAATCGTCCTTAAAATTATTCAAATTATCCAGAACGACCGCATCATTATTGAAAGGCGGCGGCAATGCTTCCACTGCCGCCTGAACATCCCGCAAGGAAACGGGACGCTGATGCACCAGGTACTGCACGTCGCTCCGGTCAATGGCGTCGTAACGGATCAGCTTGCTCGCGACCAATGCGGGAACAGAGCCGGTTATCACGACAAGGTAACGCCCCCGCCAAAGCAAAATATCCGACCCGGATGACGGCTTGGGCAAACACAAACGCAACGACGAAATCCATTCAATATGATCGGCGGCCGTATCGGGCTCCGGGTTAACCGGCAATCCCGCCTTGGCGGCGGCCTCGCGAAAAGTTCGCTCATTCATCCGGCAATATGGCGCCGCCACATCAATATCAAGACTTGTGCGTTCCGGCTCATCAAGAAGAATAAACGCGGCACTGCCGTAAATATAAAGGATGGTTTCTTCCCGCAATGCCTCATCGATTCGTTCCAGATAAGCCGTCAAAAGCTGTTTATTCATCGTCTTTATTATAGCAACAAGCCGCGCAATAACAAGCTATCTTCATCAAGGCGTATTTATAACGGCAATGCAATATCCAAATTATTCCGAAAGAATTGTCATTGTCTGTTTTTTCCATGCTAAGTATTCTTCAATTTCCATTTTACTGTTTTTATAACGCCCAAGGTGCTGGCATCAATGCGCGTCTTCGTGGATGGAACGGAGCCTGAAATGGAAACTCTCGCCAACGGTGATGTGGTGCCTGGCAATGAGATTTGTTTTGGCCCCGTTAATCGCGTTGACAACGTGCGCCCATCCGTCGTGCATGCGGACGTGGGTGTGGTCATTTTCCGCCTTGCAGGTTAAGCGCGTGCCGGCGACGATAATCTCCGTGTGCGGCGTAAGCACCCTCAAAGGAAAATTATCCGGCTGTCTGGCTACATCCGCCATAAGCATGCCGGAAGTCAGCTTGATTATTTTACATGATTTTCCGGAGCCTTCGCAGCCGTCGTCAACAATTTGCGCGATTGAACCCGGTTCCAGCTGGATAAACGTCCCGTCCCTGAAACGCAATAGCTGGATGGTCCCGGGCGGCACCACCACCGTCGTGCCATCCGAAGCGGCTTTGGCTTCCGAGGTGTCTTCTGTGTCCCCGCCTATTTTAAGGAGCACGATGGCTGCGTCGGGAGTGGTATAGCGTTCCCGCATCATTCCCGCCAGCCAGAAGCCGGCCGCGACAAGCAATACCAGGCAGGCGGCGATGGCGAGCGGACGCCAGGACGGCGCGAGCCGGGAAAAAAATGTCGCGGCGGAATATTCCCGCCGCGTTTCAGCCGCCGCGTCCTTCTTGAACAGCCGGTGCAGCTGCACGTGCTGGATCGAGAGCTCGCACATTAAATCCGCCGCGGCCGCGTCGGCCCGGACTGCCTCCAGCAGGCGGCCAGTTTCCTCCGCCGGGAGCGCGTTATCCAGGTAGCGCGAAATAAGGTTAATTAAATCCTGTTGGTTCATCTTCATGATATTTTAACGGTCTGCATGCAGCGCAGCAGCGCCGCCCTGGCGCGCGAAAGCGCCACCTGGACCGCGCCCTCGGTTTTCCCGAGTGCGGAGGCTATCTCCCTCAGCGAACAATCTTTTTCATATCGCAGCCCCAGCATGCGACGCAAGTCGCCGGACAGCCTTTCAACGCATATCTTCAGGCGCTCCATTCGCTCGGACAGCAGATGCGGCTCCGCGTCCTTTCGCTGCCAGGCGTTTTCACACGCCTGGAGATCTTCTTCCGCGAGCGGCAGCGGTATTTTTTTCTTTCTTTTCCAGTAGTCCAGCATGGTGCGCCGGGCGATTTCGCGGCTCCAGGCCTTGAAATGACGCACTTCCAGCCGCTCGTTCGCCTTGCGCATTATCACCATCGAAACTTCCTGGAACAAATCCTCGGTCTCGTCCCAGTTGCGCAGGTGCATGTAAAGGTATGCGCAGAGCGAATCGCGGTTTTCAAGCAACCTGGCAACCAGTTCCTCCAGCGGGGCGTTGATATTGTCTGTCATGGGACTTTGCTTTCGATGTTAAACGTGGAGATATTGCCTTAAATCATACAATAATTATCATATATCAGCGAATCTTACGCCTTTCAAGGCAAATATAACAAGGAATAGCCTTTGGTTAATATCGCCGTGGGCAAATCTTTTTGACAGACATAAATTAAACGCTATATTTACTCGTCCAACCTTATATCAAGCATAGGAGAACGTAAAATGATCAATTATCGCCAATTGTTTCCGGCAACTCTTATTCTTGTGCTTACATGTTTCGGATTCATCAGCGTTTCATCCGGCGAAAATTTCATCGTCAGGGATGGAAAACCCACGGCGGAAATTGTCATCGCCGGGAACCCGTCGCGGACCACGCGCCTGGCGGCCGCCCAACTCCAGGAATATATCCGCAAAATATCCGGCGCCACACTGGCAGTCACCAACCTGCCGGACGAAAACGTTACCGTCAAAATCTACGTCGGCAGGAGCGCGCACACGGACAAGCTCGGCATAAAGCTCTATGACGAAAAAGACGGCGGCGGCCGGATCGTTTCCGGCAGGGACTGGCTGGCCTTGATCGGCCGCGACGATGATTTTACGCCGATCGAGCCCTGGCCGCGCAGCAACGGCGACTGGGTGAGCGGCAAAGTCCAGAAGGAATGGGAGAAGATCACCGGCGCGATGTGGGGCAATCCCATGGCGGGCATATACAAGAACAGGAATTATTTCGACCTGGCGCCCTGCGCCGCCGCTTCAACGAACGAGCCGCGCAACAAGGATGGCGCGGTGCTGATATGGGACTTTGACGAAAGGGGCACCTTGAACGCGGTCTGCGGATTCCTGCGCTCGCTGGGCGTGCGCTGGTACCTGCCCGGCGAGCTGGGCGAAGTTGTGCCCGAAATAAAAACTATTCCCCTGCCGGAAATCGACGAGACCGTACGCCCCGATTTCCCGGTGCGGCGCATCAACTTCCGCTTCGCCATCGGCTCGCGCGAGAACGCCCTCTGGGCGATGCGCCTCGGGCTGCGCGACCAGCCCGATATCCAGATCCCGCACGGCATGATCACTATGACCGACCGCAAGGAAATCATGGAAGCCCACCCGGACTGGTTCGCCCTCTACAACGGCAAGCGTCACAATGACCCCAAGGAGGGGAATAACCAGCTCTGCTATTCAAACCCGGAGCTGTTCAAGGAAACTGTCCGCTACGCCCGCGCCGTTCTCGACCACTATAATTTGCAGGCCGTGTCCGTCATGCCCCCGGATGGATACTCCTCCATCTGCCAGTGCGACCTGTGCAAGGGCAAGGCCACGCCGGAGCGCGGCGACCGCGGGGCGCTTTCAGACTACGTCTGGGACTTTGTAAACCGCGTGGCGAAGGAAGTGGGCAAAACCCATCCGGGCAAATGGGTTTCCAACTGCGCCTACGGCATTTACACGCTGCCACCGGAAAAGATCGACAAGCTCGAGCCGAACGTGCTCGTCTGCATCGTCGGCGGCCGGCGGCCTATGAGCAACAAGCCCGAGCAGCAGGAGGCCTGCCGCCAGCTGCGCGAATCCTGGGTTAAAAAAACCGCCAACCCGGTCATGATCTTCGAAAACTACCCCTTCACCGACCGCGGCATGTACCTGCCCGCCTTCACCCCGCATTCTTTGGGCGAAAGCATCAACGCCACCAAGGGCATTTCGATGGGCGAGGATATATGGCTCAGCTATGGCCACCATTTCGATACCGATGGCATCGGCTTCAACCACTTCATGGTCTACTTCACCGCGCGCATGTACTGGGGCGGCAAGGACCAGGACGTGGAAAAAATGTTTGATGAATACTGCCGGCTCTTTTACGGTCCCGCCGGAAAAAAGATGAAAGAATTTTTCGAATACAGCGAGGCCAACTGGCAGGAGATGGAGCAAGATAAGACGAAGGTGGACAAGGCCCTCGAGCTCTTTGATTCCGCGAAGAAAAAGGCCGACCCGGATTCGGTCTACGGCAAGCGCGTTGCCCTCATCGGCAACTACCTGAAAAGCCTGCGCAACAAGAGCAAGCTGCTTGGGATAAAGCGCGGGCGGGTGCCGCAGCTGCGCATGCTCGACGAAACCGGCAAAATCGTCATCGACGGCCGGCCTGACGACGAATACTGGCAGCACGGCCGGGGGAACATAGGCGGAGGGGTGCGGGAAATGCAGACCGGGCGCCGGGCAACTTTTGACACCTCGTTCAAGATTGGCTGGGGAGCGGAAGGCAGCCTTTACCTTTACATCCGCTGCCACGAACCTCAAGGCGAGCCCCTCAACATAGCCACCACTAATAATGACAACCTGGCCATCTGGCAGGGAGACGCGGTCGCGCTCCTCATTGAAACCGATTCACGGTCCTATTACGAGATTGCCGTCAACCCAACCGGTGCGGTCTGCGACGCCGACTTCAGCGCCGGCGATACTCCCAGGTATGACTGGGATTCACAGGCCGAAATTGCCACTCAGGTCAGCAACAATTGCTGGACGGTCGAGATGCGCATTCCGGTTACGCGGGATGAGAACGATCCACTGCATAAGGTCATCGGGCGCAAGCCTTCCAGCAGCCTGCCCTGGCACGTGAACATCGTCCGCCAGCGCATTCGGACCAACGGCACGGAAACCGCCGCTTTTTCCCCGACCGGCTCGGACACCTGGCGCGCGCCCCTTAAGTTCGGGCAGCTCTTCATGGGCAAAAGCCATCAATTTGAGGCCGAGGATTCGCCGGATGATTTCCTCGTTGCGCTGCGCGCAGCCGAAAAACTGGGAAAAAATACCGAAGCGCTCGACGCCTTCGCGGCCCTCGCCGGGCGCCCTATCACCGATCTCCAGAAATCTTACGTTCTTGAGCTGGCCGCCGGATGCGCCCGTAACATGAAGAAGCCCGACCTGGCGAATGAACTGGCCGCGCGCATTCCCATTCCGGCTGTCGCTAAAACCGCGCGCATGCAGAACCTGCTCTCGCAGAATAAGGCGCAGGAGCTTGTGGATGAGTTCGGCAAGGAAAGTATTGCTGATTGGCCTTTCTGGAAACAGGGCGACGGGTATTTCGCGCGCGGGCGCGCCTTGAGCGCCGTCAAGCAGGGTAAAGAGGCCGAGGACGACTTGGGCCGGGCGCTTGAATACACCACTGATCCAAGGGAACGCGCCGATATCCTGCAGGCAATCGCGGAAAACCGCCTTGCCAACCTGAAAGACGAAGCCGGCGCGATCAAAGCCTATATGGAAATTGTCGACAGGTCCCGCATGAATGGATCCGCGCAATATTTTGCCATGGTCCTGCGGGCCGCGCAGCTCCTGGCAAAACAGAAAAAATACGCGGAAGCTGAAGCCGTCCTTAAAAATATGGATTCGGGTAATCTTTCCGGCACCTGGCGCGGGTCAATGCTGCTTGCGCGCGCGGCCGTTCTCGATGCCGCCGGCAACACCAACGCGGCCCTGGCCGACTGCCGCTCCATCATCGCGGACACCAACCTGCCCCCGGCGCAAATCCGGCAGGCCGAGGCCTTCATCGCCGCCCGCACAAACGCTCCGCCGGCAGCGGCGTCTCAATCCGAATAGAATCTTGCCGTTGCCGACGGTACCGAATTGTCGGCGCGGAACTGCCGCGGCGCCTGGCGGGTGGCGCGGCGGAAAAGGCGCGTAAAATAATCCGGGGTGCTGAAACCGCAGGCATGGGCGATTTCCTTGACGCGCATGGCCGTGTGGCCGAGCAGGTATTTGGCCTTTTCAATCCGTCTTCGGTGAATGTGTTCTATCAACCGTGTCCCTGTCTCCTTGTGAAACAATGCCGAGAGATAGTCCGGTACGCAGCCGATTTTAACGGCAATCGTTGTCGTGCCCAGGCCGGGATCATGCAGTCGTTCGTCAATTTCATAAAGGGCGCGGGTGATGATCGGCGAATAACGCGCCGGCTCCGGGGGATTCTTAAAGATGGCTATCAGCCAGGCCAGCAGGCCAAAGCCAAACGCCTGTCGCGCCGCGGTCCGCCACCGATCTTTTCCGGCGGACAGCATGGCCAGGTTGTCCAGCCCTACTGTCATGCACCCCGTTTCGGCACTTTCAATAAAGCCATGGCGCTCTTCATCAGGCAGGGAAACTTTGCAGCGGTCATTGATAAAAAACGACGGGCGGATATCGCGGAACATGATGACCAGCATGCGGAAACGGCCGCGCACGCGAAGATATGTTTCCCGGTGCGGCACGCCGCGGGGGATCAGGCAGGCATGCCCGGCCCGCAGGTAATGACGAGCGCCGGGAAAATCAATGCGGTTTATGCCCTCGATCATGAAAAACATTTCCGGCCGGTCGTGGACCTGGCTCCCGGGCAAAGTCCGGGCCGGGGCTTGTTGATGGGGAGGCAGGTAAAGGCGCCGGGCGAATTCCCGGGGCGTAGTGTAGAAAGCCGCCAGTATTTTCAGGCAGCGTTCGAACGCCGGCTCAGGCCGGTCTTGCCGGCCGGATGATATCTTATTTCCCATATTGCCCGCAATCTAAGTTTTGTGCGGATATTATAAGAAAGATGCGGATAAATACAATTGAATTAGATATGAATAAAACGTATTTTGTAAATAGCATGATCGGTTTTTGCCTGCGAAATGAAACTTATTGCATCAATCATAATATTTGTTTTCATGGGGCTGCGGAGCAATGTGACTCTGGCCGCGGATTTCTATGCCGCAAAGAACGGACAGACACCTTCCGCGCCTTACGCTTCCTGGGCTTCCGCCGCCAGCAATATCCAGGATGCGGTCAACCAGGCCGGCATTAACGACGCGGTCTGGGTCGGCGCCGGGCAGTATACCGTGCCGCCCGATGCAACGAATTATTACGGCTCGCTGAACGTGGCCTATATTAACAAGCCCCTGACCCTGCGCAGTTCAAACGGAATTCCATCGGGAACAATAATTGACGGCGGCGGAACCAACCGGGGTGTTTTTATGTATTACGCTACCACAACGACTAACCGGCTTATCCTGGAGGGATTCATCATTACCAATTGTTACGCCCTGACCAACGGCGGCGGGGTTTTTGTCCAGCCGGTTGATCGCGCCTGGACGGGTGTTGTGCAATGTTGCCTGATCACGGACAACAAGGCCACGAACGGCGCCGGCATTTACTGCCGGCCGACATCCAAAAACAATGCTTTCACCCTGATTGTTTCAAATAGCATCATCGCCAACAACCGGGTGGCAACCAACGGTTACGGTGCCGCCATAAACATCTATGGTGTTGGCAACTTGCGCGTTACCGATTCAATCCTTGACAACAATTTATCCACCAATGCCGCCGCCGGCATATATGTTTTCAACAGCACATTGACCATCGAAAACTGCGTCATCCGCAACAACCGGGTTGAGGGCGTCGGTATTCCCGCCAATGCAACCGGCGGCGGGGGCATCCGGCTGGATACATGCGTCGCAACGCTTTATAATACGCTTATGTACAATAATTATTCCTATAACGAAGGGGGCGCCATCCGGATCCAGAACAACAATCCAAATCTTTCGCTTTACAACTGCACCATTGCCGGCAACAGCGGAGCCACCCACGGGGCCGTCAGCATCAGCTCCGCCGTAGGCATGAATTTCAGGGTGGTGAATTCGGTTATTTATTCGAACTATAACGACTTGAATCTTATTGTTGCTGCAATTACAGATCCGGCCCTCCTGTCGTTCACCAACTCATGCGTAACCAACTATTCTCTGGCCGGGTCCGGCAACATAACCAATGCGCCCGGCTTCGCGGATTTCGGCGGAGAGAATTTCCGCCTGATTCAAAATTCACCCTGCGTCAACCGGGGCCTTAACCAGGATTGGATGGCCGGGAGTATGGACTTGGATAAACACTCCAGGATCGACAGATTTTCAGGAATAGTTGATATGGGCTGTTATGAATACCTGCCGCGCGGCATCATGTTCAAGGTGCGTTAGATGGGTTGGATACTTCTAAAATGATTATCAAAGGAACGGAGGAACTCACGTGTTAAAATACAAGGAAATGCCGGTCCTGGCAAGCGATGCCGCGGTCCGCAAAGTTGATGGCATAACTGTGAACATCGGGCCGCCGCAAATTGTCGCGGCCAGGGATGAATCTCCGGAGGAGGGCACTTTTACGGGGCCCCGTCTGGAATTGTTCGGCGGGAAAGTCTACTTGAATTGGAAGTTCGACCGGGATGTCGTGGACCAGGATTTGCCCGCGCAACCCAACGGCCGCGTGAGCAGCGACGGCGGCTTGACCTGGGAAAAACAGACAACCCTCATGCCGGCGGGCGCCAAATACCAGACCGGCGAGCGCGAGATCACCGCCTGGTTCCACAACGGGTTCGAAATTCCCGGCCGGCCAGGCGTGTACCGGGTGCCTGCCTGGCGATCGGCCGACCTTGGCCGGACCTGGGGCGAACCTGACTGGACGAACGTGGAATATCCCGGCACCAAGGGCCTGGATAATTATGATCCACCCGAGGAATACCGCAAGCGGGACCAGAATTACCTCGGCGGACTGGTCAAATCCTCTCCGCCGGCATATCTGGAGCCTTTTTTCCGGCAGGTGTCACGCAAGCGCGGCCCTTCCCTCAATCCCAAGGCAACCGACCGGGATGGCAACATTTACAGCATGGTCTACAGCCGCTACCTCAGGGACACTTCCGGCATCGCTGATTGGGATCGCGATTACTGGCGGCGCTTGAACTGGTTCCGCTATGCCGTCCTGATGCAGGTCTCCCGGGACCGCGGCCGCACCTGGGCATTTGCCGGGGTGCCGGTGGATGGATCCGACTACGAGCCGCGGCTGGATATTGCCCCGGACGGAAGCCCCAACCGCGAAGAATCTTTCGTTGTCAATCCGGACGATAAAATTGCTTCCGGATTCAAGGGGCGGGTGGATTTCGCTCCCGGCGACGGATTCAGCGAGCCTTCGCTGGTGATATTTCCCGATGGCGAGATGCTCTGCGCCCTGCGGGCCGGAAGCTGCAAGCCAATTTATTGCATCCGCAGCTACGATGGCGGCCGCACCTGGACCAAGGCCGAACTCATTTCGCCCCGGTATATTCAGCCCATCCGCGGAATACTTCCCAGGCTGGTGCTGCTCGGAAACGGCATCCTGGCGCTGGGCACGGGACGGCCGGACTGCACCGTCCATTTTTCCAAAGACCGGGGGCATACCTGGTTTATGTCCGAAACGCTTTTTGCAATGGCCACCATCCGCTGGGAGGAAATTTTTTCCAGCAGCCATGCCAACAACGCGATGATTGCCGTGGACGATCACACGCTTTTGTACGCGCACGACGCCACGCGCCCCGATCCCTCCGCGCCCCACCGCTGGCTCCAAGGCTCGGGGCACGGGTTGATCATCCTCCGGAGGATAGAGGTGCTTGCATAGGTTTGGAGAGCAATCGGCGGTGTCCAGAAAAACCAAATGCAAAATTAAAAAACAGTCCAAGGAGTTTAAAAAAGTCCTAACAAACAATAACAAAGGAAATGAGAGAACCCATGAGCAAGAAATTACGAACGCTTGATCTCCGGGAAAACGCGCTGCGCTCCATCCGCTTTTTGGAAAACTCGGTAAATGTCAAACGCAATTACATGCCTTACTTCCGTATCAATTTCGCGGCGAATCCACCGCGGTTTGAGCATGTCGTGCATTTTGACGATCCGGAAAACATAGCCCGCTGGTACTACGGGTTTACCTGCGCCCAGATGGTGTCCGGCACGCGCAAGGGGGAACGGATCAGGCGGGGGGACTGGAGCGCGAGATTGCGCGGCGCCTGATGGGCCCGTACGGCTTCATGTACACCTCGAAGCAGACCGCCCGATTTTGCCCGGATATCAAGGAACCTTATACTTGGCTATGGGGAGACCGTTCAGTTCTCCAGTCCTGGGTGCTGGAATATATGCGCTCTTCGGACGCGAAGGCGTGCGGTCGCTATGGAAAATGGATCCGGAACATGGTGGGCGGACTGCAAAAGTTCAGCATCAGGATCGGGAAATACGTTTTGTTCCCGGCTTACAAGCCGCGGCTCAGCTATAAAAAACCGGCGCATTGGAAATTGCCCGCAGACAGGGATGGAATTTTGAAGGATATGCAGTCGTTTGATCAGGGCAAGGCAGAGCACCTCCAGCAACACCTGATGCCGCCCTCGGACAGTTTCGGGGGCATGATCTTCCCGCTGGTTCAGTGGTTTGAAGAGAGCGGGGACAAGCTCGCGCTGGACCTGGCAGTCGGGATCAGCAACTCCGTCGTGGATTTTTATACAGCCTCCGACAACAAGCTGAACCCGGTCGGGTGCATGAGCAATAACCACGGCACGCTCAACTCAATGGCCGGGGTGCTGGCGGCGGCGCGGCATGTCCCGAACCGGCAGCACGTGTCCTGGGCGCGGATGCTGTTTGAATTTTACCGCTCGCGCTGCGGCAGCTCGTTCGGATGGATGATGGAGAATGAAAGCGTGAACCCGCGCCATCCCCTCGAACGGCCTTCATGCGAGGGCTGCGCCGCCATAGATTTTGTCAGCGTGGGGATAGAGTTGGCGCGAACGGGCTTTTTGGAGTGCTGGGATATTGTGGAGCGCTCGGCGCGAAACTACCTGACCCGGTCGCAGCCAAGGCATATCGGGCCCATTTCGCTGGAGGGCGTGGCCATGAACCGGACCGAAGAGCACCGCGAGATTGATCGCACACCGCCGGAGTTGTGCGATACCCGGGATATTGCCCGGAGGGCGGTGGGATGCATGGCGGGCTGGGGGGCGCCGAATGACGTCCTGGATCCGCGCGGGAAAGGGGCCATGTGCGTGCAGAATTGCTGCTCATCCCACCTGCCGTTCGGCTTGTACAGAGTGTGGGAGCATATCGCAGTCATGAAGCCGGAAGGATTATACGTGAACCTGCTGCTGAACCACAGCGGCCGCTGGTGCGATGTGAGGGATTACCAGCCCGGCGAAGGCAGGGTTGAAATAACCATGAAAAAATCCGCGAATCTTTACGTCCGCCTGCCGGAGTGGGTTGAAAAAGATAATGTGCAGGTGAAAGTCGGCAACGCCGGAGTTGACCGCGCCTGGGATGAATCGAAGCGGTACGTGGCGGTCGGGAAAGTGGAACGTGGGGTAAAGTTAACGATAATTTATCCTCTGCGCCGCTGGAAAATAAAGGAATTGCTCGGCGGAACAGTTTACACCACGGATTGGATCGGCGACACCGTGGTGGGAATTGATCCCGCCGGACGCTTTATCCCGGTTTTCGGATAAAGTTCATCCGGCTTACACGGCGCGGGGAAAGGCAGTGCCTTATGGCTAAAACGCCTTTTTAGAATAAACAGTGCTGAAAAATGAGTATAGAAAAATACATCGGAGGTGAAAGTGAAACGCTCAAAATCAACATGCATGATTTTTTGCCTGCTGGTTGCGGCCGGCCTGGCGGCTGAAGCCCGGGGAGCTTCCTTCATAGCCAAGGATGGAAATCCCTTGGCGGAAATCATAATTGCCACCAACGCCCCGCGCGCGGCAAAGTTCGCGGCGGAGGAGCTGCAGGCCTACATCGAAAAAATATCCGGGGCGAAACTGGCGATAACGAACGAGGCGGGCAAAGAGATCCCGGTAAAAATTTATGTCGGGAAAAGCAAGTACACGGACGGGCTGAAAATCAGCGACGAGGGCTTGAAGCATGGCGCTTATAAAATGGTACCCGGCAGGGACTGGCTGGCGCTTATCGGACAGGACAAGGCTTTCACGCCACCGGAGCCGCATATGCGCGGCCGGGATGACCTGCCGCGCGCTTTAGGAGAATGGGACAAGCTTACCGGCGAAAAATTCGGGTTTCCCCACACCCAGCTTTACAAGTTCCATGGCCAGGGCTTCTGGGACTATGACGAGCGCGGATCGCTCAACGCGGTCTACGCTTTCCTGCGCTCCCTGGGTGTGCGCTGGTACATGCCGGGTGACCTTGGGGAAATCGTTCCGCAAAAAAAAAATATCGAGCTGCCAAAGATTGAAAGGACCGTTCACCCGGATTTCGCCCTGCGTTATCCCTCATTCATGCGCTTCGGAATCATGTCCCGCGAAAACGTCCTGTGGCAGCTGCGCATGGGATTCAACAAGGGCCTGGACGTGGTCGGCTTCGACTTTGCCCACGGCATGAACCGTGTGATGGCCCGCGACGAAATGAAGGAGGCCCATCCCGACTACTACGCCCTTTACAACGGCAAGCGCGACACCGTGTTTCGCGGCACGGGCAAGCCGTGCCTTTCATCGGAAGGGCTCCTGCAGGCCAATGTGCGCTACGCCCGCAAGATGTTCGATATTTACGGCGTGCCGCATGTCTCGACCATGCCCCAGGACGGATACGGCGCCCTGTGCCAGTGCGATCTCTGCAAAGGTAAGGACGATCCCGGGCGCGGAACCAAGGGGCACATGTCGGACTACGTGTGGAGCTTCGAGAACCGGGTGGCGCAGGAAGTGTTCAAGACCCATCCGGACCGCAAGATAGGCTGCGCCGCCTACGGCGCATATGAGCTGGTGCCAACCAATATATCTGCGCTGAGCCCGAATTTATTGCTCACATTTTGCCAGGCGCGCCGCGATTTTTACGATCCCAAGAAGCGGCAGTATTACGCCGATCTGCGCAAGGCCTGGATGGACAAGATGCCCGAAAAGAGCAGGCAATTCTGGGTTTACGAATATTATTTGCACACGAAGCCCACGAGCGTCTACGGGTACATGCCGGTATTTTACCCGCACACCATCGCCGGGGACATGCGTTCGCTCAAGGGCCAGTGCCTGGGTGAATTTATCGACATGAACTGGGAGGGCAACTTTATGGCGGTGGACCACCTTAACCTTTACGTCACCGCCCAATACTGGTGGGATGCCGGCCAGGATATTGATACGCTGCTGGAGGAATATTACGACCTCTTTTACGGCCCGGCCAGGAAGGAAATGAAGGCTTTCATTGACTATTCCGAGGCCAACTGGATGGACCTGCGCAACCAGCCCGAGAAGATAGACAAAGTGTTTGACCTGCTTGAAAAAGCGCAGGGAAAGGCGCCTTCTGATTCAATTTACGGCCGGCGCATGGCTTTCCTTGCCGATTACTTGAAGCCGCTCAAGGACCTGCGCGCCCAGCTGGCAAAGGGCAGGGAGGGCAATCCCGAGGCGCGGGCCTATTCGCAGGTCGGCAAGGACTTCAAGCTCGACGGCAAGCTGGACGAAGAATTCTGGAAGAACATCGGCGGGGGAGGGCTGAGCGAGGTGCAAACAGGCACGCCGCCCGCGTTCGGCACTTCCTTCAAGGCTTTCTGGAAGGATAACGCAATTGTTTTCGGCATCCAGTGCCGCGACATGAGCACCAACCTGAACATCGCCACCGCGCGCAATGACGACGGCAACCTCTGGAACGGGGACTGTGTCGAGCTTCTCATCGAAACCCAGGCCCATTCCTACTACCAGCTGTCCATCAACCCCGCCGGCGCTTTTGCCGACCTTGACCGCAAGGGCGGTTTGGAAACGCTTTGGTCCTCGCACGCGCAGGTCGCCACGAGCATCGGCGAAGACGGCTGGAGCGCGGAAATGCTCATCCCCGTGGCCGACGAGGCGCAGGACGCGGTGGACCCGCTCAACGGCCTGGCAGGCCGGCGCCCGACCAAAACCTATCCTTGGTACATCAACGTCTGCCGACAGCGCGTGCGGGACAACGGCAAGGAAGATTCAGCCTGGTCGCCGACCGGCAAAAATACTTTCCACGATACTTTGAAATTCGGTAAACTGTATGTCGAGTAGGGCAAGTAGTTTCCGGCAAGGCATCAGATGAAAAAAGAACTTTGGGTCACCGTTGATTATTATGACGACGTGCTTGGCGCGAACCGGCATTACTCCGAGCGCGACCTGGACGCGATGATGAAATACATCTCATGCCTGGGAACGGCGCGCGTCCAATGGATTCTTGACACGATCTGGACATTTTACGACGCCAATCCCCCCGGCGGCTTCGACCTGCTCAAGGCCGCCTGCGATGCCGCCCACCGCCACGGCATGCGCTTCGGGGTCGTGTTCAAGCCCTTCGAGGGCGCGCTGGCCGGGGCGCTGGTCCTGCCGGACGCCCTGCCAATCCCTGAGAATGCGCCGGTGCTGAAAGAAAGCACCGGCTTGATCCACGCTTATCGTCAGCACGTGGCCGAGCATCCGGAAATGAACCTTGCGCGCCTGGCGGGCGCCGATGAGGACCCCGGAGGACGCATTAAAGCCATTCGCCTGGTCAAGAACGACGACGCGCCCGCGCCATTCGGCCAAGGCGATCTTTCGATCTGGACCAATCCGCGCAACGGCGGTTATACGAAATATGCCGGTCCGGTCAGCTTCGACACCGGCACTGGCTGGCGCATGATTTTCCCGTACGGCAACAAACCCTGCCGGATCGTCAATCTCGGCAACCTTGACCTGCCCGCCGGCACGCGCTTTGTCATGGTCCGCCGGGAAAGAGGTAGCGGAATTTTTACCAATGCGGTTGAGCACATCATCGAACTGGTCAACGAACGTGAAGAAATAATCCCCTCCACGCCCGCCCTTCGGACTGTGGATGGTCCCAGGCTTTTTGAGCTCTTCGGGAAGATTGTGCGCCTGAAACTTACCCATTTTGCCTGCACGGCGGAAGCGCAGGCCATTGCGCAGGACAGCGCCGGCTTTCTCAAGCTCTGCGAGGGCATGCGCCGCTTTGATGCCGGGTGGGAAAATGCCGCGCTGGAGGAAGGGGGAACAATTGTCGCCATGCGCGGCAAAGCGCGGCACCGGACCGGCGCCATGCACCCGATTTATAAGGAAGTCCGCAAGGCATGGCTCGACACGATCCGCTGCTGCATCGAGTGGGGCGTGGACAGCGTCAATATTCGCACGGAATGCCACAATCGCGCTTACGAGCCTTACTTGTTTGGATTCAACGCGCCGGTGGCTGAGCGCATGGAACATCCGGGAAACATTGCCGAGGCCCGGCGTATCAACGGCGAAGCCTATACGCGCTTTCTGCGCGAGGCAGCGGATCTGCTGCACGCCTCCGGCCGGGAATTGGGCGTCCACGTCAATGCGGTTATTCTTCACCACGACGACCGCGCCGCCAACAATTCCCCGGTGCCGCTCAACTTCGATTGGCAGTGGGAGCGCTGGCTCAAGGACATCGCCGACTTCGTCGAGTACCGGGGCTCATTTCACCTGCGGCCCGAAAACCAGGCTTACGTGGCCGACCGCATCGGCCTGGCCGCGCGCGAGGCAGGCATTCCGTTTGTCTACCAGAGCCTGCGCGGCAATGGCATGGTCAGGTTCGAGGGGCCGCATCATGCTCTGGTATGGGAAATGGATCGGGCCCGCGCCCACCCGGACGTCGCTGTCTACAACCTGTATGAAATCGCCGCTTTTTCGCGCTTTGATCCGGAGCGGGGATTCGAGGGCAGCCCCGACATCGCCGGGCTGGTGAAAAATCACTGGAGAAAGTAATATGCCTCTATCAATCAAAATTGGAAAACACCGTGTGATCAGCCGCGAGGGCGTCCGGGCCCCGCACCTCTTCAAGCTCAGGAGCGGCGAGCTGCTCCTGAGCTTCCACATTGACCCGGACATGCATTTCCCGCGAAGGATCTGCCTGCGCTCGGCCGACTGCGGCCGGACCTGGCGCAAGGATCCTCCGCGCGCCTGCAAGGAAATGGCCTGGGGCGAAAGCTCCTCTGGCGTCGTGCTGGCGTTCGAGCGGGACACGTTCGAAAAGAAGCCGGGAGTGTTTCTCGGCGTTCATTACCGCTCGGAGGACGGCGGTAAAACATTCCGCGGCCCGATTGAATCGGTCGTGCGCATTGACCGCGCGGCGGGCCAGGATTATCCCCTGTCGCCAAAACATTACCCTGAGAAGGGATCGGTCCTGAGGGAATTTTACGGGCCCATTCCGCGTTTCTACCGCCCGGTCATCGCCAGGTCAAGCCACAGGCGCGGGTTCACTTTCTGGCGCTATATCCTCGAGGAAAACGGGCGCTGGCTGTGCGCCATGCAGGGCAAGTTCCACGGTGATGTTTGCCAGCGCAGCATCCTGGCTGAATCCCTCGACCAAGGACTAACCTGGAGATTCGTGAGCACCATCTCCTATGAACATGATCCTTCCATTGACGGCAACTGCGAACCGGCCCTGTGCCGGGTGCTCGACGGCACCCTGCTGTGCGTGATGCGCCGGCACGGTACGGCTAAAAAAAACATGATCCAGTGCCGCTCGCTCGATAGCGGCAGAACCTGGTCGGGGCCCGAAACACTTCCGGCCCACGGGGTGGACCCGGACCTGTGCCTGATGTCCAACGGCGTGCTGGCCTGCGCCTTCGGACGGCCGGGAACTTACCTGATGTTCAGCCCGGATGGCTGCGGCTATGCCTGGGGCTACCGGACGGAAATTGGAAAGTGGTCAAGCTCGGCCATGATGGGCATCGCCGAAATATCGCCCGGCACGCTCCTGGCAGCCTACGACCGACGCGTGGATAAATTTCCAGGCGGCGGGCGCAACCCGAAAAACTGCCATATCGGGGCCATAAATATTAAAGTGGACAAGTCCAAATTAACAAGTGGAGGTATTACATGATCAGGAAAATGATGATGTTGACATTCGTAGCGCTGATTGCTTCATCCTCTTTCGGCGGATACATCGAGGAGCGCAAGGAAGCCGTGGAGCTTGCCAAGGGCGACAAGGAAAAGGCGATGGCCGCCTTCATAAAGATGGCGGAAGGCAATTACACCGACTTCCAGAAATCTGACGCCCTCGAGCAGGCGGCCCTTTGCGCTTCCGCGCTCAAGCAGTACGACCGCGCCATGGAGCTGGCGGCCAAAATCCCCCTCGAGCCGTATTCCAAGACCTGCCTGATGGGGCTCATGCGCAATAACAACAAGCAGGCCGAGGTGGCGGAAAAATTCAAGGATGAAAAGATTGATACCTGGCCGGACTCCGTAAAGGGCGAAGCATACTATAACCGCGGTGCGGCATTCCAGGCCGCAAAAAACGGCGAGGCCGCGGAAAAAGACCTGGCCCAGGCGGTCATCTACAGCCCCGACAGCCGCGTCAAGGACAAGGCCCTGAACGCGCTGGCCTCGACCTATGCCGGCCTCCTTAAAAACGACGACAAGGCGGTTGAAACCTACCGGAAGCTTTACGACCTGGGCGACCTCGCCCGCCAGGCCGGCGCCGTGAACGCCATCGCGAATATTTTCATCAAGCAGGCCAAGTTCGACCTGGCCATCCAGGAATTGAACCGCGTTGACCTGTCAAAGTTGCCGGATCCTTACCGGCGCGGCCTCATGCTCTGCGCCATGGGCGACGCCCTCTCCGGCGCCGGACGGAAGGACGAGGCCGCCGCGAAATATAAGGAGGCCATGCAGGTCCAGAATGTCCCGGAAAGCGTCAAAAAAACCTGCGAGCAGAAAATTTCTGAACTCAACGCGACAGCCAAGTAAGGAAGAGTCTGTCATCATGTTCGGCGATGAGCCTGCGGCCAACCGCTGCTTTGGACACAAAGACAGATCAGCGTGTTGAAGAGAAATATGGCCAAATCGGGAAATAAAAAGTAATATGGGCGGTATGCAGTCCTGCGCAGTCATAGAGAATGTGAAAGGCCGGCTCGAGATAATCCCGGGCGACGATGTGCCCGCGCTTTCCTGGGGCTCGTGGATTTTCCGCTGGCAGCCCGCATTCAATGTCCAGCCGGGCGGCGGGCTCGAAATCATCCTGGTCCCGCGCTTCCCCACCAACCGCTGGAGCCTGCCTCAAATTTACGACCCAATTGCGCCGGGGTACGTCACGGCCCGGGCGGGCAAGGATGTGCTCGCGACCGTCGAGATCGTCCGCTGGCCGACGATGCACAAGCCGCACGGTGCGACGTTGCATATTATCCAGGTCTCCCTCGGCGGCCGGGTCGTAAAGGCCGGCGAAACAATCGAGGTAACCTACGGCGACCGGCGCGGGGGTAGTTTGGGCGCCCAGGCGCAGCTTTCAGCGCGCGAGGTGTCATTCCCGATTTTTGTTTCGTCCGGGCAGGAACCCAAATTCCTGGAGCGTTTTTCGGCCTGGCAGCGCGCCACGGACGTGGCCACCCTGCGCGAGCAGGCGGACTTCCACCCATCGCTGCGCGTCGTGGGCGGGCTGGCGGCGAAGTTCCATGTCGTGGCGCCGATGGAGGTCGAACCGGATATGCCGTTCGCACTCCGCCTGGCGGTGATGGATTCCGCCTGCAACGCCGCAGGCGGCTACGAGGGAACGGTTGAAATTTACCCGGACGATCCAGGAGCCGGGCATTTTAAACCGTCAAAAATCAGCGGGGCGCGCGCCGTGATCAAAAATCTCAAGCTGCGCGCGCCCGGCTTTCACCGTGTCCATGTCGTGGACTTGAACCGCGAACTGCTTGGCGTCTCAAACCCAATCCGCGTCCGCAAGGGGGCGGGGAAAATATACTGGGGAGAGCTGCATGGGCACTCGGAACTTTCCGACGGCAACGGCACGCCGGACGAGCACTATGCTTACGCGTGCGACGCGGCGCTGCTCGATTTCGCTTGCGTTGCCGACCATGACAAGCATCTTTACGCCCATCCCGGCCGCTGGCAGACGGCTATCGCCAAGGCCCGCGAGCATACCCGCGAAGGAAAGTTTATTGCGTTCCTGGGATACGAAGGCCGGATGAAAAGTCCGGATGGGAAAGAATTCCACGGCGATATCAACGTCTATTACCGCGCCGCAAAAGGGGAGATGCTCAAGCCTTTCCAGGCGCCGCTGAAACCTGAAAAGAAGATGGGCAGGGAATTGATCCTGGTTCCGCATACTCCGCTCTATGGTCCGGAAGCCGGCATGGGCACGCACTGGGAACATTTGACGGCTCTTTCGCCGGAAATGATGCCGCTGGTGGAGATTTATTCCACGCACGGCAATTCGGAGTATATGGACTGCCCGCGCCACGTTCTCTGGCAGGTGCCCGGACAGGGCGTCGTGGACGCGCTGCGCAAAGGCTTCTGCCTCGGGCTGATCGGGTCCAGTGATTACCATGAGGTCCTGACCGGCAACCCCTTGCGTATCCAGGATACGCCGCGCACAGTTAACAACCGCCATATGCAGTCGCGCTGCGGGCTGGCGGCCGTGCGCGCTAACGGGCTCACGCGCGAAGCGCTTTTCGACGCCATGCGCTCGCGCCGCACCTTCGCCACCTCGGGAATACGGGGATATGTTGATTTCAGCGTGAACGACCATGAAATGGGCACGGAATTTTCAATCGCCCGGCCGGCGGAGCCGCGCCGGATTAAAATCGCAGTCGCCGCGCCCGAACGCATTGTCAAAATCGAGATCGTCCGCAACGGTGAGGCCGTCAAGGATCTGGCCGACGGCCGGTGGTTCTTCGAGGGCGAATGGACAGATACTACGCCCCGGCCGGAAAGCGCGTTTTACTACCTGCGCGTCACGACCGAGCGCGAGGATTTCATCTGGAGCAGCCCGGTCTGGGTGAATTGCCAGAAAAAATAATATCTTGAATGGCCCAACATGGGGACAGCCCTTAAATATTAAATTCCTGCTTGAGTCTGGCCCAAATAATTAGATTTTCATCTGAATTGCATCGTCGTAGACGTCTCAACTGCTGACAAACTGCCGCTCCTGTTGTTAGCCCCAGGTGAATTGCCGCATCCCTTTGTGTTAATCCGCCCGCTTGTGTAAGTAACGCCGCCGCTACGGGCTTTATCCAATCGTTATTCCTGCGCTTTTGCAATTCGGCCGGCGGAATATTATATTCCCGGCATACTGCCTCAACGATGGCTTCCGGCAGCACCGATCTGATTGGCTTGCGCAACGCAACATCTTCTGCCTTGATCCGCGATGCGCCCTGCCGGTATTCTTCGCGTACTTCTTTAACAAAGTCTTCCGACCCGATCCCCAGCGGTGACCGGCTGATTAATGCGTGAAATTCTTCGTCAGTTTCTGCAACCCCGGCCTCAACATATTCGCGATACTTCAGATGCCGATCACCAGCATGTCCCGCTGTCATCTTCAGAACAGGCCCATAGTCCACATGCTCTTCCGGCTTCGTCAAGCCGGCATAAGCCCGGTAACTGCTCCAGCGATAATCGCGCAGATATGCCAGGCGAATACTCAACGGAGAAGATTTTATATCTTTCACAAAGATAGGGTTCAGATGGATATACCGGCTGAGACGCAGTAAATAAGTATCACCCGCAACAAGTGCGGAGTGATACCGGCTTTGAGTGAGATGACCGGCACGCCTGTGACGCCGATTGAAATACGCCGCGTAGCTCGTAAGCAAACTCCCAAGAAATTTGCTCACATTCGGCAAACGTGTTTCAAGCAGCAGGTGCGCGTGGTTTCGCATAAGGGCATAGAGATAAAGACTGACTTGATATGCCGGCACGCGTTCGGCTAACGATACCAGGAAGCGTTTGTAATCGCTTGTATCTCGAAAAATGTCCTTTCGCTCATTACCACGAAACGTGATATGATAAATTGCTCCCGCAAAAATAATCCTGGGCCTTCTTGCCATAAGTATGAATTTATTGAATTTATAATAAAAAGTCAAAAAGATATTTAATATTTAAGGGCTGTCCCCAAAATAAAAAATAAAATAATAAAATGAGAGGGAACTAATTACTGGAACGGAGTGTCTAATCGTATAGAATTAATATATGGAATATATGGAAAATGACATATCCAGGGAGCTGATAGTCAGGGCAGGGCAGGGCGACATGAAAGCATTCGAGGACATATACCGCCTGACCAGCGGGTTCGTCTACAACGTGGCATTGAGAATCGCGCGCCGCCACGCCGAGGCCGAGGATATCACCCAGGAGGTCTTCATCAAAATGCACGCCGCCCTGCCGCAGTTCGGGTTCCGCTCGTCGTGCAAAACATGGCTTTACCGGATCACGGCCAATACGGCCATCAGCCGCTGCCGTAAATTTTCGCGCGAATCCGACCTGGCCGCGAAATACAGGGACCACCTCGAGGTAGAGGCGCAGGAAACCCCGGCGGCCGCGGATGAAAACGAAAAAATGGTCGGGGACATGCTCGCCAAGCTCGATGATGACCAGCGCACCTGCGTGGTCCTGCGCGACATGGAAGGATTGTCCTACGATGAAATTGCCGAAATATTGAAAATCCCGCTCAACACGGTCCGCTCGCGCCTGCACCGCGCGCGCGAAACCCTGCTTGAATTCGCCAGGAAGGAGAAAACATTATGAACAACAAAATGGACTGCAAACAAATCCTGCAAATGCTCGCCGGAGATTACCTGGATAACGAGCTTGACCCGGCAACCCGCGGGCATGTTGACCGGCACCTCGTGCAATGCTCCGCCTGCCGGCAGGTCAGCGAAAGGCTTTTATCAATCACGCGCCCCCTGCGCCAGGCCCCGAAAATAAATCCTCCACCGGAAGTGTGGTCAAGGATCAGGACCGAAGTCAGCCGCTTTCAAGGCCATCATGCCGGGCATAAAAAAACGGGTTCCAACAACATACTTGAAATATTCCTGATGCGGCCGGTCTTTGCCGCGGCGGCGGCCGCTGCCATATTGGTAATAGTCTCGGTGGCTTTTTTCATGAACACCGCGCAAAAGCCAGGCACGATGGCCGGCACGGTAAACGGCGCATCGGCCGCCGTGGAATTAAACGCGTTGACGGGCAACATCGAAATCCGCAACCAGCATGCCGGCTTCGGCAGCTGCCTAGAACAATTGCTTGTGTAGGCGGGAACTTTTAACCGGGAGTCTGCGTCTATTATTGTAAAAGGAGGACAAAATAATGAACAAAATAACACATAAAAAAAGTCTTGTTGGACCGCTTAGTACATTGTGCCTGTCACTACTGCTGGTTAGCCCGCTGTCAGCCGGCGAGAATCCGAAAACCGGGCAAGTCAATCATCAAAAAACCGGGCAAAATTTTGCCGATAGCGAGGAGCGCTTTGACGCAGTCGCCGAAAGACTCGGGCTTTCCGACGAGCAGAAGGAAAAAATCAAAACGCTGCGCCAGGCCCAGAAGCAGCAGATGGAGGCGCTAATGCAGGAAATGCGCGTCAAGCAACAGCAGATCCAGTCGGAGTTGAATAAACCTGCCGCCACCCGCGAAAGCATCGCGCCGATCGCAACGGAAATAAAAGCAATCCACGCGAAACTGGTTGACCTGCGGATCAACAACATATTCGCCATCAAGGAAATGCTCAACGCGGAACAGTTCAGCAAGCTTTCGCAGGTACACCAGAACAGGGCCGGCGCAATGAAAGACCGCCGCCAGAATTGGCTTGAAAAAAGGCGCGAAAACAGGGACAATAAACAAGAAAAAAATGAGGAACAATAATTATTTCGTCAAAGGGTGGTCCCGATAACCGGGAACACATCTAAAAAAAATAAAGGAATGATAAAATGAAAACTATAATGACAATATCCATGGCCATGCTGATGCTCGCGGTTTTCTCCGGCCGGCTGACAGCGGAAGACAATACTTCCGGTACCGCGGTTAAATGCCAGCGCACCCAGCAGAAATCGGAGCGCAAGGCGCATATTCAACAGCAGAAACAGGAAAACAAGGCGTTCCGGCAGAGCACCAAGGGATTAACCGGCACTGAAAAAACAGACGCCATCGTCAGTCACCGCGAAACCCAGTACCAGGAAAACAAGGCGTTCACCCAGCAGCAGCACACCGAAAACATGGCTTTCCTGAATTCAAAGCTGGCGACGAACACCAAGCTGACCGACGCCCAGAAGACCGAGCTGACCACGTTCTTCGAGTCGCAGTACCAGGAAAACGTGTCTTTCCGCGACAAGCAGCACACCGAAAACGTAAGCTACTTCACGTCGCTGGCAAACGACACCACCCTGACCATGGACCAGAAAAAAACCAAGATTAAGGAACATTTCGCGGCGCAAAAAGCCGAAACCAAGGACCACATCCAGCAGCAGAAATCAGAACGCAAGGCTGAGCGCAACTCGATGACCACGAAATAAAATCAGTCCGCATATGCAGGAGGAAGTAAGATGAACAGAACATTTACGTCCTTTGCGGCCCTGGCTGCGGCCATTCTCCTCTGCGCACCGGCGCTACCGGCGGAGGATAATGTCAAAATCTGGACCGGCGAATCAACCTTTTCAGGCCCGCTCCATTCCGGCACCGCGACCGCCACCGGCACCGTGACCAGGACCGGCGAGGGTGTTACCTGGGAAGCCGAAAAGCAGGGCGTGGTTGACGGCGAAAAGAAATGGGAGGCCACCACCACCGGCTCCGGCGCCAAGACCGCCGACGGCTACGAGTGGTCGTCCACCACCAAGGGCACCACTGAAGCCGGCAAGGAATGGACCACAACCCGCGACGTGGATGCCGTCAAGAACGCCGACGGCACCTTGACCATAAACCGCGACGCCACCAAAACGCTTCCGGACGGCCAGACTGTTACGCGCGAGTCGCAGACGACCGTTACAAAGGCCGAAGACGGAAAGACCTGGACCACCACCGGAACCCAGACCGGGCCGAAGGGCACGGCCACGATGTCCGGT
>Ga0351965_1021_pt1 | contig 50958 bp, 53 predicted proteins | sample TotcelT113001K13_FD_206839 | JGI IMG/M metagenome (GOLD analysis project Ga0351965, IMG submission 206839) | Enriched cells from coal bed in the Powder River Basin, Montana, United States - Total cells T11 rep3 HSBNCT.T11.300.1.K13 ... | reverse complement strand
TGTCGTCACATGGTTTGTCAAACTTGATGTTTCCATGAGTGACCCAGCTTATAATATCGAGCGCTAATGCCATATCATCGGAAGGATTATTAGTGCTGATGGGACGGTCCTCTTCAGCGCAGGTTACTCCCGCCATCGTCTTCAGGCCCATGGCTTCTGCTGGTGAAATGTCTGTTGGTTCGTTCAGTCCGAGTGCCTTGATAATGGCTATTGAAACTGGGTGCTTCCTCGGAACGTATGTCACGACAACGCACTCGGTATTTGTTCCAAGAATGAAGAACGGCGCCTGACACACGGTCATCCAGTTTCTGGCGAGTTCAAGTGGAGTGCGACCCATGATGGCCAGGAAGATTCCATATGTTCCTTGTTTTAGATCGGGAGGAAGCACCTTCGTGGTCAAGAAGGGACAGATTGAATTCGTCTCAACCATCCATTTCCCGCCGACTTCAGTGTCGAGAACCGTTTGAATGGAGGAGAAATCACCCGCAAGGCCGAGAACCGCTGTCGAAAGGATGATAATACATATAGTGATCGTTTTCATTATACCCTACATCAGCTTTACGATACCACGATTGGAATTGGATTACACGGGAAAAGATCGTGCACATCAGCAAGCTATCGTATTTGATTCCACTCAGTCATGGTCACTTTCTCAGAGATCGGAAGAAGAAGATCAGGGCTAAGAATGCGCAAGGTCCAGCCAGCACTAGCCATAGAATCGGTGACGCCATAATCGCCATCATCCCGCCTGCTTTGCCAGCATGCAACATTCTGTTGGCCAACACGACAACGCCCGCCGTGGCGGCCAACGTAAGGGTTCCGAATACCATTAGTCCGAAATATCTCATTTCCATGTGAACGGGGCGAGCTGAGCGCGAGACACCTAAGACGGCGCGCCCCGCGACGTGCTTAGGCGGCGAAACGCTCCAGCGCATTGTTGGGCGGCGCGGTTGCGCGCCGCACGGCAATGCGATGGCAAAGCAGCTCGCCCCGTTGAGCGGCGCGCAGCGCCGCTCAACGTCAGCGTTCTGGGGACCCGACACCTTGTGGCGGGTACCCAGCAACGCCTTGTTGGGTGTTTTTTTAATCGACATAGAATTCCGCATTCTTATCCGTGACAATTCCATCCCGTAAAATGATCCGCCTATCGCGAAAATGTGATTTCTTGGGGATGGAATACCAGAGGTAGAGATTGCCGCCTGCGGTATGTGTATCTAGAGGCTGGCCAAGCAAGGTATAGACTTGGGATTCGGTCATGCCAATCTTTACCGTTCTAAATGCTTTGGCGCTGTAACCGGGGGCATATTGCGTTGAATCCTCCAAATATGCGTCGGCGATAACACCCATTAAGCCATCCAGCGTTGTCATGTGGGTCGTAACGCCCGCAAAGACGAGTAGGGCGAAGATGCCGACCTTAATAATTATGGCCTTTTTCATTATCTACACCCAACGTCACGGGTCAGGGGACCCGACACCTTGTGGCGGGTACCCTGCACCCGCTTGTTCGGCTTTTACTCATCCTGCTTGATGTTTTGTTTTGTGTCTGCATCCCGCGGTCGTCTGCGTATCAGCAGTTTTCCCGCAAGTACCACTGATCCTATTGCGGCTCCAACGAGGGCTCCTTTAAGGGCGACGTGGTCACCCGCGTCGGATGGACCAAAGAGCATGTAGAAAATAGCCAGAAGGAATATTGCTACCCCGGCGATTATCTTTAATTGTGTTTTCATCATCTCCTGCCGAACACGTCAGTGTTCAGGCTGAGGCGCGGCTTCCGCGCCGATAGCCTGCAACGATTGGTTGGCGGAACCATCAAAGTATGCCTCAATATAATACAGGTAGACGGCATCCGATGTCTCAATAATATGGTAACCTTTTTCAGCTCGAAACAACTCTTTCAAATGAGCCCGGGGAAAGTATCGCACAATAGTGAACCTCATGATGTCAAACCCGCATGGTGAAATAACTCCATCACAGTTATAGTGCACGAGCGTGCGAATGCTTTTTGGATTCTTAGCATATTCAATCATGTCAAGATTCGCATCAGAGAACTTTTCATACACATCCTTCCATTTTCGCCCTGCTGCCAGCTCTGTCCCCATCTTTCTCAATATGTTTATTGCCTTTTTTGTTTCCATATCTTTCTTGTCGATGCTAGCCGCTTTGAGGGTGATATAGGGCAAGTGCACTAACTGCATTAGGGTGGCCAAAACGGGCCTTTCAAATATCGAAGAAACTATATAGGGCATTATATTTGTCTCATCATTAAGTGTCAGTAGAGTTGAGTATTCTTTTGTCAAGGAATCATCAAGAGCTTGTTTGTCCGCGACTAATCTTGCTAGACCATCAATCCCTTTCAGAGAGATAAATCTTTTCACTGCTGCGCGAAAGCAATCTGCCTGGGTATGGTCGTCGAATATCAGCTCTGCCAATAAGTATGAGTCCTTGATCTCCTCAATATATTCTTCAACCGAAGAACCTACCCATCTTACGTGATCGACACATTTCCAATCATCTGGAAACTTGAGAAGACGGGCTGGTATCGGTTTGCCTTTCTCCCATGTCGCGATTTCTTTCAGCAGCCCCTTGTCCAACTGGGCAAATGCTGTAAAGAATCCTGTCAGCCAAACCAAAACTGTGATGATGATAAGTCTCTTCATGGTTTTCTGTACCGCCAACGTTCCGCAGCAGGGGCGCGAAGCGTACCCTGCCTGCGGTTGTTCGGCTCCGTTTTCATTTTAGGATGTCACCTTGATCGACCCGGGCAGGAAACGTATAAAACGGGCGCAGTAGCGCACCTTCCGTGTCTCATCAACTGCCAGCGAAAAACGAACCGAGTTCCTACCGCACTCGCTTATGATCCAAGGATACGACACCGCAATTTTGTAATCTCCAGGAGGCAGCTTAAACAGATGAGTGCCCCACGGCTTACGCTCCTTTCTGCCATTGATGTCGATGGTTGGCGTAAATAGCTCGTAGAAGAACGCCAACGGATTGTGTGTAACGGTCACTTCTACACAAGAGGTCAGCGATCTTTCGTCGTTGATCATAAATATCCTTTTGCCGAACGGGGCGAGCTGAGCGCGAGACACCTAAGACGGCGCGCCCCGCGACGTGCTTAGGCGGCGAAACGCTCCAGCGCATTGTTGGGCGGCGCGGTTGCGCGCCGCACGGCAATGCGATGGCAAAGCAGCTCGCCCCGTTGAGCGGCGCGCAGCGCCGCTCAACGCCGAGTTTAACCGTCAAATTTGAGCGGAGCTCAAATTTGTACGGTTCAAACTTTTGTTGGGGTTCCTCAATTGCTTTCGATTTTAATGTGTTGCTTGTGCCTGCACTTGAGACATGTGAAGTCGTTCACGAGTGTGAAATTCTTCTCTGGCATGCCCGATCCGATTTGCTTGTCCATAGTGTGGCCGCATGCGTCACAATGACCTTTGTAATAAAATGCGTTTGGACTGTGTTTCACGATGACCGCACCGGCTACAGACAAATTGCGGTCTCCGACCGCAACAATCTTTGGTTCCGGTGCCGCAGTGACAACAGAAGCCTCTCGTGCCGTTGTCTTGCATCCCGCGAGAGAAGCCATCGCTATGACAAAGGGGAAGATCAGCCATTTACAAGTCATCTTCTTTCCTTTCATTAAACCCCAACGCCCACCGTGACCGGCGCAAGTGAGCCGCAGAGCGAAGCGGCGCGGCTTACTTGCGTACGAGTCCACGGTGATGTTCGATGATTCTATGTTCTTTCGTTCTTGTTTCCAAACTTCAGGTGATGTGCAAGTACGACGAGGGCAATGCAGAAGATGAATCCTCCGACCTGGACCCTGAACTGCCATGTGTCGGCAACAACGAACACGAGTGTGATGAGCAAGACTGAGATTGACAGAATGGTGAGGGTGCCAGCCCTGCTGGAACGCCACGCAGGCTTCTGGCGGAACGTTTCGGGCGTGTCGTGTTCCTGCGTCTCGTTCATCTTCTTCTCATCGAACGGTACGCGGGCAGGGGCGCGCAGCGTACCCTGCCCGCGTTTGTTCGCTGTCCCTTTTTCTGTATAATTCTGCTCCGACATTTATTTCAGTCATTTAATTATCAAGCTAATTACACCAATAATTCCGCCTATAAAGAGTACAAATAGTTCTACACAAAGAGTCGCCACGATAATTTTGCCAAAATATAATCCAGCTTTTTCTATTCTATCTTTTTCCGGAATTCTTGCTACTACCAACCACATGATTAATATTGGAATACAAACCATCAGGAGAACACAAAATAATTTGATTTTACTATGATTAAAAAGGGCTAAATAGAGTTGATCTTTAAATAAGAACTTATCAAGCAACCACCAAGGAAGAATACCAATGAGTACACAAAACAATGGGGTTAAAAAAGATCGATAAATATTTTTTATCATTATATTTCAGCGAACGTCACGGCGCACCGGCGACGCGGTTAGCGACGTACGGTGCCGCCGGTGGTTCTGCTTTGGTCTAATTCTGTCTCGGAAATCCTCCGCCCAGCCAGAACAAAAGAACTAATGCGAGTTGAAGAGTCATCAAGCAGGCAGCAATGATCGCCAGAATCAACGCAACGGTTACGATGCGTTGTCTCAGTCCGGCAACCTGTCTCTTCTTGTTCCAATGGTAACCATAGATAAGCATGCCCGCAAGCAAGGGACTTGCCATCCATGCCCACTGGTCGATCAGGCTATAATGCCGCTGAATGAAATGCATAGCGGCAATCGAAAGGACACATACTGCCAGCACAAGAAAAGCCGTGTCGAGTATTAATCCTTGTTGTTTGTCTGTCATCATTATCTTGGCAGAACGTTTGAGCTGAGCAACTTACACCTAAGACGGCGCGCTTGGGCGACGTGCTTAGGCGGAATGTTGCTCAAGCGAATTGTTCACATAATTATTTTTGAGTCTAACTGAGATAGCACACGGATGGTTAATTGAAACCAGGAAAAAACATTGATTAAGAGGGGTCTCATTGCCGTAAGTCGCGGACAGCAAAGCGGCATCAACTTTGTTATGCCGTTTGCGTCGCGGACTTACGGCACATTTTATAATTCACACCTGCTTAGTCAAGTTTTTTCCATAATTTCGTATACGTCCTTCTGGATTTATCTTCTTGTGTTTTATCATTTTTGTGAACATATATTAGTTATGAATATTATATTGCAATATACTAATGACATCTATTAAAGTGCCAATAAAGCACTTGCAATATATTGAACAGTAATATTTTTATGCAATTTCATGATGACTGTCAACGAAAATTCTAATGTTTTCTGGAAAGCCTACCAGGCGTGCGTGGAGGGACATAAGGTTGATCCCGAACATGCCAGGTTCTATGTCCGCTGGGCACAATTATTCTCGGACAATCTTCCGGACAAGCCCCTGCAGAACAGGTCCCGCGAGGATATTGAATCATTTCTCAAAGACCTGGCCGGCCGGTCTTCTATCCAGGACTGGCAAGTCAGTCAGGCCCGTTACGCCTTGCGCCTGCTGTATGAGCAGTTCCTGCCGAATTTCAAGCCGGACACATCGGCAAATGCAGACTCCGAGCCTGCTTCACCTGAACCAAATGAATCGTTCCGGGACAAGGTTGTGCCCGGCGAGGTTGAACGCCGGCACAGCGCCATCCTGCAGTCCGTGGCCACCAACATTCGCGCCCGGCATTATTCGTACCGGACGGAACAGACTTACCTGGACTGGGTCCGCCGGTTTATCGCGTTTCATGCCTACCACGATCCGCGCAAACTGAAGGTTACATCCGCGGTGAAAGAATACCTGGATTATCTTGCCATAGAGAGGGAAGTCTCCGCCAGCACTCAAAACCAGGCCTTGAACGCGCTGGTTTTTCTTTACCGCGAAGCGCTGCAACAGCCCTTCGGCGAGTTGGATGAAATTGTCCGCGCCAAACGCCCGCAACGCATGCCCGTCGTCCTCACGCGCGATGAAGTCAACGCCGTGCTGGCGAGGATGGAGGGGATTTACGGGCTTATGGCCGGCCTGCTCTACGGCAGCGGGTTGCGCCTGATGGAGTGCGTCCGCCTGCGGGTCAAGGACTTGGATTTTGCCCAGCGGCAGATCATGGTGCGGGACGGCAAAGGGCAAAAGGACCGCGTTACCATGCTGGCGGAGCGTTACCTTCAGCCTTTGCAGGAACACCTGGCCCAGGTCAAAATCCTGCACGAGCAGGACCTGGCGCAGGGAAACGGCGCGGTCTATATCTGGCCGGGGCTGGAGCGGAAATATCCGAACGCGTCCCGGGACTGGCGCTGGCAGTATGTGTTTCCGGCCAAAAGCCTTTCCGTGGATCCACGCAGCGGCAAAGTGCGGCGGCATCATATCAACGAACAGCTCTTGCACCGGGCGGTCAAGCAGGCGGTGGAACAGGCGGGCATAACCAAGCTGGTGAGTTGCCATACATTCCGGCACTCATTTGCCACGCATCTTCTGCAGGGCGGGTCCGATATCCGCACGGTCCAGGAGCTGTTGGGGCATGCCGATGTGGCGACCACCATGATTTATACACATGTCCTCAACCGGCCGGGATTGGCGGTCAAGAGCCCTGCAGATGGATAATATTAAAAAAATCGCGCTATATCCGGACAATAAAACCTTTTGCCGTGACCGAAATAAGGTTAGTACCTGATATGTCAGGAACATCTAAGAAAAACAAGATAACCACGGATGAACACGGATTGACACGGATATTGACAAAAAGCAAGGAGACTCTTATTTTTAAGAAAACATTTTTTTTATCTGTGTTTATCTGTGTCCATCAGTGGTTCGATTTTTTGGGTTGCGGGCATAGCCCGCATTAGTATGGAAGGATTGACTGATCATGTTTGATCTCCAGCAATATTTGAAAGAAAAGACCGCGCTGGTCAACAAGGCCCTGGAGCGTTCCCTGCCGGCGGCCGACGCCCGGCCGGCGATCCTGCACCGCGCCATGCGCTACAGCGTACTTGCCGGCGGCAAGCGCCTGCGGCCGATCCTCTGCCTGGCCGCCGCGGAAGCGGTCGGCGGGAATGTAAAGAACGCCCTAACCTCGGCGCTCGCCCTGGAAATCCTGCACTCTTACACGCTTATCCATGACGACCTGCCCTGCATGGATGATGACGTCCTGCGCAGGGGCAAGCCGACCAGCCACGTCATGTTCGGCGAGGCCAACGCACTCCTTGCCGGCGACGCCCTGCTGACGCTTGCCTTTGAATGGATTGCCAAAACCATACCGCCGCCGCCCTATAAGCCCAACCAGATCATACTTGAATTGGCAAAAGCCGCGGGAAGCATGGGCGTTATCGGCGGACAGGTTGAAGACCTGGCCTTCGAAAGGAAGAAACCTGACGCAGCCACGGTCAATTACATCCACATGCATAAAACCGCCTGCCTGATCACGGCCGCCGCGCGCATCGGCGGAATCTGCGGCGGCGCCGGCCGGGGCGAGTTGAAGGCCCTCGGCAAATACGGCGAAAAGGCCGGCCTGGCTTTCCAGATCACCGATGATATCCTCAATGAAACATCAACCCGCAAGAAAATGGGCAAGGCCGCCGGAAGCGACCGAGCGCGCGGCAAGATGACTTACGTTGCGGTTCATGGCCTTGAAAAATCCAGGCAGGCGGCGCTCCGCCTGGCGGGGGAAGCGGTTAGGGCCTTGCAGCCTCTCAAGGGCGACAAGCAGGCGCTGGCCGCCCTGGTGGACTTTATCGTGACAAGAAAATTATAAACGGAACCATAAATACTTTGGTTAAACGTTGTAAAATAGTTTATTCTTATTCTGTCATTCCCGCGACCGCGCTCCGCCATAGCGCTTTGCGACGGCGAGACGTGGGAATCCAGTCCGCATATTCCTGGATTCCCGATCTCGCCACGCGCAACGCCTGGCTGGTCGGGAATGACATGAAACGGAAATTGGTATAACCACGGCTGAGACAGTATCCCATAATGTGAAAAGAGATGTGGACAAAAATCAAATCTGTTTATGACGCCCTATCCGTGAAAACATGGGCGTGCTTCCTTGCCGGCGCGGCAATGGGCGTCATTATCTGGACTTTTTCATCCAGCGCGCTGCAGGATGTGATTGTTTTCGGGGCGTTTTTATTCGCGCTTTTTTTTGCCGAGCGCGGAAAGCTCGCCTGGAAACAGCCGGCCGGGGCGGCGTTTGTCATCCTGCTCATTTATCATTTTATAACGCTTCCCTTTTCGGTTTCTCCGGAAATGTCGGTGAACGATACCGTCCGCATGCTCGAGGTGCTGGCGGGCGCTTTCGCCATCCCCGTGGTTTTCAATACCGATAAAAAAATTTCCCGCGCCATTTTTTACAGCGCGGTCGGCATAGCGCTGACGCTGGCCTACGACCTTGTCCGGATGGCCGTTTACCTCGGCCCCGATATCCTGGCAAAGGCGCATTCATTCCGGCCGTTCATCCTCAATCATTCCAACGTCGCCAGCATGATGGCCGGGCTTTCGTTTTTTGTCTTTTTATACCAGGTCCCGCAATACCTGCCCCGGCTCGCCGGCGGCCGGGAGCGTGCATCCTTTTGGCCGGCTCTCGGATGCCTGGCAGGCGGCCTGGTTTGCGTCGCCTACCTCTTCATTGCCGCCTCGCGCGGCCCGCAGATCGCCTTCGCGCTGGCGTTTGTTTTCAGCGGGCTTATCATGCCCGGTTGGCGGAATAAACTCATCTGGCTCACGATCCTGGTTATCCTTGGCGCGGCTATCCTTGTTAATTACAAGCACATCAACCCGCGCTTTGCGGAAAAGAAAACCATGGCCGGCTTCAGCGAGCGGGACAGGGTCTGGAAGCACACCTGGCAACTCGTGCAGGAAAAACCATGGTTCGGCCACGGTTACGGCAAGCGCAATTTTGAAATGAATTATTACGCCTCGCAGCCGCCGCGGGCGAATTACCATTTTCCGCACTGTCACCAGTACTGGCTGAAACTGCTCTTTGAATACGGCTGGACCGGCTTGGGCCTTTACGCGGCGGCATGGCTTATCCTTGCCGTCAGCCTCCTGCACAGAATATCAACCGCGCCAACATTGGGCGACCGGCTTTTGCCCGGGGCTATCGCCTTGATGCTGCTCTTTATCCATCTCTACGGCCTGGGCGATTACCCCGACAACATTGTCCAGGTTGCCCAGGTCTGGCTTATTCCCGCGGCGCTGGTGGCCTTGATTCGACCATTACATCAGAATTCGTGAAATATGCGGTCAACCCACCCCGCCCGTTGGGCACCCCTCCAAGGAGGGGAACAAGTTTTTTCACTCTATCTTCTTTAGGTCCCCTCCACAGGAGGGGTGGCCCGCCGCGGCGGGACGGGGTGGGTGAATATTGGGGCGGATCAAAGAATTTGTCCTGCAACCTTTTTACACTTATATCCATTTTTCGCGCTGGACGCGAAAAATCCAGATGATAATATCCCGGATTGATCATATGGCGCAAAAAAACGAAAACAACAACCAGGTGCCCGTCCACGTCGCCGTGATCATGGACGGCAACGGACGCTGGGCCCGCAAGAGAGGGCTCCCGCGGCTCGAAGGCCACCGCGCCGGTGCTAAATCCGTCGAGGCCGTCATGCGCGCCTGCCGCGAGGCGGGTGTGCGCTACCTGACGCTCTACGCCTTCAGCACCGAAAACTGGTCGCGGCCCAGGCGTGAAATCATGGGCCTGATGAATCTCCTTGTCCGGTTCATGAACGAAAACGAGCCGGAACTGCACAAAAACCAGATACGCCTGAGAACCATCGGGCGCATCGAGGATCTGCCGGCGCCGACCCGGTTTGTCCTGCAACGCGTCATGAAGGCCACCCGGCATTACGACCGCTATCACCTGATTTTGGCCCTGAGCTACGGCGCGCGCGACGAAATCACCCGCGCAACGCGCGCCATCGCCCGGAAGGTCAAGAGCGGCGAACTGAATCCGGATTCAATCGATGAAGCGACCATTTCCCGGCATCTCTTCACGGAAGGCATTCCCGACCCGGACCTGCTTATCCGCACCAGCGGCGAGATGCGCCTGAGCAATTTCCTGCTCTGGCAGGTTTCCTATGCCGAATTCTACGTTACCGGGACGCTCTGGCCTGATTTCAACGAAAAAGATTTTGCCGACGCCCTGGCCGACTACGCCCTGAGACAGCGGCGTTTCGGCGGGGTGGCGGAAAGAAGCCAGAAGCCGGAAGTCAGAAGTCAGTAGCCAGGAAGCAGTGATCTGAAGGAAAAAGGTTGAAGATAGAAGGCGGAAAAGCTTAAGCTTAATTACAATGATGCCCAGTATCAATAAGCGCATTTACAGCGGCATGCTCCTGGCCGGGGTGCTCGGGTTGGCCATCGTGAAAGCGCCGATATCCATTATCTGCGCCGGGCTTCTGTTGATCGTCGCCATCGCCATGCTTGAATTTTACGCAATGATGCGCCAGATCGGCGTTCCCGTTTACAAATACCTTGGCATCACCGGCGGTCTTTCTTTAATCGGCATTTCGTTTTGCGTTTATACTTTCAATTACGGCGTTTACGCTTCCGAAATTGAATTATTCATTCTCCTTATGTGCATAACGGCGGTTTTCATCCGCCAGTTCTTCCAGCAGCTTAACGGCCAGCCCGTCCAGACAATCGCCTGCACGCTGCTCGGAATACTTTATATCCCTTTCCTTTTCAATTTTTTCACAAAGCTCGGCCTGACCTGGGACCGGGTTGATTTCTTCCACGGCGCGGGACTCTCCGGGAGGCTTTTGTGCTTTTACCTGATTGCCGTGGTTAAAAGCTCGGATATCGGCGCGTTCGTGGTCGGCAGCTGGATCGGAAAACACAAGCTCTTTCCCCGGCTTTCACCCAAAAAAACCTGGGAAGGTTTTTTCGGCGGCATGATCCTGGGGCTGGTTGTCAGCCTGCTGCTTTTCCTGGCGGCTAACGGCCACTTCGGCAACAAGATGATGACGCTCACCGACGCTGTTATCCTCGGCCTTCTCCTGCCCGTCTTCGGGCTTGGGGGAGACCTGATTGAATCCATGTTCAAAAGGGCCGCGGGCGCGAAGGATACCGGCGCCATCGTTCCCGGCATGGGCGGCCTGCTGGACGTGCTCGACAGCCTCCTCGTGGCCGTTCCTTTCTTTTATTTTTACGTTCTCTGGTTTTTGCCGACAATATAATATTTATTTATTGATCGTTCGGGAGCGTGTCTTTCCCGGTTTATCGGGAAACCGGGATAAAAATTAGGTCCCGCGAGACGGGACACCCGCCGTTCTTTCGAACGGCTACTACATCAGATGTAGCGGCGGTTCGCAAGAACCGCAATAATTTGAATTTATTAACCTGGATTTACGCGCAAAGTTAAATCCTATCGCGTTGATTGTATCAATGTGTTTTTTATATGAACTCGGTTAAAAACAAATCGTTTTCGCGGAAGAAAATAGTCGTTCTCGGAAGCACCGGTTCCATCGGTGAAAATGTACTCCGCGTGGTGGAACAGTTTCCCGAGCGTTTTCAAATAACAGGCCTCTCGGCCAAAAGCCGGGCGGAAAGGCTTTTTCAACAGGCAAAACAATTTAAAGTCAAACATATCGCGATCACCGAGCCAAAGATCGCGCAAAAGTATTCCGGCCTTGCTCCGGCCGGAGTAACCCTCCTGGGGGGAGAAGCCGGCCTTGTGGACCTGGCTTCGCTCGACGAAGCTGATATCGTGGTGGCGGCCGTGGTCGGCATGGCGGGTTTGAAACCGGTGCTGGCGGCGCTCCGCCGGGGAACAAACGTCGCCCTGGCCACCAAGGAAGTCCTGGCGGTGGCCGGGTCCCAGGTTATCCAGGCCTGCGAAAAAAGCGGCGCATCCATACTGCCGGTTGACAGCGAACACAGCGCCATTTTCCAGTGCCTGGAAGGGCGGTCGCCCGCGCACGTGCGCCGGATCCTTCTCACCGCTTCCGGGGGACCGTTTACCGGCCGCGCAACGGTTGATTTTGACACTGTCACCATCGAGGAAGCGCTCAAACACCCCCGCTGGAACATGGGCAGGAAAGTCACGGTCGATTCGGCCACCATGATGAACAAGGGTCTGGAAATAATGGAAGCGCGCTGGCTTTTCAAAACCGGTCTCGGGCAGATTGACGTCCTGATCCACCCCGAAAGCATCGTGCATTCCCTGGTGGAATTCATTGACGGAACCATCCTGGCCCAGATCAGCGCCGCGGACATGCGCTTCGCGATCCAGTACGCCCTGACCTACCCCGACCGGCTTGACGGCAAGCTGCCGGCGCTCAATCTTTCCGAACTGGGCGTTTTGCATTTCGCCCCACCGGATGAAAAACGTTTTCCCTGCTTAGCGCTCGCCCGCCGGGCGGCCGGCGAGGGCGGCACCATGCCGGCCGTTTTAAACGCCGCCAACGAGGTGGCGGTCCGGGAATTCCTCCAGGGCGGAATTAAATTTTCCGGGATCTGGCGGATCGTGGAAAAAGTTATGCTCAGGCACCGCAACAACAAAAACCCTTCGCTTGAAGAAATCATGCTGGCCGATCAATGGGCGCGGGACGAGGCAAAAAAAGATCGCCAGTCAAACGGAGTGATATAATGTTTATTACCATTGTTTACGTCTCGCTCGCGGTCATTCTTCTTTTCGGCCTTTGCATTTTAATCCACGAGCTTGGCCATTTCGTCGCCGCCAAGGCGTTTGGCATGGTGATTGACGTCTTTTCAATCGGGTTCGGGCCCGCCATATGGAAAAAGAAGTTCGGCGGCGTACTGTTCAAGATCGGCATATTCCCGATCGGCGGATACGTGGCCCTGCCCCAGATGGACCCCACCGGCTCCAGCACCCAACCGCCCGAAGAAACTTCCGCCAGGGGCGCTGATAAAAAACAAGAGCCCGCGCGGGCAATCCCGCCGGTCGGTCCATGGAAAAAAATAATTGTCGCCGTCGCGGGCGCCTCCGGAAACATGCTCCTGGCCTACATCATCGCCTGGATTGTTTTCATCGCCGGCAAACCTTCGGCGCCCGCCGAGAGATCGGCCGTGGTCGGTTACGTCGAAACCAACTCCCCGGCCTATGAACAGGGCATGCGTACCGGAGACGAAATTCTTTCCATCAATGGCCGCCCCGTCGGTAACTGGCAGGACGTCATCCAGGAAAACGCCCGGTTTGAGGAAGTGGCCATGCTCGTGAAAACCCCGCAGGGCGACAGGACAATCCCGCTCCAGACCGAAAAGAACCAGCTCGGTTTCAGGGTAATACCCGGCATTCATCAAATAACGCTTTGCAAAGTCATGAGCATCGAGGCGGATTCAAGCGCCGCCTCCGCCGGTATTCAAAGCGGCGACCTGATCAGGAAAGTGGACGACGTTGATGTCCTGAGCATTGACCACCTGATCGCGCTCATTTCCGAACGCACGGAACAGGATTTAACCGTCGGAGTCGAGCGCTCCGGAAACCTGCTGACCATGAAAGTCACGCCCCGTTTTGACCAGGTCCTGAAAAGGGCCAGGATCGGCATCCGCTTCGACCCGTACGCCGTGGATGCGGACAAGGTCGTCCATATCGCCCCCGGCGCCCAGATCAAGAGCCATGCCCTCGTCATTACGCGCGTGCTCCGTTCGCTGATGACTCCCAAGGAGGCCAGGGCGACCTCGCAGGCCCTCGGCGGCCCCATCATGATCATCTTCATGCTCCAGGACATGGTGCGGAAGGGAATCATCATCGCCCTCTGGTTCACCTGCCTGCTCAACGTAAACCTGGCCATCCTTAACCTGCTGCCCCTGCCGGTGCTGGACGGCGGCCACGTTGTCTTCTCCCTGCTGGAAATCATCACGCGGCGCCCCGTGCCGCCGAAAGTCGCCCTGATCCTGGACCAGATATTTTTCGGGCTGCTTATCCTGGCGATCATCCTCATAACCGGGCGCGACCTGAAACGGCTCAACCAGCTCCGCATCATGTCCAAGCCCCCGGCCGAGCGGCAGGCAATTACCAACGCGATCCCCGCGCCGGAAGCGGTAACGAATAACCATGAATAGGCAGTGCGACGCTCGCACCATGCTTCATGCCAATTTTGAGATAGGTTCTAGACAATTCCGGATTTGATCAGATCAGTGAATCGAGCAGAATAACGTTCACTTCTTTGACACGCTGCAGAGCTTTATCGTTGGAAATCAGGGCGGTACTGTTGAATTCCATGGCCGTTGCTGCTTGAATCATATCCGGCAGTGGCAGGTTGTATTTTGCCCTGAGAGCGCCAGCCATAAAACCAGCCTCCGGGGAAATATCCACCAACCGAATATTCGGCAAGCTTCGCAACGCATCTCGATAATGGTCGGCCAATGCGGTTCGTTTTGATTGAAGCGGCTTAACCAGCAATTCGGCCGCCGTCACCGGCGTAATCACTCCGGTAAAGACTCCCTCGGCCGCCTGCTGAAGCAGCCATTCGCAAGGACGTCCGTATTTCTGATCGTCCTCGAAAAGATAGATAAAGATCATCGTATCCAGGACGACATCATGGCCGCCATGTAAAAGAGAAGGCAATTTCATGCGCGCCGGCTCCATTCGGACCGCAAGGAACGGACATAATCAGTAGCGTCCTTGCCGCTGGACAATGCTTTCCCTATACCGCGCCAGCGCGCCACGTTGACCGGATAAACCACCAGGCAATGATCGCGGACCTCGATATTAACCTTGCTATGCGGCCGCAGGGGGATCAGCTTGCGCGCCGCGCGAGGAATCACCACCTGGTATCTTGAACCTACCGTTGCTATACTCATACAAATACCTCCTATATCATACAAATTTGAAAACATCATACCATCCGGTCCGAGATTGTCAACTATCAATTCCTATTTTTTGAATCTTTAGAAGACGGTTTTTGACAACATTATTTTTATATGATAGATACTCCTGCATGATGAAGAACGACCGCAAGCAAAGAAGAAGCCCGATCAAAGTATTCCTGATCAGTCGCCGCCCAACCAGATCGCTGCAGGTCGGCAATGTCAAGATCGGCGGCAACGCACCGATATCGGTCCAATCCATGACCAAAACCCGGACCGGCGATACCAGGGCGACAATAAACCAGATCCGCAAGCTCGAGCAAACCGGCTGCGATTTAATCAGGGTCGCCATCCCCGACATGGATTCCGCCCGCGCCCTGCCGGCAATCCGCCGGGAGATTCTTATTCCCCTCATTGCCGATATTCATTTTGACCACCGCCTCGCGCTGGCCGCCATCGCCGGCGGCGCCGATGGCCTGCGCATCAACCCGGGCAATATCGGCTCCGCGATAAAAATCAGGGAAATCGTGCGCGCCGCTTCCGAAAGGAATTTACCCATCAGGATCGGCGTCAACGCCGGGTCCCTGGAAAAAGATATCCTCGCCAGGCACGGCGCACCCACGGCCCAAGCCCTGGTTGAAAGCGCCCTGCGCAGCGTTCGCCTGCTGGAAGACCTGGGACAGCGCGCGATCAAGATCTCGGTCAAGGCCTCCGATGTCCTGCGAACGGTAGAGGCCTACCGCCTTCTTTCAAAGGCGACTGATTATCCCCTGCACCTCGGAGTTACCGAGGCCGGCACTCTTCTTTGCGGGACGATCCGTTCCAGCGTCGCCCTCGGCATCCTGCTTTCCGGAGGAATCGGCGACACGATCCGGGTGTCGCTGGCGGATGATCCCGCCAGCGAGGTGCGCGCCGGCCGCGAGATTTTACGCAGCCTCGGCCTTCATCCCGGCGGACCGCGGGTTATTGTCTGCCCGACCTGCGGCCGCGCGCAAATGGACGTGAGAAAGCTTGCCCGGGTCGTGGAAGCAAAACTTGAAAAACTGGAAGCAAAGAACCGGCAGTTTAAAATATGGCCGGCGGTGGCGATCATGGGTTGCGTGGTCAACGGTCCCGGAGAGGCGCGCGAGGCGGATATCGCCCTTGTCTGTGGAAAAAACAGGGTGTTCCTTTACATAGCCGGGGTAAAAACCGCCGTCCTTGACGCCCGGTCCGCCACGACGATTGCCGCCGAAAAGGCGCTTGAATTCTGTTCACGGGTAAAGGAGTAATTGACGAATAAGTATTAAATTATGTAATGTTCAGGCATCGAAGTCTGAAATTTTACTTACGGAGAATATTTATGGGCGGATTTACTTTTCGCGAAATGCTTCTGAACAGCTGGCCGATCATCAGCATCCTCGTCATCATGTCCGTCGTCTCGCTGACGGTTATCCTGGACCGTTTTACGGCAATGCGCCGGGCGCGCTTGAACGCCATGGGCCTGGCCGGCAACCTGCTGAAAATAATGAAAGCCCAAGGCGCGGCCGCGGCGCTTGAATACTGCCAGCGGTTTTCCCAGCCCGCGGCCCGGGTGATGGAAGCCGTTATTATCCGCGGCGGCAGCCGGGCTGAAAAAGAACGCGCCGGCCAATACGCCCTGCAGGCGGAAATAAACCGCCTGGAAGCATACGTGCCGATCCTGGGCACGATCGGCGCCACGGCGCCATTCGTCGGCCTGCTGGGCACAGTGCTGGGAATCATCAAGGCGTTCCAGGATATCGCCATTAATTCCGGCGCGGGTCCGGAAATCGTATCCGCCGGCATAGCGGAGGCGCTCATCGCCACCGCCTTCGGCCTGATCGTGGCCATCCCGGCGGTCATGTTCTACAACTATTGCGTCAATGTAATCCAGCGCATGACGCAGGAGATTGACCTGGCGGCCTATGAAGTCATCGAGCAAATGAGCGGCACGGGAAACGCGCAATGAATGTTATCCGCGGCAACGGCAAATACCGCATCATGGCGGAAATCAACATGATCCCGCTGATCGACGTGGCGCTGGTGCTCCTGATCATTTTCATGGTCATGACCCCCTTCCTGATCAAATCCCAGATTAAGATCAACCTGCCCACGGCAAAATTAAAACAGTCCGTTCCCAAGCCAGAACAGATTCTCCAGATCCAGCTTGATATCTCCGGCAATATTTTCATTGAAGGGCAGAAAGTCACCAAGGATGCGCTCGAGAGCCGGCTGAAGTCGCGCCTGCCGGATCCCCAGAACCAGCCGGTCATGATTGAAGCCGACCAAGACGTGAAATTTCAACACGTGGTGACGGTCATGGACGCCGTGAAGCGGACCGGCGTTTCAAAGCTGGGTATAAATGTCAGACATGACAAGGTGCAAAAAAAGGAAAATAGGCCTTAGACACCGGACTTTTGACTCAGAATCCCGCCTTTCTGTCGTTCCCCGGCATCTGACATTTTTCCGGCCTTTTTGATCGGCATGGTAATATGAACAGGGAATTAAAACGTAAAGGCATAATCAGTATCGCTGTTCACGTGGCTCTGTTACTCTTTCTGATTATCCGTTCATTCATCTCCTGCCACCGGGTTGACACGCGCAACATATCTCCTTTTCTTGATGTTCAGATGGGCAGCGTCGGCATGCCGAAAGGCGGAGGGGGCGCGGCCCAACAGGCCGTGACCAAGCAGGATGACGCCTTCCCCGCGCAGGCCATAAAAACCAAGTCCAAGACTGACGCGGACAAAAAACTCATTAAAAAGCCTCCCACAACAACGAAAAAACAATTATCGGAAGGCGAGATAAAAAAAATGCTGGCCGAAGGCCTGTCCGGCCCTGTTTCGACCGTGCCCGGACCCGGCTCCGGCCAGGGCGGAGGGGGGGTCTACAGTCCCTTTGCCTGGTATTACAACCAGGTCCGGGCCGTGATGTACGAGGCCTGGCAGCAGCCCAGTTCGCTCACCGGACAGAAAGGCCTGGTAACCACCGTGGAAGTGCGCGTCCAGCGCGACGGCCAGATCACCGCCAAAAAAATCTCGACTTCTTCCGGCAATACCCAGATGGACGATTCCGTTACGCGCGCGCTCGAGGCGGTCACGCGCCTTCCGGAATTGCCGGCCGGCATGGGCGGATTCTACAAGGATATAACCATTGATTTTGAACTGACGGATATGGCCCTGCCGTCCGGCGAATGATTTGAAGAAATAAAATAAATTCTAAATTCATTATTGGATATTCTGCTGTTTAATCTTGCTGTTTTTTGCGTCAACCCGAACTCGAAAGGAACAAACCAATGGCCCTGCTCTCAGTCCAATTCCCCAGCCCGGCGCTCGGCAAACAAGCCGCCATGTACGTGATTCTGCCTCCTGGCAAAGGTCCATTCCCGGCGCTCTACCTCCTGCACGGATTAAGCGACGATTATACGATCTGGCAGAGACGCACCAGCATTGAACGCTACGTTGAAGGCCGGAACCTGATCGTGGTCATGCCGGATGGCGCTCGCAGCTTTTACTGCAACGATCCCCGCCCGGGCGGGGCGGCATACGAGGACCACATCATCAAGGACGTGGTCGGTTTTATTGATACAACATTCCATGCCATTCCCGACCGCCGAGCCAGGGCGATTGCGGGCCTGAGCATGGGCGGCTACGGGACGATGATGCTGGCGATGAAGCACCCGGATATGTTTTCGGCGGCCTGTGCGCACTCGAGCGCCGTCGACTTCGCGCACTCTTTCGACCCGGACCGGGAGCGCATCAACATCATCGCCGGCAATATGCCGAAGGATGGAAGGTATGATTTGTACCTCCTGGCGCAGAAGGTCGTCAAGGCGCGGAAGCACATTGCCCTGCGGATGGACTGCGGGCGCAGCGACGGTTTGCTCAAAGAAAACCGGCTGTTTCACGCCTACCTCAGGAAAATCGGCTTTAAACACAAATACCGGGAATATCCCGGCACGCACAACTGGGCTTACTGGGATGTTCACATCCAGGAATCGCTCGCTTTTATCCTTTCCCACCTGAAAGGGAAAAAGCATCTTCGGTAAGGCGACGGCCTCCGGGCCTACTCCGCCGTAGTAAAGCCCTCGGCTACGAAGGCTGGACCGCGCCACGGCAGGGCGGGACGCCCTTGCCCTACCTTGGTATCCATCCTGGCGGTAAGCCACGTGGTATTCTGCTGCATATTTCGATAAATCGTGAAACTGGGCATGAGCCGCGCTAACCCTCTGATGAGAGCAGCGGCCGGGCGGTGTCGCTGAGGCGGTTTTCAATCTTGGCAAGCAGTTTTGCTTCCAGGGCGTCGCGCCGCTGGACGCGTTCCGTGGCGGAAAGTTTTGAAACGTCAATATACCCGGCAGCCGCCTGCTCATGTCCTCCGGCTGAACCTTCCTCACGGCCAATGATTGAGCGCAGTAACCGTCCGCAGTGCAGGCTGGTCGCCTCGGCACGGATGGAGACTACCAGGCGGTCGTCGGTGAAGCCGGTGCAGAACGCCCACATGATGCGTTCCATGCGCAGGAGCAGATCAGCCGTCTCCGCCACTATTTCCGGCTGCTTCACGGTCGCAAGATGAGTCCAGGCCACGCGGCCGTAAGTCTGCGCGTTGGTAACGGCCTCGGCCAGGTAACCGAAATAGGCCCGGGGCAGCGATGCGTTTTTAATCTGTCCCAGGATTTTCATGTTACACTGGTTCAGTAGAAGAGTATAGGCCAGGATATCGCGCTCGGTGGCATGGCGGATAAAATCAAACGTTTCCGTCGTTATGGCATAAGCCATGATGGCGGCCAGCCATTTCGGAACCTGGATGCCGGCCGCCTGCAGGCATTCCCAGAGACGGGTGGTGGTGGCGCCGTAAACGGGATTGATGTCAACGACCATGTTGCCCTGCGCCTTGTGTCTGCCATGGTGATGGTCAAACACGGCAATCGGCCGGGCAAATACAGGCACGGTAACGTTCCCGCGCCACGGGGCGGTATCCACAAATATCGCCGGGATCTTTTCCCTGCCCGGGCGCCACTGCAGGTCAGTTGTCAGGCCGTATTTCAAATGGCGCAGAATTTTCTGGTTCTCCGCCCGGGAAACGATCCCGCTGAAAATTATTTTCCCGCGCAAATTATGGCGCTTGGCCAGCAGCAACTGGACAGCCGCCGCCGAAGCCAGCGCGTCCGGATCGGGATAATCATGAGGAATGATGAGAACCTGCCCGCGCGCGGGCAGGACTTTCGCCAACGCCTCAAGCAGCTGGCCTGTTCCGTTATTGTTTACATCATTCATTGTATTTCCACGGCCGGACTCGTCCCGGCTTTTTCCCGCCTGTTCCGGGCACGCTGAACCGGAGAAAGACGCGCTGCGGCCGGCCGCGCCAAACGGATCAGCGGGAAAGATTTTAAATTACTTGAGCAGGACGCCGATAACGACCCCTGTTATTGTAAACCCGAGGAAGGCAAGCGATTTGTAGATGGTGACCGAGGTGATAATCAGGTCAATATCTACCTTGGGTTTCATGCCTGAAAATATAAGCACAATCACCGTTATCGCGAAAATAACCAAAGCCAAGATCAATTTTTTACTCATAGCCGATCCTCCCGATCCGCCGGATTTTCCGGAAGATTTTTTCCTGCCGTTATCGCTCATTATTGCCTCTATTCATCACGCTTTGAGGCGTGATTCATTTCCTCGGTCAGCGCATCCCGATAACATTCATAGGTGCGCCGGTCAAAACAGACAAACACAACCTTCTGCAAATCGGCATTAATGTTCAATGCTCCGATCGTCTCGCGCAGGGCTATGCCCGCCGCGCGTTCAACCGGAAACCGATAGGCCCCGGTACTTATTGAAGGAAAAGCCATTGTCCTTATCCGCCTCGAAATTGCAAGCGCAAAACAATTCCGGTAACAGCCCGCCAGTAAAGCGTCTTCGCCCTTATTGCCGCCGGCCCAAACCGGCCCGACCGTGTGGATAATCCACTTTGCGGGCAACCGATAACCCTTCGTGATTTTTGCCCCGCCAGTCGGGCATCCCTCCAAAGCCCTGCATTCCTCCAGCAGTTCCGGTCCGGCGGCGCGATGAATGGCGCCGTCGACGCCACCGCCCCCGAGAAGGGACGTGTTGGCGGCGTTAACAATCGCGTCAAGCGTCTGGGCGGTGATGTCGCCCTGGACAATTTCTATTCTGCTGTTGATGTTTCCGTTCATGAAAGATTATTCAATATTATCTTTTCGTGCCTCCGCCTCCGGCAAGCCGGCCAGGTAATCGGCATAAATGCAGCTGTCCTGAAGTTCATCCGCGTTCGCAAAAAAAGCCGCCGTTTTCCAGCCTCCCTTCTCCCTGCGCTCGTGGATGTACCCGTTGTTGAACTGGCAGCGCTTGATGCGGTTATCGTCATCCACCACGATGGCAACCGCTTCTTCCATGCGCTCTTTTCCATGGCCGCCGAGTTTCTCCAGCTCAAAATTATCCGTGTAAACCAGGGTCTGGAGAACAAAACCCATCTCGTCCTCCCTGTCAGTCGGCATGATATTGTTATCCATACATCCTTGCTTGTTGAATATTTTCATGGTAAGATTATTATCATATCCATTAATATTCAAGCTGAAAAACAATCATGATCAAAACCGTAAAACTTGCAATCACCATGGGCGATCCCGGCGGCATCGGGCCGGAAGTGGCATTAAAAGCCGTCTGCCGCCGGAAATGGCCGCCCTATGTAAAATTTGTTCTGATCGGCTGCAGGGAAGTATGGCTGGACTGCGCTAAACAGCTCAAGCTGGTCGCTCCGCCGGAGTGCGATGCCATCAACCGGAAAAAAATTCCACCGGTAAGCTTGTGGGAACCAAGCGCGTTATGCGCCCAGGCGCATCATGTTGCCTTAAGACGGCCCGGCAAGACCGGATGCCTGGAAGGAAAGGCCTCCATCGCCTTCATCCGCGCCGCGGTCGCCATGTGCATGAAGCGTGATTTTGACGGCATCGTGACCGGGCCTATCTGCAAGAAAAGCATCCAGTCGGCAGGATGCAAATTTGCGGGACACACCGAATATCTGGCGCACCTGGCCGGCAAAGGCAGGGTCGCCATGATGCTGATCGGCGGGAAACTGAAGGTGGTGCTCGTAACCAGGCACCTGCCGCTCGCCAGCGTGGCCAGAAACATTACCCGCCGCGCAGTCACGGAAACAGTGGAAATGACCGGGCTCGGACTCAATTGGCTGCAGGCTTCCCGGAAAACCATCGGGGTCTGCGCCCTGAACCCGCACGCCGGCGACGGCGGTGTCCTTGGAAAGGAAGAAAAAACCATCATTGCACCGGCCATCGAAAAATTGCGCCGGATGGGGTTCAGGGTCGCGGGCCCGATTCCGGCCGACGTGATATTTTACCAGGCCATGCACGATAAATTCGGGGCCGTGGTGGCCATGTACCACGACCAGGGGCTCGGTCCGCTTAAAATGATCGCCTTTGACAGCGGCGTCAACCTTACGCTCGGACTCCCTTTTGTGCGCACCTCGCCCGATCACGGCACGGCCTTTGACATCGCCGGCAGGGGAATCGCCTCCGCCTCCAGCATGGTTGAGGCAATAAAGATAGCGATCCGGCTTGCCTTACGCCGAAACCCGTGGGAAAAGTAACCGTTTCTTTCCTCGCAAAACAATATGTCGGATAAATTCATTCGCAGTCTTAACCTGACGAGCCCGGCGGATATCCGCCGGGCGCTTGACCTGCTCGGCTTAAAGCCCGTAAAATCACAGGGGCAGAATTTCCTGATAGACGCCAATATCCTCGGCATAATCCTTAAAACCGCGGATTTGTCGGCCGGCGACCAGGTCCTGGAAATTGGCGCCGGCCTGGGCGTGCTCACGGAGGCGCTCGCCCGGACAGCGCGCCGGGTCGTCACGATTGAAAAAGATTCGCGGTTTTCCGGTTTCCTGCAAAGCCGGTTCCAGCCGATGCCGAACATCGAGTTGATCATCGCCGATGTCATGCGGCTTGACCTGGCAACGTTCTGGAAATCCGGCATCAATAAGCTGGTCGCCAACCTGCCCTACTCCGTCGGATCCGCCGTGCTGGCCGATATATTCAAGGGCGACTCCCGGCCGGATATGATTGTGGTCACGCTCCAGGCCGAGGTCGCGGACCGGCTGGCGGCCGGGACGGATACCGCTGATTACGGCCTGCTGAGTATCTGGGGCGGGCTGAGCTATTCAACGGAGATATGCAAAGTGATCAGCCCGAATTGTTTTTTGCCAAGGCCGGAGGTCCAGTCGGCGATCCTGCGCATGAAAAAACGCGAGGCGTTGACCGCTGAGCCGTCTGACCGCGGTTTTTTCTTCGGCCTGACCAAATACGCATTCGGGCAGCGCCGGAAACAAATGCAGAAAATACTTTCCAGCGCCCCGCCGCCGTTCAGCAGGTCCGCGCAGGAGCTGCAGAAAATGTTCAGCGGGATGGGCATTGACCCGCGGGCCCGGCCGGGAGAGTTATCGCTTGAACGATGGATCCAACTGGCCAACCGGTTGCGCGCGTAAAGTTACAAAGTTCAGAGTTAATTAATCCTGAATCCCCGGCCGGAGCAAGGCCGGCTTGAACGGTAAACCAGAAATTTGAATATTTAACATTATTTTTGCTGGACATCGCCATCCCTGTTTCTATTCTTTAGGTTCTCTAATGGAAATAGTCTGAACAGGGCCCCCTTCGTCTATCGGACAGGACATCAGGTTCTCATCCTGGAAAGATGGGTTCGACTCCCGTAGGGGGCGCCATTCTAAAAACTCGAATTTCGAAATGCGAAACATATTTGTTTCTGATTCCGGATTTAAAATTTCGGGTTTCCCGTTCGAAGGAGGTTTATGGTCACTTTAAAAACTCTTCAAAAACTGGCGAAGAAACACGGGACGCCGCTCTTCGTGATGGACCACGAAAAGCTGCGGCGAAATTACGCCATGTTCAAAAAATACCTGCCGCGCGTCCAGGCTTACTACGCGGTCAAGGCCAATCCCGATCCCGCCATCGTGAAGACCCTTTACAGGGCCGGCGCCAGCTTTGACGTGGCTTCCATGCCGGAGTTCCTGGTCGTGCACGAATACATCAAGGACATGCCGGCCAGGCAGCGCCAGGACTGGATCTGGGACAAGATCATCTACGCCAACCCCATCAAGGCCAATGAAACATTAAAGGAGCTTGATCAATACAAGGCGCTGGTGACTTTTGACAATTTCGAGGAAATAAAAAAAATAAAACAGTACGCCCCTCATTCCGGCCTTGTCCTGCGCCTCAAGGTTTCCAATACCGGCGCGATTGTTGAGCTTTCCTCCAAGTTCGGCGCCACGGCCGGCGAGGCGGTTAACCTGATCCTGGAAGCCGACCGGGCCGGACTGGTTGTCGAGGGCCTGAGCTTCCACGTCGGCAGCCAAACCACCAACTTTGACAACTACGTCCAGGCCATCAACCTCGCCTCCGACGTCTTCAAGGAGGCGAAGGACCGCGGCTATAAGAAAATGTTCCTGCTGGATATCGGCGGCGGATTCCCGGCGCCCTACGATAAATCCGTGAAACCGTTCCGCGACCTTGCCCGCAAGATCAATTCCGAGCTGGACCGCCTTTTTCCAAAGGACATCCAGATCCTCGCCGAGCCGGGCAGGTTCATGGTGGCAACGGCCGGGATCTCAGTGACAAAAATCATCGGTAAGGCCGTACGGGACGGCAAGCTTTGTTATTACGTTGACGACGGGGTTTACCAGACTTTTTCAGGCATCCTGTTCGACCATTGCCAGTACCACCTGAAATCATTCAAGAGGGGCAAAACGCAGATTTGCACCGTCTTCGGCCCGACCTGTGATGCGCTGGACGTGATCTCGATGTCCGAGCAGCTTCCCCCCGACCTTGAACGCGGCGACCTGCTCTACAGCGAAAATATCGGCGCCTACAGCATTGCCTCTTCAACCCCCTTCAACGGTTTCCCGCACGCGAAAATTGTCCACATCAACCGGTAGGCCTTACCAGAGACTCCAGATTTTCGCGCGTGATCAATCTGGCATCCTCCGGGCGTTCAAGAAACTGCTGAACGTCCACACGGGCGGATTCCCAATTGAACTTATCAAAACGCCCGATCAGCAAGGTTCGCCAATTCCCGGCAGTTACCGCAGGCCCTGTCCATCCGGTTTGCGCGAGTGCGGTATTAAGCAATGTGAAGTTTGGCAACGGCCAGGAGCGATCCGCCAGATACCAGATCAGATCGAAAAGGTCACGGCCTTTTGTATAACGCCGTGTAAAAAGCGCGTGAAGTTTGCCGGCCAGCAAGGATGCTTTATCGTAGTGTAAAAGATTCATTGTCACATGACGGCGCACCAATGACGTCTGTAATACAGCCCCCGATGGAGGATTAGTATCCACTTCGATTTTGATTGAAAAGACCTCGCTGGCATGCGGAGAAAGCCCCACTTCGTAAAGTAATCCGCGGAACTTGATGAATGCTGACGCCACGGTTTTCTCACCCTTTGGTGAAGCACTGATGTCATAAGCTTCTTTCCGAAAGAGCGACTCAATACTTTTTAGCGCCCCGCTGAAATTTACATCTTTCCCGCTGTCAGCCAGTGAGAAGTCAAGGTCTTCTGAGAATCTTGGAATCGAATATAAAAACCTTAATGCCGTGCCTCCCACAAAGGCCCATCTCTGGAAGACTCCCTCGTCCTGCAAAGCCTGCAAGATACGCGCCTGGAGATATTCCCGCGCCACCAATGTTTTATTCAAAGCCCCGGGAACCGCCTCCAGGATGCCCTTTAAAACATCTTTCATTTGTCTCCAACCCCTTTCCGGTCAATACCTTTGAGAATCTTTTTCACCGCCCGCTTTACTTTCCAGCTGCCGGTAACTTCCGCATACTTTCTTAGTTCATCCGCCGAAAGACTTTCTGTATTTTGAAGCCTCAGCTCTTCAATATATCCGTCAGAATCCGAGCCTGCTGTCGCGTAAAGAAGATCTACCAGCGCCTTTTCCGAAGTTGCAATCACGGCTTGTTGACGATCAGCGATCTGGACCTGCCTGAATCCGGAGAACAAGCCGGCCTTGAGATGCCTGAAAATGAAAGAACCCATCGGTGTCTTTACCGTTTCGGGCCTGCCGGTCGTTGCGCTGGTGACGACCGGGACATGTTCGGGAATCAAATCATAATAAGACAAGACCGACTGGAAGCTCACATACGAACCCCTCTGCAATTGGTTCGCGATCAGGAACGGATGCGGTTCTATTTTACGGTATGGTTTACCGAGAACATATACTCCGCGTCTAAGCTTCAGTAAATACCCCGACTTCACCCATCGCACCAGCTGGAGCTCAATCTGGCTGGCTTTGATCCCGGCCACCTTCAGCAGACTGGAGGTAAAAACCGGCTCATCCTGCACTAATTCAGCTAACCCCTGAATATTCATAACAACAACCTATCATTTATGATAAGTTATTGCAATATATAATATTAAAATAATTATAGCCCCGATTTTACCGCCGCCCAGATCGTCTTGCTACCCCTTCTTTCTTAAAGGGCTAAGGCAATAAACTATTTCTAAAAATTGCCGCTTCCGGCTTCAATCGAAAACATCGTTTTTTCTTGAACTATCAGCTGTTTCGAATTACAACGAAACTGAAGTTAGGACTATACTTATGAAACACATTATTGCTCCGTCTCAAAAAGTGCCCGTGATCGAAGAAGCGGATATCTGCGTCGTGGGAGGAAGCTGCACCGGGGTGTTCGCCGCAATCAGGGCCTCCAGACTCGGGGCAAAGGTCGTCATCGTGGAAAAGCAAAACCGCTTCGGCGGCGTCGCCACCAACGGCCTGGTCCACATGTGGCACAGCATTTATGACACGGATTTCAAGGAACAGATCATTGGCGGACTGACCTGTGAGATCATGGAAAGGCTGGAAAAAAGAAACGCCATCAGCCCATTCAGGAATTCAAAGACATACGGCATCAGGCTGAATTCGGAAGAGCTGACGATCGAGCTCGATGGGATCGTCGGCGAGTCGAAAATCACGCCTTACCTGCACGCCTTCTTCTCGGAGCCGGTCGTTGAAAACGGGCGCGTCACGGCGATCGTCATCCAGGACAAATCCGGCCGCCGCGCGATAAAGGCCGGAATGTTCATTGACGCCACCGGCGACGCCGACCTGTGTCACCGGGCGGGACTGCCGACTTACACGCCGGCCCATATCCAGCCCCCGACCGCCTGCGCGAGGTTCACCGGCTGGGACAGGAAGATTGACCCCGCCAGGCTGATCATGAAACACGCCCGGGAATTCGGCCTGCCTGAATGCTTTATCTGGGGAGCGCCCATTCCCCCCGGGGACGATGTCTTCATGCTTTCGGGAACGCGCGTTTCCGGGAAAAACCCGGTGGATGGAAAACAACTTACCTCCTGCGAGATCGAGGGGCGGCGCCAGGTCAGGGCGATCATGGATATCTGGCGAAAATACGTGAAAGGCCAAAGCATCGCGCTACACGCCCTGCCCTCGCAAATCGGCATCCGGGAAAGCAGGCACATTATTGCCTTAAGCCGGATTACCGGGCAAAACCTTCTATATGGTAAAAAGATTGACGATGCGATCGCAAACGGGACTTATCCCGTGGATATTCATCACCAGGATAAGCCGGGAATAACTTTCAAATACCTGGACGGGACCCAGCGCTACAGCCGGCCCGGCAGGAAAAGCGTCGCCGGCCGGTGGCACAGGCAGACGGCGGATTGCCCGAAATATTACCAGATCCCCCTGCGCTCCCTTATTCCGCAAAAATCCAAAAATGTTATCGCCGCGGGCCGGATGCTGGACGCGGACCGCGAGGCGTTCGGCGCTGTCAGGGTAATGGTCAACCTGAACCAGACCGGCGAGGCCGCCGGCGTGGCTGCGCGGCATGCCCTTGATTCCGGTCTAGATATCGCAAAAGTCGATCCGGCTGATGTCAGAAAAACGCTGGCCGCCGGCGGGTCAATCATGCTCTAGCAAATGGGAGACAGTCAAGGGGCCGCGCAATATTATCGACCTATTTTGCGTGCAATCAGAAATGGAACAGGTCGTAAAGCGAAAACCACGCCCGCCCCACGATTGTCATGCCGGGATTGCCGGGCCTGGCCTTGCCACAGGCCGGCTCGACACTGAGCAGCACCCGAGAGGGCGGATCCGGCAATACTCCCGGCCCATATACAGGTATTACAGTGATGGTAACCCGTTTTTCAGGTTCCAACCGGCCGATTGCGATCACTATTTCATCGCTGTTTTCGGTCATGGTAAATGGACAACGGCTCACGTCAAAATTCAGCACCGACGGCTGCCTGATGGAACGTTTAACCGCCGTGCGCAATAAACGCACTTTCACATCGTCCTGCACATTTTTTCCGGTATTACCCAGCTCTATCTTGTGCATTACCGTGACCCGTTCACTGCCATTAGTAATCGGCGGGATCATAAGGCAGGTGTGTGTAAACAAGACTTCATCGGACGGCGTATGCCAGAGCGAAATGCCAGTGCCGACGAACACGATGCCGATGATGGCCATCAGTACCCAATGCGCCGGGCTCCAATCCGGAAAATAATCCGACAGTTTTTTCCACATACATTACCTTGCTTTACAGGGAAGGAAACGGCGCCTTAGCCACCTGGTTGCCATGTGGATATTACCAGCAAACAAATGGTCATCATGTAAACGCGATCATCGGGTTGGCGGCGGAGACCGTCACTGTCGCGGTTGATTCCGCGAGTTCCTTTTTCAAGTCCCTGACGGTGCCGTTAAACGAATCCCTGCCGCCGGGCTTGATTTCCTTTATGTCGGTCGGCAGGCCGACCGTGTCAAGGATGGCGATAAAGGGCTCAGGATCAAGCTCCTCGACGTTCACCATGGTTTTCGGATCCCAGACGCCCTTCGCCACGAGCATGGCTGCGGCCACCGGCGGGACGCCGGCGGTATAACTGATGCCCTGCGATTCCACTTCCTTGTAGCATTTTTTGTGGTCCGATACCTGGTAGATGAACACCTCTCTCTTTTTCCCGTTCTTCCATCCCCTTACAAAATTGCCGATGCAGGTTTTTCCCGTGTATCCCGGGGCGAGCGTCTTCGGGTCCGGCAGGAGCGCCTTTACCACCTTGAGCGGCACAACCTTCTGGCCGGTGGTCAGGGTTACCGGCAAATGCGAAAGGAAGCCGAGCGTGCGCAGCACCGTGAAGACATTGATGTAATGATTGCCGAAACCCATCCAGAAACGGATGCTGTTCGCGTTAATATTCTTTGAAAGCGAGTGCAGCTCGTCGTGGCCGTTCAGGTAGATGGGCTGGGAACCGACCACCGGGAAATTGTACACGCGCTTGACGGAATGCGTCGGGTACTGCTTCCACCTGCGGTCTATCCAGGTCCAGACCTTGATGAATTCGCGGAAGTTGATTTCCGGGTCAAAGTTGGTCGCGAAATATTTGCCGTGCCGGCCGGCGTTCACATCCATGATGTCAATCGTGTCAATTTTGTCAAAATAGCGCTTCGCCGCCAGGGCGCAGTAGGCGTTGACCACGCCCGGATCAAAACCCGCCCCGAGGATGGCAGTCAGGCCCTTCTCCCGGCAGCGGTCCTTGCGCTTCCATTCGTAGTTGGCGTACCAGGGCGGGTTTTCGCAGACCTTGTCCGGCTCCTCGTGGATGGCGGTATCCATGTAAACCGCGCCGGTCTCAAGGCACGCCTCAAGGATGGACATGTTGACAAAGGCGTTGCCGAGGTTGATGACGATCCCGGAATTGGTTTCCCTGATCAACTTGGCGGTCGCGGGAATGTTCAAGGCATCGAGCTGGCGCGAATAAAGTTTTTTGGATTTATCCTTGAGGTGTTTTTTGCGCCCGACGCTTTTTATGATTTCGTCGCACTTGGACTGCGTCCGCGAGGCGATGCAGATATTGCCGAGCACGTCGTTGTTCATGGCCGCCTTGTGGGCCGTCACGTGCGCCACTCCGCCGGCCCCGATGATTAACACGTTCTTTGTCATAGACTCTCCTTGCTTAATATATTTACTTCCATATTGTGCCATGCCCGCGATAAAATTCGAAATCCGAATTTCGAAGCACGAAACAAATCAAAATGACCGAAATGCAAAATCAAAAATAAAGAATTGGATTATTAAATTGTTTTATTTTTGACATTTTAATTTGTTTCGGATTTCGAATTTAGGATTTCGGGTTTAGCCGTGCCCTTTGGCCGCGTTATGACAGGCTTTCAATAAAATCCTTGTACCCGAAACTTTTTACCTTTTCAAGCGCGCCATTCAGCCTTCTCACGCAGATGGACGGCATGGGCAGGCCATTGAACCAGTTCTTTTTCACCATCGTGTAGCCGGCCGCGTCCGCGATACGGACGATGCTCCCCGGCTTCAGCCTGGTTTTCAGGCTGTAGCGGCCGAACACGTCGCCGGCCAAACAGGAGCGCCCGGCAATCATAACCTGAAACCTGCCCGGGCCGGGCGAGGCGATTTTCGCGCTGGTCCGGTAGACGAGGTGGTCCAGCATATGGGCTTCCGTGGAAGCATCCACGATGGCCACGTCAATTTTATTGCGCACCACGTCCAGCACGGTTGTCACCAGTTCCGCGCAGCCGGTAACGGCCGCGTCGCCGGGCTCCAGGTAAACCTGCAGGCCGAATTCTTCGCTGAACTTTTTTAACAGCCTGCAGAAGCGCTTCACCGGATAGCCCTTTTTGGTGAAGGCCAGCCCTCCTCCGAGGCTGACCCATTTCATTTGCTTCAGGAGCGCGGCATATTTGCGGCCGATAAAATCCAGTGCCGACGAAAACTGTCCGAAGTTGTCGTTTTCGCAGTTAAAGTGGAACATCAGGCCGCTGACCAGGGGCGCAACCCGCATGAGCGCTTTTTTATCAGATACGCCCAGCCTTGAATATTTCCGGGCCGGGTCCGCGAGATCGTAATGCGAATAGCTGATCCCCGGGTTGACCCTCAGGCCCAGCTTCAGCCCGCGGACAAGGCGGTGGTGCATCCTGAGCTGCGATACTGAATTGAAGATCACCTTGTCGGCGAACTTTCTTACGCCCTTTACGTCGGCCGCTGAAAAACCGACGCTGTAGGCGTGGACCTCTTTCCCGAATTTGTCGCGGCCAAGCCGGGCTTCATAAAGCGAGCTGCTCGTGGTGCCGTCCATGTATTTGCGCATGAGCGGGAACGCGCACCAGGTAGAAAAGCATTTCAGGGCAAGCACGGTTTTCGCGCCCGACGCCTCGCGCACCCGCCTGACAATCTTCATGTTCCGCAGCAGTTTCTTTTCGTCGATCAGGTAATATGGCGTTTCAATTCGCGTCATGGAGTTCGTTTTTCAATTTTAAAGCGTCCTAATTCTATTTTCATATATATCTTTTATTGATTTGTCAACCACCGGACATATATAATTTTATTGACTTGCGCGCCGGGGAAAAGTATTTTTTTCAAGCATAAGATTCTTTAAAATTATTATTTACAAGGTGTAATAAATGCCGCCCGAACGCAATGGTATCGCCTGCGCCGGCAACTGGATTGTCGACCGCGTAAAAATAATCGACCGCCTGCCCGGGAAAGGCATGCTCGGCAATATACTGTCCGAAACGCTCGGCTCCGGCGGAGCGCCCTTTAACGTGCTCGTTGACCTCGCTAAAATGGGCGCCGGATTCCCGCTTTCCGGGCTCGGCGTGACCGGCCGCGACAGCGGGGCGGATTTTATCCGCTCGATCTGCCTTCCCCTCAAAATAGATATTTCCGGGCTGGTTATCCTCGAAAACATGGCGACTTCCTACACCGACGTCATGACGGATGCCGAAACCAGAATACGCATATTTTACCACTACCGCGGTGCCAACGCCCGTTTCGCGCCGGAACATGTGCATCTCAATAAACTGCATTCCAGAATATTTCATCTAGGTTACCTACTTTTGCTTGACGGCATGGATCAACCGGATCCCGACTGCGGCACCGTTGCGGCAAAACTTCTGAAAAACGTCCAGGAAGCCGGAATGAAAACCAGTGTGGATGTCGTCAGTGAGGAAAGCGACCGCTTCCACAAAATTGTTCCGGCCGCGCTACCCTATACAAACTACCTGATCCTGAACGAAATCGAGGCCGGCCGGACCACCGGCATCAAGGTCAGGGACGGCAAAGGCAAACTTATTCCAAAGGGCATAGTTGATTCAGTCGACAAGCTCTTTAAGCTCGGGAAGATGGAGCTGGTGGCCGTGCACATGCCGGAAGGCGTTTACCTCAAAACCAGGGACGGTAAAAAATATTCACAGGGATCGCTCGATGTACCGAAAAATTATATCAAGGGCACGGTGGGCGCGGGCGACGCTTTCTGCGCCGGCATGCTTTACGGACTGCACGAAGGATGGGATGCGGAAAAAACGCTCAGCCTCGGCTCATGCGCCGCGGCCGCCTGTCTCTCCCGGCCCGGCGCCACGGATGGTCTCCTGTCCTTGAACAAACTGATTGAACTGGAAGATCGTTTCCCGCAGAGCGATCCCCCGGTACCGGTATAGAACGGCACAAAACAGGAAAAAGCTTTATATAGAATTTTTTTTGTTCCTAACTTTGTGCCTTCTGCCTATGTGCCTTTATGCCTTGAACAAACATGCAACGCGGACTTGTCCAGATATATACCGGCAACGGCAAGGGAAAAACCACGGCGGCGCTCGGGCTGGCGCTGCGCGCGGTCGGCGGCGGCCTGAAAGTTTATCTGGGTCAGTTCATTAAAAAAGGATCCACCTGCGAGATCAAGGCGCTCCGCCGGTTTTATCCGGATATTATCGTCCGCCAATACGGCCGTGGCTGTTTTATCAAAGGCAAACCTTCTCCCGCCGATATTCTCTCGGCGCAAATGGGACTAAAAGACATGAACCGCGCGATGTGCTGCGGAAAATACGACCTCGTGATTGCCGACGAAATCATCTGCGCCCTGAATGCCGGCCTGGTTTCCACGAAAGATATCCTGCAATTGATCGGTAAAAAGCCCGTTCCGGTTGAACTGGTTTTAACCGGACGCGACGCGCCTGCAAGTATAATAAAAAGAGCGGATCTTGTGACCGAGATGCGAAAAGTCAGGCACCCTTTTGACAGGGGCTTTTCCGCGCGCAAAGGGATTGAATATTAGCGGGTTGATCCTATCGTCTGCCTGCTTCCCGGAAAACTTCCGGCAGGCACGCAATCAGATCGCGGGCGCTCAGGGTTTGCTCGCTTGATTTTGCCGCGGCCAAATCACCGGCGCGGCCATGCAGGTACACGGCAGCGCGAGCGGCATCGAAAGGTTTCATGCCCTGCGCGAGAAATCCACCCATGAGTCCCGCCAGGACATCGCCCATGCCGCCGGCGGCCATGCCGGGATTGCCGGTTAAATTAATCTGAAGCTTTTCTTGTTCCGCCACGAGCGTACCGGCGCCTTTCAGCACGGTCACGGAACGCGTCAGGGAGCATGCTTCCGCAGCAATTTTAAACCGGTTTGACTGGACCCGGGCGATGCCGACGCCCATCAGGCGCGCCATTTCGCCCGGATGAGGAGTTATCACCAGCGGGCATTTTCTTCCTGCCAGCAGCGCCGCCCTGCCCTCAAACACGTTCAACGCATCGGCATCCAGCACGACCGGTATATTGCTGTCACGCAGGATCATCTTCACCAGACGGCCGGTTGCCGCGTGGCGCGTCATGCCCGGCCCGGCCAGCAGCGCACTGAAGCCGCCAAGCCTCTTTTTCCATTTTTTCCAGCAAGTTGAATCCAGCGATCCGGATTTGGTTTCGGGCGCGCCATGAACCATCGCCTCCGGCACGGCGCGGGCCACCACCGGCACGAGCCGTTCCGGGACCACCACGGTGACAAGCCCGGCGCCGGACCGGACCGCGGCCATGGCCGTCAGGGTCATTGCGCCGCTGTAACCCTCCGCCCCGCCCATGAGCAGGAGATGGCCGTAACTGCCCTTGTGCGCGATCCTTTTCCGGCGCGGAAAAAGCATCGAAATTTCTTCCGCGGTGATCAATCCAACGTCCGACTTGATTTTATCAACCAGCGCCAGCGGGAAACCGATGTCAACCACCTCGAGCCGGCCGACATATTCCAGGGCGCTTTGTTCAATCATCCCCTTTTTCGGCAAGCCCATGGTTATGGTCAGGTCGGCACGGACAACTTCCCCATCAGCCAGGCCGGTATCCGAACTGAGGCCCGAGGGAATATCAACGGCAACCACGAGAGATTTTCTCGAAAGCTCGTTGATGAACCGGATCGCGCAGGCCGCAACGCCGCGCGCTTTCCCCTCCAGGCCCGTGCCGAGGACGCCGTCAACGACAACCGCTGGAAAATATTTTTTGCCGGTGTAAAATTTTTGCCATTCTTTTTCAGTCTTTAATTCCGACACCGGGATTTTGTTCCGGAACATTTTTTTAAAATGGAAAAGGGCGTCACCGCGCAATTTTGCCCTGTCGCCCGCCAGCAGGAGCCTGACCGCGAACCCGGCTTCCCTGAGTAACCTTGCCGCGACAAAGGCGTCGCCGCCGTTGTTGCCGTGCCCGGCGACCAGAAGAATATCCTTGGCGGCAAGACCGTGTTCCCGCAAAAGCCGAATGACGCCGGCGGCCAGGCCTTTCCCGGCCCTTTCCATGAGGAGAGAGCCCGGAACCCTGTATTTCACGATGGTTGCCCGGTCAAGTTCGAACATTTGCTGAGTTGTGACAACTTTCATGGATTATTTTATTGCAGATGGAATATTCTGAAAAATCAATGGACCACATTATTTTAAAACTGTCAATGAATATTTGGCTGACAGCATGAATTGCGATTCAAAACATAATATTGTCTTCATTGACTTTCATGATCACACTTTATAAAGTGTGATCATGTCTTCTGCGCATCCAGAAAAATTGAGGCCAACCCTCTGGCGGACATGCCGGGTTCTGGCAAACAAGACCAGGCTCAAAATTCTGCGGAGCCTGTACAAGCACCCTGAACAACAGGTCACTGAGGTTGCAAAGCGACTGGGATTTTCTTTATCACTAACCAGCCAATCTTTACGGGCGTTGAACGCGCGCGGAATGCTTCGCGCCCGCCGGGACGGGCGAGTTGTCTTTTACAGTTTAGGCGCTAACCGTTCCATCCCGTCCAGCGCTCTTTTATTAAAGGCAATTCTATTGACTTTTACCACTGATAAAAACCCGGAAGAGAATATTTTTCGATATGCCACGGCATTTACACATCCGCGGCGTATCTTAATTATCAAGGCATTATGCGAACATCCGATGCAATTGAAAGAACTTGCCATGAAGACGGGGGTGCCGGTTGCCGCGCTTAACCGCCATTTACGGAAACTTGCTTCCCGCGGATTTCTCAAACAAACCGATTGCTGGTATATTTGCTCGGTTCCGAGGCACAAGTTCGCGCGCGCCCTCCTGCTTCTGGCAAAAATCGCCTGAATAGCTTCCCGTCCTGCCATGATCACACTTCATAAAGTGTGATCATAAAGGATAACTCTCAAAGTTTAGACGCAAAATAACAGATGTAATTTGAATAACCCAAATACTCTTTTCAGCCTTCGTTTTCATCAGGTCTATCATTTCAACACAGCCAGTTTTACGGAGCCAGATAATGCCCCGTAAACAGCTGCCCGGACGTGCCGGGCAGGAAAGGTGCACTTTACACTTGAATTACTTTTTCGCCGCCAGTTGTCGTAATGTCCGCGGGCTTGCCCCATAGTGCTTTTTAACAAGCTTGGAGAAATAAAATAAATCGCCATATCCGACTTTCTGGGCCACAGCGGAGACTTTGAGGTTTTTATCCTGTAAAAAATGAGCGGCTTGGTGCATCCTTTGGCGAATGAGATAAGCAATGGGCGAGATCTTAAAATGCTTTTTGAACCCGGCGCAAAGATAAGGAACCGACATGTGCGCCATAGACGCCAGTTGGGCTAACGAGATGGATTTATCATATTCGGATTCAATATAATGGCGCACCTTGAGTAAAACCGGCTGGCAGGCCGGCGATGTTCGGCAGGAAGAATTCACTAGCCGCGCAATCTCCCTCAGCAAATTTTCAATCAGATTCCGGACAATGGTAATATCCGGTCTGGCATGGCTGGTCAATTCATAATGAATTGACAATAGGTGGCGTTCCATGACAACCGGATCGGCAAGACGGAAAGGCCGATTGCACGGCAGGCGGTTACGCCTCAGTAATGAACGAATAACAGTCCCATTGCAATGCATCCACGTATGATTATAAGGATGCTCCTGGTTGCCGTAATACTGGGCGCGGCCGGGCGTCCAGATCATCATCGTTCCCGCAGGTTGAGACAAAATATTTTTCCCAGCACCGATAAACACCGGATCGTAAAAAAACATGAAAAGATGATCCTTGATCCTGGTTCCATGGGGACGGTCAATAATGCAGGCCGGCATATGTTCCTGCATGCCGATGCCGCGGATGGCAAGTTCCGGCGTGTTAACGGGCGGAACCGGAAAGAAATGTTTGAACCCCTGCATAATAAGAAAATACAAATATTGCATAACTCTGTCCATTTTATTTTTCAATGGCCGGGTGTAATCTGACGCTTATATTTAAAAAACATTAAGGGAGGTGTTCGAAATATACATAATCCGGAAAAACTGAAACAGAACTTTTCGAGGCATCAATGTGTTTCTAAAATCCACCATACAGAGATGACAATGAGACAATTATTCGATTTATTTGATCTTGATAAATTGTATCGCCGCCGCGACTGCCAGGCTTTTATGGCAAGCAGCTACGACCGGGAAGGCGGCAATTTCGATATGGGTAATTTCGAAATGGTTTTCGCCGGCGAAGCCATCTTGCTCGACGTGGTTGGAAGCGGATGTATAACGCGCATGTGGTCGGCTAACCCAACAGGACAGTTGAAGATATATTTTGACGGCAGAAACGAGCCGACCATAAACGAACCATTCGAAGATTTTCTCAAGCGGATGCCGTTTTCCTTTGGCCATGGTAAGGTTAATAGGGATCAGCCTGAATTTCCCGCTATTATCAAGGCACACGAACCATTGGGGTATACGACTTATGCTGTGCTGCCTTTTCAAAAGGGATGCCGCATTACGCTTACCTCGGAACGCCTCCTCTGTTACTATCAAATCAACTACCTCATGCTGAATACGTCGCAATCCCTGCCGACGCTTTCAACCGACTCGTGGACGAAATGGACGGCAGAAAATAAAGCAATCGAGCAATATCTGCAGACCTTTTCATCCGACCTCATGCCCGGCAGGAATATGACCGGTTCCTTAATACATAATGGCGTTCTCTCTCTTGAACCGGGCCAACGTAGCGTGATTTTTGACGTACAGGGAAGTCATCTCATCCGGAGGTTACGCTTCAATGTGGAGTATCCGAAGGGCGTTCCCGTGCAACGAAAAGTGACCGAGCCGCGGTGGCTTGACAATGAACCTGTACCGTCAGATTCGGCGGCAACCCGCCATGCCAAGGACAGCCTGGAAATCCGAGCCTGCTGGGACGAAGAATTACCTGCAATCCGGTCGCCCCTGGCACATTTTTTTATGGATTTCGGCGCATTTGAACAATACAGGACGCTGTTCGTGAACAAACAAGGACAGGAGTATTCCTGCCGATGGCCCATGCCTTTCAGAAAACTCGCCGTCATCGAACTAAGGAACAATGCCTGTGTGGGAATCGAGAAAATCCAATACGAAATAGAATACGAGCCAGTCTCCACTTTCCCGAAAGACATGTTCCATTTCCATGCCCGTTCCCATGCGGAACGTCCAACGTTCGGATACGAGATGTCCGATTACCGGCGCGATGTGGTGTACACACGGAATCATACAGGCGAACTGAACTATCCAATTCTCCGGACATGGGGACAGGGTCATTTTATCGGCTGCTGCTTCAACGTTGATTATTCGGAGGCGCCGCTTGCGAACTGCATGGTGGAATCGGACGAAGCGGTGTTCGTTGATGACGACCCATGCCGCACGATGTGGGGAACCGGGACTGAAGACTACCTCAATGACGCATGGGGCGTTCATCCCGTTGTCGGCATTCTGTCCGGCGGCAGGACAACCGACGGCAATATATTCGGCTACCGGTTTCATCTGCCGGACGCGATACCTTTCGAAAAGAAACTGTTTTTTACATTGGAGCGCGGCTCCAGCAACAACTGTTCGGCGTCCTATAAGAGCGTTGCGTATTACTATCGCAATCCGATATGGCTTGCCACGGCCAGTCGCTGCGACGAACAGCCAACGGAACACCGCTGCGGCAGGCGCTATTTCTCGCCTTGAAGATTCTAATGATGTTTTAAATTAAACAATGAGAAAGGATATGTCATGGATATTATTAATTTGGCAAAAATTAAAGAAGGCAAGACGGGCCGCTGTTCATCCTACAATCAGACTGGAAAAAACAATGACTTCTGGATAATCGAACCCGGCAAAACAAAAACCCTGGCCGATATCAAGGGCCCTGGCACAATTACCCACATCTGGATGGCACAATCATGCCATTACCGGGAATGTCTCCTCAAGATAACATGGGACAATGCAAAGTCACCAAGCGTACTGGTGCCATTGGGCGACTTTTTCGGGTTGGGTCATGGCCTCGTCAATTCATACCAATCGTTGCTCTTTACAGCTTCAACCAAGCGGCCAAACCAATTTAATAAAGGCTGTGCATTGAATTGTTACGTGCCCATGCCGTTCAAGGAACGTGCCGTGGTAGAGCTGGTCAACCAGAGCCGGGAAACGCATTGCCAGTATTTTTATATTGATTATGAAACGACAGATACGGTACGGAACTATCTCGGGTATTTTCATGCCGATTTCAGGCGTACCAACCCATTCAGCGGCTGGGGTCATGAAATCATCAACAGGAAAGCCAACATCGTCAACAAGGAAAGACCTGCATGGAACAACAATTACGTGATCCTGGAAACAAAAGGCCGCGGTCATTACATCGGATGCAACTTGAGCGTGACCAATTTCCAGGGAACCTGGTGGGGCGAGGGCGACGACATGATCTGGGTTGACGGCTACAAGTGGCCGCCGGACCTGCACGGAACCGGCAGCGAAGACTATCTGAACCAGGCCTGGGGCATGCAGGATAACGCCTTTTTGCGCAACGGTTCATCAATACACGTAGATAACACAGCCGGCTACCAGACCAGTTACGTGTTCCATCTTGAAAACCCGGTCAGATTCCAGAGGGAAATCAAGGTTACCATCGAGCACGGTCACGGCAATCACCTGGCCAATGAAATGAGCAGCGTTGCCTACTGGTACGCAGAATTGCCGACGCGTGTTGCAGAGCCACCGCCAGTTGAGAAACGGATGCCCGTTTTACGAGATAACCAGGGAAACTGGCTGCATGACTGCAAAAATCAGTGCCCGGGCAAGAAGGTCAAACTCAATACCGAAATGAAAAAAATGAAGGCCAGATGGGCCAAAGAATGCGGCGGGAAAAAATGAAGCCCCCGCTTCGCAATCTCGCCGCGGCGGATAGCGCGGCAGCGGGATATCTTGGCGGAATTCTGCCGAAGCCCCGGGCTGAAACGATCGGGCAGACTGGCGAAGACGGATAAACTTAAGCCGTCAGCAGGGCGACCGCGGCGGTATGGGCGTGGGTATGGGAAATGCTGACCAGGATATTTTTGATCCGGCGGCGGCGGAGCAGGCGTTTCGCGCGCGGGCTTAATTTTACGAACGGGGCCCTTGAGTCCGACGAAATGATCTCTATGTCAAGCCAGTTGAGTTCCTTCCCGATACCGGTGCCGAACGCCTTGGCAATGGCTTCCTTCGAGGCGAAGCGGCCCGCGTAGTGAATCCAGGGACTTGGCTTGGCTCCGCAATATTTTTTTTCCGACGGCAGGAAAATCCGGTTGATAAACCTGCTTCCCCGGCTTACGAGCGTTTTGCGAAAGCGGGGAATGTCAACAATGTCAATGCCCATTCCAAGAACTTGTTCACCAGCAAATGATTTTTTTTTACCGGATTTCATAAGATTTGCTGGCTCTTAAGTTCTCAGTTCAAGGTTCAGTGTTCAAAGTTGACAAGATTGACATATGATTCGTTTTCTGAAATTTATTTATATCAACCGCGAATGGTGAACCTGCCGGCTGTGAACCGATATTGTCATTTCCGGTTGCTGTAGGCCGCCATGGCGGAAAGCATCTCGCGGACAGCTTCCCTGATGCCCACGAACACGGCGCGCGCCACGATGCTGTGGCCGATATTGAGCGTGTCCAGAAAAGGTATTTGTAAAATGCTTTTAATGTTATCCAGATTGATTCCATGTCCGGCGTTCACCTGCAATCCGATTTCATGGGCGTAGCGCGCGCCCCTGATAAGGCGGTTAAGTTCTTCGCGCGCCTTTACCCCTTTCGCGTTGCAGAAAGTGCCGGTATGCAATTCCACGCAGGGTGCGCCGGCAGCAACGGCGGCATCAAGCTGTTTTTTGTCCGGGTCGATGAAAAGACTGACCGTAATGCCCGCGTTACGCAGCTTCCGGCAGTTTTTTGCCAGGCTGGTTCTCTGCCCGGCGGCGTCGAGCCCGCCCTCGGTGGTCAGCTCCCGGCGCTTTTCAGGAACGATGCAGACTTCATCCGGCCTTGCCTTGAGCGCGATAGCGACTATTTCGGGAACATTGGCCATTTCAAGGTTAAGGATTGTTTTTTTAAGCTCCCGGCGCAGGTCAAATAAATCCTTGTCCTGGATGTGGCGGCGGTCCTCGCGCAGGTGAATGGTGATACCGGCGGCACCGGCGGCGACGCACAGCCGGGCCGCATCCAGAACGCCCGGATATGCCACCCCGCGCGCCTGGCGCAAGGTCGCCACGTGGTCAATGTTCACGCCCAGTTTTAAAATACCATGCATTATTTAATCCCTTTAAATAAAAACTGATCTGGATTTCCGAGCCTACTCCGCCGAAGTAAGCCTTATGGCTACGACCGTCCTACGCCCACCATAGCGGGCTACGCGACGGCGGGAGGCTGGATCAAGTCGGGAATGACACAGCCCCTCGCCCCAATCTTTTTGTATCTTCCCTGCTCTTTTCTGTCATTCCCGCCCGCCCGCAACCCTGTCGCGTAGCGACTGCGGGCAGGCGGAAGCGGGAATCCAGATATTACTTTGTCAGCAAATCAACCGTCGCCTTCAGCGACTTGCAATCCTGGACGTTGCACAACTGCATTTGCGGCTGGATGCGCTTGACCAGGCCCGAAAGAACGCGCCCCGGGCCACACTCAACGCAGCAATTTACGCCGAGGCTGTCCAGGCTCCGGACGCAATCTATCCATTTTACCGGGTGGGTCACCTGGCTGATCATGGCCTGCTTGATTTCATCCGGCGAGCCGTGCGGCCTGCCGGTTACGTTTGATATTACCGGGAACCCGGCGGGATTAATTTGAATGCCGTCCAGGAGCACGCTCATCTTTTCGGCGGCGGATTTCATCAGCGAGGAATGATAGGCGCCGGCCACGTTGAGAAGAATCGCGCGTTTTGCCCCGGACTCCTTCGCTTTTTTTTCAGCTTCCAGGATATTCTGCCGGCGGCCGGAAAGCACGGTCTGTTCGGGCGAGTTGTAATTCGCGATTTCCACCACGCATTTCCCGGCCACATCTGTCAGTTTTTCAATCTCAAGCCCGATCACGCTCAGCATCGTGCCTTCATTTTCCTCGCAGGCCTCCTGCATAAAGCGGCCGCGCGCCGAGAGGACGCGCAAAGCATCTTCAAACGAGATGGCCCCGGCCAGATACAAGGCTGTCCATTCCCCAAGGCTCAGGCCCGCCGCGGCTTTTGGAACAAATTCGCCGCATTGCGTTTTAAGCGCGGCAAAACAGGCGGCCGTGACGGTAAAGATCGCCGGCTGGCAGTAATTGGACTTCATCAGTTCGGATTCCGGGCCTTCAAAAACTATTTTCTGCAGGTCATAGCCGAGCACTTCGGCGGCTTTCGCGAAAATCCCCCTGCATTCCGGAAAAGATTCGGCGAGATCGCGTCCCATCCCAACGTTTTGAGCTCCCTGCCCGGCGCATAAAATGGCAGTTGTATATTTCATTATGTCAAGGTTCTCAAATGGTGATAAAGCTATGTTTAAAATTGCTGTAAAATTCTAATTTTCAACCGGCTACCATTCCAGCAATGTCGCCCCCCAGGTAAAGCCGCCGCCGAAAGCCACGAGCATGATAATGTCATGGCGCTTGATCAGGCCTTTCTGCGCGGCTTCATCGAGCGCGACGGGAATGGATGCGGCCGACATATTGCCGAAATGATCCAGGTTGATATAATATTTTTCCAGCGGTCCGCCAAGCCGTTCGCCGATCGCCTGGATGATGCGCATATTGGCCTGGTGGGGAATAACCAAAGAGACCTGGTCGATGGTCATGGAGGCCTTCTTCAGCGCCTGGTTGGATGCATCCAGCATCGCGTTGACGGCGTATTTGAAAACCTCCTTGCCGGCCATTTTCAGGTAATGGAGATGGTCTTTTACCGTCTGCTGCGAAGCCGGCTGAAGGCTTCCGCCGGCGGGCTGGTTAAGCAGGTGGGTAAGATTGCCGTCAGAGGATATGGCCGTTGAAAAAATTCCCCTTGACCCGGGCCTGCTTTTTACGATCGCCGCCCCGGCGCCGTCGCCGAACAGCACGCAGGTGGACCGGTCATGCCAGTCGGTGATGCAGCTCAGTTTTTCGCTGCCGATCACCAGGGCGGTATTGGCCGCCCCGCTGCCAACAAACTGGCGGGCGATTTCAAGGCCGTAGATAAAGCCGGAACACGCGGCCTGGATATCGAAGCAGGCCGCCTTGGAAGCGCCGAGTTTTTTCTGAACAAAACAGGCCGTGCTCGGAAAAGGCATGTCGGGCGTAATCGTGCCGACAATGATCAAGTCAAGGTCGTCGGCCGTCAAGCCGGCTTTTTGCAGGGCGCGTTGGGCGGCTTTAACGGCCAGATCGGACGTGACTTCGCCGGGCGCGGCAATGTGCCGCTCCCTGATTCCGGTGCGGGTCGTTATCCATTCATCGGAAGTATCAACCATCTTGGCCAGTTCGGCATTGGTCAGCACCCGCTCGGGAACGTATGATCCCGTGGCAATCACGGAAACAGGGCGCAAGGATATTTTTTCTGAGTTTTGTTTAACAGAATGCGGAGTCATGGCAAACCTCCCACGGTTTTAATAATCATATCATTGATCTGCAAATTCACGGAATCGCGCGCCACGCGGACCGCGTTGAATATCGCGCGGCTTGAGGAAGCGCCATGGCAGATAATGCAGACGCCCTGGACTCCCAAGAGCGGCGCGCCGCCGTACATTTCCGGATTCATGGTCCGCTTCATCTTATCCAGGGCGCCCTTCAGGCAAAGCGTGCCGAGGACACGCAGGGGGTTGCTGACAAATTCGCGCTTGAGCCAGGTTCCGACGGCGTGCCCGACGCTTTCGCTGGTTTTTAAAATCACGTTTCCCACAAAACCGTCGCAGACCGCGACGTCAATGTTGCCCTTGAACAAATCATGTCCCTCTATATTGCCCTTGAAATTCAGCCCCGAGGACGAAAGCAGGCGAAAAGTTTCCTTGGTGGTTTCATTTCCCTTTGATTCCTCGGTGCCGACGCTCATCAGGCCGACAACCGGGTCCGGCTGTGACAGGATTTCGCGGGCGTATACATGCCCCATGGCGGCGAATTGCACCAGCATTTTCGGGGAGCATTCGGTATTGGCGCCGGCGTCAATCAGTACAAAGGGCTTGTCGGGCGTCGGCATCATGGTCGCGATGGCCGGGCGTTCAACTCCCTGGAGTGTGCGTAATTTCAGGGTGGCGGACACCACCACCGCGCCGGTGTTGCCGGCTGAAATCATGGCCTGGGCCCGGCCGTGCTTGACCAGGTCTATCGCCCGGTTGATGGAGGAATCCTTTTTATGGCGCACGGCATTGACCGGCCCCTCTTCCATGCCGATGGCTTCCGAGGCGTGCACAATTTCAACCCCGGACGGGATCTGACCGAAAGCCAGGCATTCACGCTTTATGGCGTTTTCATCGCCGATGAGAATGATTCGTTCAATACCGGCCAGGGAGGCTGAGGCCTGCAATGCGCCGGCAACAATCTCGCGCGGGGCAAAATCACCGCCCATTGCATCTATGGCTATCTGCATATCAAGACTGCTTTCACTCTTTCACGGTCACCGATATAACCTGGCGCCCCCGGTAATATCCGCATGAGGGACAAACCCGGTGGGGCAGATGCTTTTCACCGCAATTGGGACACGGCTTGGAAGCCGTTAAAAAAACCTTGTGCGATCGCTTGCACATCCTGACTTTGCTCTTGGACTTTTTTCTTTTAGGAACCGCCATACAACCCCCTCTTTTTCAGTAATTGATTCAGATTCAAGTTAAGACCGTTTTAAAGCAAATCCCGCGCTTCATGCTACAGGTGAAGTTCATTGAGAACTCCCCAGATATTTTTCTTTTCCGGACGCCTGCACTTGCATTTATCGCGGTTGAGGTTGACGCCGCACACGCTGCAAAGTCCCCGGCATTCAGCGGAACAAACCGCCACTATTGGCAGCGAAAGTAGAATATCCTCGCGCACGTCGGCGGTCAAGTTGATTAATTCGCTATTTGAGGCCAGGGGGAAAGTACGGTAAAAATCGGGAACATATATTTTTCTGAAAAAATCATCGCCGCACCGCGCGCAACGAAAGACAAATTTGATTCGCAGCTTGCCCTGCACGATCAGTTCCTTGGAAACACGCTGGATTTCCAAATCATACTCCAGGGCGCCTTCCGGCCGGATAAGGTCACCGGGCGCGATATCCAACGAAGCAACCGGCTCCTCGCCGCAAATGTTCTCCGGCTTCTGACGTAAACGTCCTGTTGCAATGATTAATGACATGTCAGTAAAATAAATGTTCCGGCGATGAGCCTCAGGGTTAAATAACTGCGTTTGATCGTCGTTTAATTGTCGGACATTCTTCAGAGTTTTTCAATCATTTCCACTATCTTTTCATAATTGCGCATGGCCAGGCCGGAAAGAACGCGTCCGTAAGGACAAGCCGAAGGCATCAGCACGAACCCGCGCCCTTCGCCGGCCGTGCCTTCGCGAATGGCCTTCATGACTTTTTGTTGAAACCTGCCGGTTTCAAGGTTTTCAATGTCGCTGGCTTCAAGATTACCGAAGAGCGTCATCTGGCGGCCATAATGTTCACGGACATAGATAAGCTCCACGTCACCCTGCGGCGGCGGCTCGATCGGGTCGAGGCCGACGCATCCCGTCGCCGCTATGTGATCCAGGACGGACTTTAACCTTCCATGGCAGTGAATGCGGGCGAACCCGCCGTTGCGCTGGATGGAATCCACCATCGGTTTATCGTAAGCCACCACGTATTCATTGAACAGGCGCGGCGGCAGATATGGTTCCGACGCGTATTCCGGCCCGCAGATACGCCAGAGCCGCCCGGGCAGGGCCCTGGCAATCGCCTCGGTCTGAAACCAGTAATGCCGGGCGAACCGGTCCATGATCCTGCGGAACAATTCAGGCTCGGTCATGGCCATGATCGTGAACTGGCCCATTTCAAAAAGATCGGCCGCCGCGCACAAAGGATCGCCGGTGTCAATCATGGCAATGCCGTCGCCGCCCAGTTGTTTTTCTATATCCAGAATGACGTCCACATCGGGCTCTCCGCCCAATACTGGTTCCGGCAGGTCCAGCCATGCCTTGACATCTTCCGTGTCCTTCAATAAATGTTCCAAAGTCCATATTGTGTTAACATCCGGGTCCCGCCGCAAGCGGCTGGTCAAGATACGCTTGCCCGCCCTGATGGTATTCGTGGTTAAGCGGTTGCCATGCCCGTCTATATGCGATTCAGTCCGTGAAAGTTCCGCAAGCGGGTCGGCCGGGGCGTTCTTAAAAGGCACATACCGCCTGACAATGCGGTCAGTTTTGGCGCGGGCCAGGTCGATCAGCGGCTTCCAGGAAGGGTGCGAATATATATTGAAAGGATCCCGGCCGGCAATATCCTGCGATCCGTCAATTTCATAAAAACTGACCGGCGGCCGGTCAACCGGTTCGCCCCGCAAAGCGGCCATGAGGCGTTCGCGACGATTCATGCGCATAGTTCTCCGGGTAATGCAGGATTTGATTGTGTAAAAAGCGGCTCTGCGGCCAGTAATTCGGGATTTATCTATTTCAGGCGTTTGCCGGAAGAAAATCGCTTGAATTTGCGATTCAGTTCCCGCTGGACAAAATCCGGCACGAATTTGCTGGTGTCGCCTCCCAGCAAGGCCACCTCGCGCACCATGCTGGAACTCAAAAAGCTGTAGGATTCCTTGGTCATCATAAAAAGCGTTTCAATATCCGGTGCCATCTGGCGGTTGGTAAGCGCCATTTGAAATTCATATTCAAAGTCTGAAAACGCCCTTAGTCCGCGAATGATCACATGCGCCCCCTTCGCGCGGATATAATTCACCAGGAGCCCGTCGAACACCTCCGCTTCCACATTGGGAATCTGGACGCAAAGCCGGCGGACCATTACAAGCCGCTCTTTGGCGGTAAAAAGGGTTTCCTTGCGCGGCTTGGCGGAAATGGCGATAATAATCCGCCCGAACAGCCGGGCGGCCCGCCTGATCAGGTCAACGTGCCCCAGCGTCAGCGGGTCAAAAGATCCGGGATATATTGCCAAGTCTTTCATTTATATAACTTTTGGTTATTAAGGTTCACGGTTCTACGTTCAGGGTTGTACTGTTCCTCCCGGATATTCCCATGCCTCCTAATCAGACAACCATGAACCCGGAACCCTAAACGGTGAACCTATAGATGCAAATCCGTGTTTCTCCGTACGACCTGACCCAATAAGCGCTCCATCCTTCCGCTTCAACCGGCGGCGACTTTGCGCGGGATTCAACGATTAAATATCCTTTTTGCATTAAGATAGACCCTCGGGAAAGATGAAACAAGATTTTTTTTGTCCACTCCCCGCCTGAATCGTAGGGCGGATCGGCAAAAACTATATCCGATTGAACATCAGCATGGTTATGCTCCAGGAAACTCCCGACATCGGAATTGACAATGTTAATCCGTTCCGCCCCATCACATATTTCCGCACCCAGCAGAAGTTCAACATTCTTTTGCAAACAGGCCAGAGCCGCACGGTCGTTTTCAACAAAACACGCGCTTGCCGCCCCGCGGCTGAGCGCCTCCAGACCAAAAGCGCCCGTGCCGGCAAAGAGGTCAAGGACGCGCGCACCCGGGATAACATCCTGCAGGGATGAAAAAACAGCGGCGCGCACGCGGTCTTGGGTCGGCCGCACGCCTTTTTTGGGAACTTCCAGAAGCCTGCCCCGCCATAAGCCGCCTGTAATCCGGATAGACATTGCTGATACCCGGAAATCATCCAAAAAAAGGAACGTAAATGCAAGTTTTTCATTGCAGGCTGAATTTGCCGGTATTAAGCTTCTGGCTGTTACCCTTCGTCGCCAGAAAGCCCTGTGGTTTCCTGCGTCACCGAGGCTATGCAGGACAAGTGTCGAGGGGTGCTTCACTTGAGGTATTATGACTCCGCGCAAAAGAATTGAAACAGCTCTTAAAGGCGGGCACGGCGACCGGGTGCCCTTCACAATCTACGAAAGCAAGATCCCCCAGTGCGCCGCCGAGCGTGAAATGCGCAACCGCGGGCTGTGCATCGTCAACCGCATGGGCGTTTTCAAAACACACATGCCGGACGTAAAGACATCCAGCCGGACCTACAGCGAAAACGGACGCGCCCTGATCCGGACATATTACGAAACCCCGGCCGGCACCCTGACAACCCTGACCGAGCCGGCCGGCTTCACCACCTGGCGGCACGAGCTGCTCTTCAAAAGCCCGGAAGACTACAAGGCCATATTGTTCATGATAAAGGACGAGGTCTACGAACCGGCTTACGAGCAGGCGGCGCGGGCGCAGGCCGACTGCGGCGACGACGCCATCATCCGCGCCGGCTTCGGCCTTGAGCCCCTGCAGGCGATCATTTCCGGCAACATCATGAAGATGGAGACCTTCTGCACGGAGTGGATGGATAACCGCGATGAAATTTTGAAACTCTACGAGGCAATCGCCGCGAACCGGCGCAGGATTTATCCCATCGTGGCCAACTCCCCTTTAATGCACGCTAATTACGGAGGTAACGTCACCCCCGAAATTATCGGCCTGGAAACTTTTGAAAAATATTACGTCCCGCATTACAACGAGGCGGCTGAAATCATGCACAAACACGGGAAACTCATCGGCTGCCATTTTGACGCCAATTGTCAGCTGCTTTCTAAAGCCATTGCCGGGACTTCCCTCGATTATATCGAGGCGTTCACCCCCTCGCCGGATACGGACATGACCCTGGCCGAAGCCCGCCGGGCCTGGCCGCAAAAAGTTCTCTGGCTCAATTTCCCGTCTTCGGTGCATTTGCGGCCGGATGCCGAAGTTGAAAAGACGGCCGTAGACCTGCTTGACCAAGCCGGTAATATGGACGGATTGATCATGGGTATTACCGAGGATATTCCTCCCGACCGCTGGCAGTCGAGCTGCCGCGCCATCATGGACGGCCTGGAACGCCACGCGCGTGAAAATCCCGGCCTTTACAACGCGCTGTAGCTGATTTAATTTGACAACGCCTCATTTTTCGGCAACTTTTAATGTTCTTTACAAGGAATGGAGGGAAAAATGATCAAAGTTGCAATTATCGGCCTTGATACGAGTCATTCTATCGCTTATCCAAGGTTAATGCAGGTGCCCGACTGCCCGCGGAACATGCGCGTCAGGGGGATGAAAACGGTTTCCTGCCTCAGGTTTGAAACCCCCTACCAGAACAAGGAAGGGCTCGACAAGCGCCAGCAGCAGCTTGAACAGTGGGGGATAAAAGTCACCGAAAATTTCGACGAGGCGATCAAGGGCTGCGACGCCTTCATGCTTGAGATCAATGACGGCAGTTTCCACCTTGAATATTTTAAAAAGGTGGCCGCGCTCGGCAAGCCGGTGTTCCTGGATAAGCCGCTGGCAATGACCCTGGCCGACGGCCGGGAAATTATCAGCCTGGCGCGCCAGCATGGGACAAAAGTCTGGTGCGGGTCGAGCATCCCCTTCTGCCCGCCCCTGGAAAAAGTGATCAGGAATGCCGGCAAAATCCAGAGGGCGCATGTTTTCGGCGCGTTCGGCAAGGCGCCCTCCGGCGACTCGCTGGTGTGGTACGGCGTTCATTCGTTTGAAAATCTTCAGCGCATCATGGGGCGCGGCGCTTTCAAGGTGCGCGCGATTGAAACTCCCGCCAGCGCCATCGCGGTGATCGAATACAAGGACGGACGCGAAGGAGTGGTTGAGTTGACGCCCGTCTGGACATACGGCGGCGTGATTACAGGCATGGTGAATGACCAGCAGAAAACAACGCCCTTCATTCTCAACTCGGCGCGTTCCTATTATTACATCCTCCGCCAGGTCAAGGCGTTTTTCAAGGGCGGCCCGGCGCCGGTGGACATGGAAACCACGTTCGAGGGGCTGGCCATGATGTGCGCGGCGCGCGAGTCCATAACGCGCAAGGAGGCGGTGGCGGTGGAAACGCTGTAGGCATAAAACTCGAAATACGAAATTCGAAACAAATTCTAAATTCGAATGTCCGAAAAGTTTTCAAAATTTCGTTTTGATCATTTGGATTTTGGTCATTCGATATTGTTTCGGATTTCGATATTCGAGTTTCGGATTTTATTCGACGTGACAATATCGAAGTATGAATGCAAATTTAACTGACTTGCTCAAAAAAATCCAGGCCGGCAAGCTTTCCGCAGACCGGGCCGCCGGCCTGATCGCCGGCATGTACGAGCGTGACCTCGGATTTGCCAGGGTGGACGTTGACCGGCATAAACGGTGCGGGTTGCCGGAAGTCATATATTGCCCCGGCAAGACCGGCCGGCAAATTGCCGGCATCATGGCGGCCATGATCGAGGCAAACCAGAACATACTGGCGACCAGGGTCTCCGCCGAACAATATAAAACAGTCAAAAGAGCGCACCCGAAAGCTTCCTTCAACGAGCTGGCCAGGACAATCACCCTGATGCTTAAACGGCCGCCGAAAATTGACGGTAATGTCGCCATTGTCTGCGCGGGCACTTCCGATATCCCCGTGGCGGAAGAGGCGGCGGTGACGGCCGAATTCATGGGCGCGCGGGTTGAACGCGTCTATGATGCCGGCGTGGCGGGCCTGCACCGCATCTTCAAGCATTTGCCTGCTCTTAAACAATCCAGCGCGCTTGTGGTGGTGGCCGGCATGGAAGGAGCTTTGCCGTCGGTCGTCGGCGGACTCATTGACCGGCCGATTATCGCCGTGCCGACGAGCGTCGGTTATGGAACCAACCTGCAGGGATTCGCTCCCTTGCTGGCTATGCTGAATTCATGTGTGCCGGGAATCACGGTCGTCAATATAGATAACGGATTCAGCGCCGGGGTCGCGGCCGCGATGATTTGCAAAAGAGGCACAGAGTGACAAAGGCACAAAGGCACAAAGTAATTTACTTTGACAGCGTCGGCGGAGCCAGCGGCGACATGGTGCTGGCCTGCCTTCTTGACCTGGGCGCCGACCTGAAAAAGATCCGGGCCAGCCTGGTGAAAACGCTCGGGGATCGCTTCGAGATCAAGGCCATGCAGGTGCGCCAGGGCGGGTTCAGGGGAACGCGCCTTAAAGTCAGGATCGCGCACCACGGCCATGATCACCATCACCCTCCTTCGCTAAAGCTACGGAGGGTTCCGCAAAGATTTATTCCGTCTGTGCCGGATTGTCACGGAATGCTTCACCGCAACCTGGGCGACATTGAAAAGCTGATCAGCGCCGGGCGCCTTTCGCCCTTCGTCAAGGAACAAGCTATCAGCGTGTTCCGCCGGCTGGCCGGTGCGGAGGCCAGGGTGCACGGCGTTAAGCCGTCGGAAATTCACTTCCACGAAGTCGGCGCCATGGATTCAATCATTGATATTGTCGGCGCCTGCATCGCCCTTGAACTGACCGGCGCTGACAAAATCGCGGTCGGACCCCTGCCCCTGGGCTGCGGCACAATCAAGTGCGCGCACGGCATCCTGCCCTCGCCCGCCCCGGCCACGGTTGAACTCCTGAAGGGATTTTCCATCGAACAGACCGGGGAACCTTTTGAGCTGGTGACGCCGACCGGGGCGGCTTTGCTGACAACCTGGCAAAACATC